>Ga0256836_1000657_pt1 | contig 17464 bp, 23 predicted proteins | sample 4561380metaG_FD_185974 | JGI IMG/M metagenome (GOLD analysis project Ga0256836, IMG submission 185974) | Hydrothermal vent microbial communities from Guaymas Basin, Mexico - 4561-380 | ecosystem: Environmental > Aquatic > Marine > Hydrothermal vents | place: Mexico: Guaymas Basin | collected...
GTTAATGACATAAAAGAAGAAATAATGCAGTCTTTTACGAAAAAGGTAGTTGGCGGTATTGAACTTGACAGCGATGCACTGGATATTCCTGCATACATCAGGAGAATGAAGGATTAATTCCTTAATTTATCCTTTTTTAATCAAAAATCAGATAAAATGCGGACACCACATAATCAGCCACAAAAATTAAAATAGAAGAAATCACAACCGCATGAGTGGTGCTTATACCCACACCTTTTGCCCCACCTCTTGTATTATATCCGATATATGTACCTACCGCACTTATTAAATAGCCAAACACTATACCTTTAGTTATTCCTTCGGTAAAATCCTTAAATTCACCAAACTGTTTAATATTTTCCAAATAAGTATATCCGTTCACATCTAAAGTATACACGGAAATCAAATAAGCCCCTATATTTGCAACAGCATCAAAAAAAAGTATTAAAAGCGGTAAAGATATTATTGTACCTAAAATTCTAGGAATTATTAAATACTGTTTAGAATCCACAGCCATAACGTCAAGTGCGTCAATCTGCTCGGTTACCCTCATACTTCCAAGCTCAGCCGCATACGCACTTATTCCCCTGCTCACCACCATTAACGCAGCAAAGACTGGTCCTAACTCTTTACATATAGATACAAAAATCGTATAACCCATATAATCTTCAATACCGAATTTATGAAAACCGTGATAAAGTTGAACGGCTTCAACAAGCCCGGTAAAAAAAGAAGTTAAAAATATTACACCCAAACTTCCGAATCCCATAAATGTTATCTGTTCAAAAATCTGCCGGATTCTAAAAGGCGGTTTTATAAAAAGAGGAAACAATTTTAACTGAAATATACTGAACTTACCTAACGCTTCTATAAAACCGATTGTGCTTTTACCGATTAAATAAAAAAAATTATTTATCAATACCAACCTTTTTTTGTTAAAATTATATCACACAAATTTTAATTTAAAGGATAAAAATGGCTGAAGAAAAAGAAAACCAGGAAAACCAAGAAGAAGAAAAAAAAGAAGGGGGCGGTAATAGTAAACTGTTACTTATCGTTATTATTGTTTTGTTACTAATCCTGCTTATTGTAGGAGGTTTGGTTGCTTACTTTTTATTAAGCAGCGGCGATGAAGAACAACCTAATCAACCTCAAGAAAAACAAAAAGTTGAGAAAAAGAAAAAAGCATCGGATTTAACTGAAATCGGCCCAATATATCCTCTTGATCAATTTATTGTCAATCTTGTTTCTAACAATTCAAGCAGGTATTTAAAATGCAAAATCGATCTTGAATTAGACGCCCCAGAACTCCAACAGGAAATTGACAAAAAATTACCTGCAATAAGAGACTTGATTATCAGAATACTATCAAGCAAAACCGTTGAAGAAATACAAACAGCAAAAGGTAAAGAAAAGTTAAAAGAAGAAATAAAAAGAAAAATAAACGAAATTCTAACCACAGGTGAAATAAGACACGTTTATCTTACGGAGTTTGTAATTCAGTAATGATAGGAATTGATATTGTAACCGTTTCAAGAATAGAAAAAATGTTAAACAGATTCGGGGAAAAAGGGTTAAAAAAATTTTTAAACGACACTGAAATAAAACTCGTAAAATCCCCGCAAACTGCAGCCGGCTTCTGGGCTGCAAAAGAAGCCTTTTCAAAAGCTCTCGGGACTGGTATTGGGAGTGAATGTTCTTTTTTAGACATAGAAATTACAAAAAATCCAAACGGAAAACCGCTTTTTACATCTAAAACATTAGAAAAATTCTGCTTAAAACAAGCTGACCTTTCAATATCACATGATGGAAATTTTGCAATTGCGGCAGTAATTATTATAAAATAATTTTACATTTTGCTTATTACATAGTATAATTTCATTCACTGAATGTCCCCGTAGCTCAGCTGGATAGAGCACCACCCTGCGGAGGTGGGGGTCGTGCGTTCGAATCGCGCCGGGGACGCCAAAAAATAATATCTTTTAATTATTAATTAATCTCTTATAGCATTTTCTGCAATGATATTATAATTTAAAGTATTACATTATATTATTTTTTAAATATAAACACTCCGACCTGTCCGAAATTAAAACTGTCGATTTTTACCGTTTCAAAACCTTGTTCATTAAAAAGATTTATAAGCTCATTTGGAGTATAAAAATTTTCTATGGAATTTGGAAGATATTCATATGCTTCTTTATTTTTGCTTAAAATTCCGCCTATTTTAGGCAAAAATTTATTTGAATAAAAATCTACGCATTTTCTAAATTTATTCGGATTTTCGGCCTTCACAAACTCTAAAACAAGAACAATTCCGTCTTTTTTCAACACCCTGTAAAATTCTTTTATCGCTTTTTTTATTTCCAATACATTTCTGATTCCAAAAGAAATACTTATGCCGTCAATACTGTCATCATAACAAGGAATGTCAGTTGCGTATGCGTTATAAAATTTTACACTCGGAAATCTTTTTTTTGCAATTTTAAGCATTCCTCTACTTGGGTCAAGACCGCAAATTTTAATTTTAATTTCTTTTTTAGCGGCCTCTTTTTGCCATATTTCTATCATATCACCCGTCCCGCAGGCAACATCAAGAATTTTCACTTCTTTTTTGTTAATTACTTCAAGTGTTTCCCTTACAGCTTTTTCACGCCATTTTTTATCGATTCCAAACGTCAAAATCCTATTTACAAAATCATACCGATTAGCAATAGAATCAAACATACTTACTATTTTTTTTTGTTTTTCCACCTATACTCCTAAAACTTTTCAAAATTCTATCAAAATTAACAGATTCTGGGTAATAATTCACCTTTTGGCAGTTCAATATATCTTTTACTTCCCCATGGTGATGTTAAAACCACTTTTTTATCATCGGTTACTTCCCCGATAATTGAGGCTTTTTCATTAAACTGCTTTAATATCCCTTCCGCCTTCTCAGCGTCTTTAGCCTCAACCGCAACTATAAAAGTTCCCTCATTAGCCAAATCCATCGGCTCAAATCCGAAAATTTCACATAACCCTATAACCTCGTCGCTAATAGGCACCTTGTCTTCTTTTATTTCTATTCCCACTCCGCTTGCATCAGCCCACTCGTTAAGAACAGCGCTAAGACCTCCTCTTGTAGCGTCACGCATAGCTTTAATATCAATACCTGCGTCAATTAACGATTTAACCTCATCCCACAAAACCTTGCAGTCACTCTCAATCTCGGTTTCAACCTCATATCTGTGAGCCATAACAACAGTCCCATGTCTTCCGATATCTCGGCTTACTATTATTTTATCTCCCTTTTTTAGATTGTGTACACTGATTCCGGGCTTAATGACAGTACCTATTCCGGATGTATTTATAAAAATTTTATCGACACTGCCCGCCGGCACCACTTTCGTATCTCCCGCTACTATTTTAGCCCCAACTTTTTTAAGTTCGTTTGCCATTGTTTTTACGATTTTTTCAAGCTCATCATATTCAAGCCCCTCTTCTATCATAAATCCGCATGTTAAAAACTCCGGCTTAGCACCCATCATAGCAAGATCGTTGCATGTCCCGGCAATTGCAAGTTTTCCAATATTTCCTCCGTTAAAAAACAGAGGACTTACAGTAAAACTGTCCGTTGTAAAAGCCGTTTTTCCGTTCATTTCCACAACTGCCGCGTCTTCAGCGCTTTCTAAAATAGGGTTTGAGAAATATTTATAAAAAAGCTCATGAATTAGTTTATTAGTCTCTTCGCCGCCGCCGCCGTATGCCAATGTCAGTTTCATTCTCTTCCTTTTAAATTATATTTTTCACTTTTCACTTACCTCGCGTATCTGTAATACGCATTACAAGCACCTTCATCACTTACCATACAGCTTCCAAGCGGACTGCTGGGCGTACATGCACTGCCAAACACTTTACAATCCGTCGGTTTTGCAAGACCTCTTAAAATTTTTCCGCATATACATAGTTTATGGTCATCAATCGGCTCGTTTGGAAGAATATCAGCAAACACTTTTTCGGCGTCAAACTCAGCATATTCGTCTTTTAGTTTCAATGCGCTTTTAGGAATATCCCCAAGCCCCCTCCATCTGAACGTGTCTCTAACATCCATATATTTATCAATCATTTTCTGGGCCAATACGTTTCCATCCCACGTAGTCGCACGTTTATACTGAATTTCGACTTTCGGTTCGCCTTTTAATTTTTGACGAACGAGCATCAAAATACTCTCCATTACATCCACAGGTTCAAACCCCGCAACGACTACAGGAGTATTATATTTTTCAACCAAAAACTCATACGCTTTTGCTCCTATTATTACACTTACGTGACTAGGACCTATGAATGCATTAATTCTCGCTTCTCCGCTATCCATTATAGCTTTCATCGGAGGTGGAACTAATACGTGATTAATATGATAATAGATGTTTTTAATCCCCTCTTTAAACGCCCTCTCCATTAAAGCCGCAGTCATAGGAGTGGTGGTTTCAAAACCTATTGCAAAAAATACAACTTTTTTATCAGGATTTTCTTTTGCAATTTTTAAAACGTCAAGAGTTGAGTGAAGAGGCCTAACATCAGCTCCTTCAGCCCTTACTTTAGCAAGGCTTGATTTACTTCCGGGCACTCTTATCATATCACCTAGTGTTGCCAGAATTACACTTTCCTGCTTTGCAAGTTCTATTGCATGGTCTATTCTTTCTTTTGGCATAACGCATACGGGACATCCCGGACCGTGAATAAACTCTATATTTTCAGGCAAAAGCTGTTTTATTCCGTATTTCATAATCGTATGCGTATGTCCTCCGCATATCTCCATTACCCTCATAGGCTCTTTAAGTCCCTTAGCCTCTTTTCTTATCAGCTCAGCTAAAGTTTTCATAGCCTGAGGGTCACGGAATTTAAAATAAAGATCCTTTAAAGTTAAATTTTCCATTATTTATTCTCCAATTTAATTAAATTAATCCAAGTCTTTCAGCAAGCAATATTTCCGCCATTTTTTCAGGTGATATTCCAATTTTTTGTGCTTTTTCTTTTATAAGAATAAAAATTTCTTTATTATTAAAACTTTTTTTAATTATTTCATTTAAAGATACTCTTTCAAAATTATCTCCTACAATATCAAAAAAATCTTCTTCTTCTATTCTTTTGTCAAATTCTTGAACTTTCATAATAAGCCTCCTCTTTTTTTCTGCATCTCCTAACACTTATTATTCTTATTTTATCACATCTATATGTAAAAATACACACATAACATTTACTGTTATATTTTCCTATAAGTGCAAATCTTTTTTCCTCATATACATTTTTTGCCTCTAAAATTAAATCTGAAGTTTTAAATAAAATAGTTGCTTCTTCAAAACTTACACCATGTTTTTGTATATTTATACGATTTTTATTTTCATCCCATTCAAATTTTAATTCTTCATTTTTCATTACCACATTCTTCCTCAGGTTTATATAAAAGCGGCCCGTCTTCAGTTACAAGCCGTTCGGGGTCGATTGCAAAATCATCTTCCATGGCTGCTTCTGCAAGCATTTTATACACTTCTATACTCTCAAGCGCTTCTTTTTCATCAATTTTACCCATTGCATATCCCACATGTATCAAAACATAATCTCCCGGTTTTACCTCCTCTTGAATCAAATCAAGACTTACTTGTCTTTTAACTCCTAGGGTATCGACTTCGGCTATATTGTTTTCGTCTATACTCAAAACCTTGCTAGGTATCGCTAAACACATATTTTCTCCTTTTTTTCGCTCAAAAATTACTGATTTTTAAGCGATGCTAAATGTTCTTCTCTTTTCTCTTTAATCCATTCAATAATTTTTTCAAGCCCTTCGCCCGTTTTGTTATTTAAAAGCACAACCGGCACGCCGGGTTTCAGTTTCCTTGCGTTTTCAATTGCTCTATTTATATCAAAATCGAAATATTCCACCATATCGGCTTTTGTAATAATAACAATATCCGCTTTTCTAAACATAACAGGATATTTTTCTATCTTATCATCCCCTTCAGGTACGCTTACAAATACCATATTATAGTGCGCTCCTACATCATAGCTTGCAGGACACACGAGGTTACCAACATTTTCAATAAAAGCTATTTCAACATCGTCAAACGGAAATTCAGGCATAGCGTGTTTTACCATTCCGGCGTCTAAATGACACGCCCTTCCTGTTTGAAGCTGAAAAGACCATATTCCTTTTTTTCTGATTCTTTCAGCATCCCTGCTAGTTTCTAAATCTCCTTCTATAACAGCAAATTTATACGGTAACCTGTCCGCTAAATTTTCTAAAGTAGTAGTTTTTCCGCTTCCCGGAGAGCTCATCATATTAAAACATGTAATTTTATGCTCGTTAAACTGATTTCTGATTTCATCAGCCATTGCATTATTTTTAGAAAGAATTTTTTCTATAACTTTTACTTTATGTGAAAGTTGAGGGTTGTTTTTAATATCTTCATTGATAATTTCAGCCATATTAACTCCTTTATATTTTTAACTAGATAAGTTGTGAAGTTGTGAAGTAAATAAGATATAAGAATTTTATAATGAAGCTTCATTCTCTATTCCTTCACAACTTATCCACTTCACAACTTCACAACCTGAATTATACATTGAAAATTTAAAAAAAACTTAAAAATAAGATTTTCTTGTATATATTTTGGACAATTAGAAATGTAAATGATAGTGGGAGTGAATAAATCTTTTATGTCTGTGTTTATGTTTGTGAATTAAATTCGCTTTTAAAAGAATGTCTAAATCCCCCATCAACTCTTCCATCTCCCCGTCATAAACTATTTTATGCTCTTCACTTATGACAACCGCCCTGTCGCTGAGTTCATACGCAACCGCTAAATCATGCGTTGCAATTACTGTAGTAATATCCAATTCGTAAATAAAATCAATAAACCATCCCGTAGTCCTCGGGTCCATCGCAGCCGTCGGTTCGTCAAGCAAAAGAAGTTTCGGTTTATAAACCATTACGGACGCTAGCATTACTTTTTGTTTTTCCCCACCGCTAAGTGCAATAGGAGATTTATTAAGAAGTTTTTCTATACCGAACTCTTTTGCAATCTCAACCACCCTGTCATTGACATTGTCAAACCCGAATTCTTTTAATGAAAACGCTATTTCATCATAAACCGTAGGATTGAAAATCATTGCATCGGGATTTTGGAATAAGATTCCGACTTTTTTTCTAAACTCCCTACCTATTTTCCTTTTTTTAACTAACTGATTTTCAAAATAATATTCACCCCTTTTAAAAAAATAAAGCCCTGCCATAATTCTTAACAGGGTCGATTTACCGCTACCGTTATTGCCTAAAAGAATTAATTTTTCTTTTTCTTTAATTTCTAAATTTATATTTTCAAGCGCAAGATTATTTTCATAATAGAAATATCCGTTTTTTATCCTCACAATTTCATTCATATTATCCACTTTTCATTTTTAATTTTTTAATTTTCATTGTCGAAAACCCCCCTAGCACTCATTGCAAGGGCACGTTCTTTCGAATCTTTTATAGCTTTTTTGAAAAAAAACTTAAAAGTATTCGCAATAAAATCTTTTTCTTTATCCCTGATACTCACAACCCTCGCTTTGAAAGCCATTCTGAAATCTTCAAAAGTTTTCTTGTACGAATAAATCTGCGAGAGTGTCATTGTCATTAAATAACTGAAATCTTTAGAAAAAGAAAAAAACTCCACAACATTGACTCTTTCGAAAAACCAAAATACAAAATAAGTCATCAAAAAAACTTTCAAATTTATATACAAAACATACCCCCAAGGATTAAATCCTTTAATATATCCCATTAAAACATAACCAAAACTTACACCGGCATTAAACAAAAATATGGAAAAAATAACTCTTTTAGCTCTTTTAAACGCCTTTTTATAATCTAAAAGCATTAACACTACAATTACGGCAGTTATTATTTCGACATTTTTCAAATACAAAAAAGCAAAGAAAAAAGCGATAAAAAATAACCTCACGCCTTTTTCCTTTTAACCATTACGTAAATTAAATAATAAAGTGCAAAAATCAATACCGCACCGACAACGGCGCTAATATAATAACCCACTACATCATTTGCCCCGGGCAGAGAATAATCAGGCAGTAAATACTTTAAATGAATCGTACTTTCAACCTTTTCTATACCTTGTGGCACAAATCCTAAAACTTCTTTAAAATAACTGCTCTCCCACTCTCCCCAAGCCGGAGCGTCGGTTAAAAGACCCAAAGGTACAAGCGCAATTAAAACTCCAAGCAAAATAAAAAGTTTCTTTTTCATACCGCCATCCTTTGAATGGTTTTTTCTCCTACTAATTTATAAACTATTTGAGTTAAAACACCTTCCGCAAAACCGATAATCAAATGAGCGCCAAGCATTGCAGGAATAGCAACTTTAAGTCCGAACGGAAAATACTCCGGATGTCCGTTTACACTCCAAAACATCGGCTGAATACCAAGAACAATACCTACAACCAACGCTGAAGCCAAAATTCCTATATAACCTGCGATAAAAGGAGCAAATTTGAAATTTTTAAGAACTTGATAAACATAATATCCGACAAAACCACCCACAAATCCCATGGAAATGGAATTCATAGCCCAGGCACTTATACCGCCGTCTCCAAACACCACCGCCTGAATTAATAAAACCAGCGAAACCGAAACAAACCCGACCCAAGGACCGAATAAAATCGCAATTGCCACAGCACCCACCGCATGCGCCGAAGTCCCGCCGGGGACTGGAATATTAAACATCATAATAATAAAACTAAGCGCACTGAGCGCGGCAAGGGTAGGAAGTGTATCTTCATTTAATTTTTCTTTTAATTTCTTAAATCCGTAATACCAAAGCGGCGCGGCAACGGCATAAGTGACAACGCACGTTTCAGGTGAAATATATCCGTCGGGTATATGCATTTTTTCTCCTTTTTTTAAATGAATTGTAGCTTAATATCTTAAAAAAAACTTAAAAAAATCATTTTCTTATACATCTTCAGAACCTATATTTATATGTACGTATCAGCTTTTAGTCCCATTTTTAAACAAGACCATCATGCTCAAATTCAACTCCACACCACATATCAGATTTTACATTTATCTTTTTTATCTTTTATTTTTTTTACACCGCAAACCGCAACATATGTCAGATATTTTAAAAGAATGATTTTATTTTACAACAAATTAATAGTGCCAGACACTGTTTATGGAGATAAGAAGGAAAATATTCCTTCTTGAAGAAACTTTTTAAAAGGCTTATTGAAATAATATAAAATAAAACTTAAATTTAGATTAAATGACCGTTCATTAATTAAACAAAACTATTTCATTGTTTTTATATCTGATTTCGGCATCTACAGAACTCCAATACTTCAGTGTCTAAATCACCGACTAAAAAAGTCAATAACTCAAATATCTCATTTGGTAATGTCTATAATGCCGTTTTTTAAACTTGAATGTTTAAAAATAAAACATAATTTAAATCATTTTGCACTAAAGGCAAAAATTTCAATAAAAACACAGTTAAATGCTTTGGCTTCAATAAGGTAAAAAATTTTTTGCGTAAGGTTAGTGAATCAGTAACTATTTTAGCGTTTAATAATACGGCAACGATTAATATGATTAATTTTTTCATAAGCAACTCCGAAAGAGAGGGATTTTCTAAAAAGGTCACTGAAATAATAACAAATTATCTTAAACATTTCTTAAATTTCAAATTTTCTTATATAATTTCAGAACAAAACTTTGAAGGAACAATATGAGCTGTGTTTATTGCGACCATTATATTTTGTATAAATTAAAAAACGGCTATTACAAATGCGCCAAATGTAAAAGAAAATTTTCACCTAAAAAAATAGACAGAAAAGCAAAAATACTTCATGCGTTTTTACACGAACACACTCCGAGTGAAATTGCCCAAAAATACAACTTTGCATACGCAAGCGTCGTAAAAGAGATACAGCATATCCGCGAAGTTATGGCAAAAATATGTGAAGACGAATTTCTTAAAAAAAACGAAATCATCGAATTTGACGAATACCTGTATATCCCCAAAACCAACAAAAAAGATTTAAAATCAATCTATAAAGCGCAAAATTTCCTTACAATCGATTACGGCGGGAAAATTTACAATATTTTACTAAGCGATATGAAAATTTATGAAAATATGAATCCTCAAGAGATTAAAAAACTTCTTCGCCAAAGCCACATAATAAAAATCAAACAAAACATAAACATTCCGCTTTTTTGGGAATATTTTGAAAATTTTATTACAAAATTCAAAGGCATAAAAAAAGAAAAGTTTTTTTATTACCTAAAAGAAGCGGAATTTAGGTTTAACAAATTCAAAATAGAAGTCAAGGACATCGTTTAATCAACTTCTTCAAAATGAAGTTCAATCCCCCTGCTCGTAGTTACAAAGCCCGTAATTCTGATTTTCCCTTCATGCACCATTTTATGATGTTTTTTACAAAGGGGAATTAAATTATATTTGTGATTAACCGGCATATGGTCTATAAAGCCGTCTTTTGCCTTTTCTTTTTCTTTTATGTGATGCACATCTTCCACCGGCTTACCGCATATCGCACAGGTTGTGACAAACAGGTTTTTGTTGTATCTGCTTTTTTTCTTTTTAAGTAAAAGCTCTATTTCACTGTATTCTTCGGTCAGTTTTTTTCTTATATTTTCGGCAAGTTTTATAAACTCAGAATCCATATAGATTGATTTTGCAAACTCTAATCCATACACGCTGCTACCGCTTCCGTCTTTAAGTTTCCTGTCATATACGAGCTTTTCCCCGTCAAACCATACTTCAAGGTGTTTTGCCACAACATTAGAAAGGCTCTTTACCTCATCTATTTCCATCAGCTGATGAAGGTGCGTAGCAAAGAGGAAATTGATTTTTTTCTTAGCAAGTTTTACAACCGCACTTGCAACAATTGCAAGGGCTGAAGTCGTTTCGGTCCCGTGGGCTATTTCATCACCGAGAACTAAAGAGTTTTCGTTTGCCCGGTTGAATATGTTTTTAAGTTCAAGCATTTCTACCGCAAATGTCGAAAGCCCCTTGCTTAAATTATCCTGCGCCTCAATCCTTGTAAAAAGTGCGTTATAAGGTTTAAAAACCATCTCACTTGCAGGAACGAAAAAACCGCCTTGAGCTAGAAACAAGGCAATACCCACACTTTTCATAAGAGAGCTTTTACCCGAGCTGTTAATTCCGTATAAAAGCATTCCGTCATATTCATTAAAATCCACGTCGTTAGGGACATAAACGCCGTTTTCCTGATTTATTTCTATTAATGGATGACGCAAATCCTTAAACTTTGCTTTTACGTTTTTAATCTTAGGTTTGGTGTAGTTAAGCTCTTTTGCTACTTTTGCGCTGCTTACCGCCACATCGATTTTTGCTATTTCATCGGAAAGTGCGGGCAGAATATCAAATTCCCTTTCCATTTCTTCAAGTTTTCTTAAAAAGAGTTTTGTCGTTTTTTTAATGATTTTATTTTGAAGGGCGATTATTTTGTCGCTTATCTCTTCAATTTTATCGCCGCTTATTTTTACGCTGTTTGTAAGCTGTTTAACCCTCAAATCGTCAAAAAACAGCTTATCACCCTCAATATCTACAAACGTGTCGTGAAATCTCTCTTTAATCATATTAAATCTATTTTTCGTAAGCGTTAAATAAAAGCCTTCCTTGTCAAGCTGATTAATTTCTACCTTTACATCGCCTAAAGATTCGATTTTTCTTTTAATACGTAAAAGATACGAATAATACTTATCTTTTTCTTCAATCAACTCATCAAGTGATTTGTCAATGCCTCTTTTAAAAAAACTCTCTTTGATATCTTCAAGTTTTACGTTTATTTTGTCTAAATCGAAGTTCCTTTTTATGTAATCACCGAAATTGTCAATTTTAGTGGTTTTCTTTTTAAGTTTAATGTATATTTCACTAATTGATTCAAGCGAATTTAGCAAAAACGTAATTTCAAAAGGGTGAAGTTTTTTAAGTTTTATTTTCCTGTCAATTTTTTCTAAATCGTATATTTCCCTGAGCATTGGCTCGAATTCTTTGTATCTATTGAGCATAAAGCTTACGGCTTTATACCTCTTTTCAAGCTCGTTTTCATCACGAATCGGATTAAAAAGCCTCTCTTTTATAAGCCTTTTGCCCATTGCCGTTTTTGTTTTGTCTATAAGTTTTAAAACCTTAAATATTTCAAGCTGTTTTATGGGATTGTTGCCAAGATACACGAATTTTTCATCCTCTATTAGTATTGGTTCTTTCAATTTGTTTAAAAGTTCTTTATTATGTGCAATTACAAATTCTAACAAAATCCCGAGTGATTCCGTAATTAAAGGAAACTTTTCAAAATTCATAACTTCAATGGGACTTAAAAGACTTTGAATATTATATACCCTTTTGAATATTTCGTTTTGGTATTTTATATCCATTCTCGTGCGGTTTATTACAATGTTTTTACCGTCAAGCTCGAGGTAATTTACAATTTCATCACAGTCAACGTTTTTAAGCGTAAGTATTATTTCATGGCTCTTATACGTTTGTAAAAGTCTAAACAGCTCGTCAAGCGCGAATGTAGGGTCGTCTTTTGTGGAATAATTTTCATAAACATAGCTTTTTCCGGTGGTAATATCCACATTTGCAAATCCAACATGATAAGCCGAATATTTTTCAACAATTATAGAAGTTACATAATTTTCGGGCGTTTTGTTATATTCTAAATTCACTCCCGGAGATATTATTTCACTCAGATATCTTTTGACATTCGGAGGAGTGCCTTTTTGTTTTATAAGAATAATGGTGTATTTGTTTTCTTCTATCAGTTTTTCAAGATACCTGTCAAGCGCATGGTTTGGAAATCCGGCCATTAAAGGATTTTTAACGTCAATTTCTGGGATGGATTTGTTTTTTTTAGTCAGCTGAATATTCAACACGTTTGCAATTTCACGAGCTTTCCCCACCCCTTCTGCCTCATACGTTTCAAAAAAAGTCCCCACTTCCATCAACACAACGGCGTTAGGGTACATTTCATCATAATATTTCTGCAGCTCAAAATATATTTCGGTAAGCAACTTTTTTGAAGAAAGGAGTTTATTGACGTCCATAACAGCCTTTTAAATTTTTGTATAATTTTATCTAAATTTAAGCTTGATAACACAAAGGATTAAAATGAAAAAACTTATTTTTCTTACGATTTTAAGCAGCTTTACATTTGCATTTAATTGGAACAGTTTAGTAGGTGTTTTTAAAAAAACGATAAATACTTTAAGCTACACCATAGAAACCAGCGGAATCAACCCGAGAGTCTATGAATTCGACACCCAGGGGTATCCGAGAATGCACTGCGTAGTAGTATTTAGAGACGACCCGAAAGCCGCACCAGCAATGCAGTGCATAGAAACAAAACCGGAATACATCAAACTAAACGAAAAAATCAAATGAAACAGTTTCAAAAATCAAAAGTTTTATTAATTTCGTTCGCACATTTTACGCATGATATTTTTTCAGCACTGTTAGCGCCAATTCTTCCGCTTTTAATTCAAAGATTAGGAATTACGTTAACCGAAGCTTCTTTTTTAGACATTGCAAGAAAAGTCCCATCCCTTTTCAACCCTCTTTTAGGTCTTATTGCCGAAAGAAACGACGCAAAATATTTCGTAATTTTAACACCCTCCGTTACTGCGGTATCGATGGGTCTTTTAAGCCTGACCTCCTCTTACGCAGTGGCGTTGTTTTTGCTTTTTATTGCAGGAGTCAGTGCCGCATTTTTCCATATTCCAAGCCCTACAATGATAAAAGAATTTTCAGGCAATCAAAGCGGCAGGGGAATGAGCTATTTTATGGTTGGGGGTGAGAGCGCAAGGACCGTCGGACCGATACTTGCAGCCGGGGTAATTTCTATCTGGGGGCTTGACGGGATTTGGAAACTGACACCCGTAGGAATACTCTCAAGCATTTTTTTATATATTAAACTCAAAGATTATCAAACAACCTTTAACGCCAAAAAATTCGAAAAAGGAGAAATTAAAGGCGTCCTAAAAAAAGTTAAACCCTTTTTTACAATGCTGACTTTATTTATAATGTTCAATTACACTTCAAAATATGCAATATCCCTATATCTGCCGTTATTCCTCACACATAACGGCTACAGCGTGGAAAGTGCCAGTGTTGCTTTTGGGGTATTGCAGGGATTTGGGATTTTGGGAGCTTTTTTTGCCGGCAGGTTTTCGGATAAAATAGGAAGGGTCAATATGCTGATTATTTCCGCAATCGGTTCTGCACTGTTTTTAATTCTGTTTTTGCTCTTTTTCAAAAACGCCCTTTGGATTTTGCTAGCACCTCTTGGCTTTTTCCTTTTTACATCCTCTCCCGTTATGCTCGCCTTCGTTCACGATTTAAAAACGGACAAACCGACATTTGTTAACAGCATTTACATGGGTATAAATTTTGGAGTAAGTTCAATAATAGTTTATCTCGTAGGACTTGTTGGGGAATATATCGGATTATTTAAAACATTTGAAATTACCGTTATTTTAACACTTGTTTCGATATTTTTTATAAACAAGCTCAAAAAATAATTTCAACCCCTCTCACATTCCCCGCTAAATCTTCAAAAAATTCAAAACTTTTAACTTTATCTTTTAAAAAGGCGCTTAATTTTTCTTTTTGGTTATACCCTATTTCTATTACTGCGGCTTTATATTTGAGGCTTATTGCCTGAATTATAAGTTTTTTTACAATATCAAGCCCGTCATCCCCTCCGTAAAACGCTAAATCAGGTTCATATTCGTTTGGTTTTTGCCAAAAATTTTCAACATACGGAGGATTTGAAACAAGAATATCTGCTTTTATAAACCCGTTTTCAATTTCAAAGCCTAATTTTTCAATCTCAATTTTCTCTTTTTGTGAATTTTCTTCTAAAATTTTTAACAAATCCCCTTTTACAATGTAAATTTTATCTTTCATTTCACTTAACATAATATTTTTTCTACAAGCCTCTATTGCCATATCACTTATATCCGTCGCAATAACTTTAGCATTTGAATGCTTGGCAATTTCTATCGCTATCACTCCGCTTCCGGTACAGCAATCAATCACTTTACACTCTTCACTTTTCACTTTACACTTTTCATTTATTAATTGTATCGCTTTTTCCACAACCACTTCCGTATCATCCCTAGGAATAAGCACCCCCTCTTTTATATAAAACCTATCCCCGTAAAACCAGACCTCTTCAAAAATATACTCTATCGGATAACCTGATTTCACTTTTTGCAAAATCTTTAAAGCCTCTTTTGGCACTTCAAGATTATCGTTTAAATATATCCATGTTTTGTCTTTGTTTAAAATTTTTTCTAAAATATAACTTCCGTTTGGCTCTTTTATAAAGTCTTTAATCATCATTTATCAAGTACCTCCTGCTCTACTACGGCTGAATGTTTTTTTATCAGTTTATAAACCTCATCCACTTTTTTTATCCTCTCTTCGATAAACCTTTGTTTAAGATATAGCTTTTGATTTGGATATTTCTTAAAAAGCTCTTCTAAATTTTCAGGCACAAAAAATTTTTTGCTTTTACACTTTATCGAATCAAATATCATCATCCCGTAAAAATCAAAATCCCCAAAAAACAATATATTTTTATCTTTCAAAAATTCAGCCGTTTTTTTGTTACTGTATCCTCCAAGATAAATAAAATCTTCTTCTCTAAACAAATCAAAATTAATCCTCAAAAAACTTTCATAATTTTCAACCACAACAATCCTGCCGCTGATTTCAGGTTCAAAATCGTCATAAAAAATATGAGGGAGTTTATCTCTTTTTCTGTGGATTATCGTAATATCGCTTGTGTGAAGATTTTTGGCTTTTGTATCTTTAAAAATTTCCGCCAATTCTTTTTTGCTTTCAACCTCTCCAAAATCTTCAAATTTACACGCTAAATTCTCCTCAATAAACCTCTCAAAAATTTCTTCATCATTTACAATAGCTTCTTTACCTCTAAACCTCACAAAATACTTAAAAACATCCTCTTTTTTACTAAATTCATCAATCAGTTTTACCAAATCTTTTCTGTCTTTACTGTTTTCTACAATTCCGCTTTTTATTTCTTTAATAATGCGGTAAAATCTGTTTTTAGTCATTTACTATTCTTCAATATTTTCAAAAAAAGCACAAATAGAAACTTTTAAAGCTTTTGAAATTTTATAGAGATGTTCAATATTAAAATGTTTTTTTCCTAATTCTCCTTGTGCAATAATCGTGGTTGATTTATGTCCTATCATTTCTGCAAGTTCTAATTGAGAAATTTTTTTACTTTCTCTTATTTTTTTTACATTTTTACCTATTTTTTTATATACTTCTTCCAAAGTTTTACCTTACCCGTTAAGTTTTTTATTTATTAAAAGTTTAAATTATGTTGATACTCACAATCAAGTTCCTATAGGAATTTAAAAGAAAGGTTTTTATGCTTTTTTTAAATGATTTAATAGAAAAAACTAAAAAAATAATGAAAGAAGAATTCTTAAAAGATTCACGTCCGTGGGTTGTTACGTTTTCTGGTGGAAAAGATTCTACTACAGTATTGCATCTTACAATAGAAATGCTTTTTGAATTACCTCCTGAAAAAAGAAAAAAAGTATTTATAGTAGCTAGTGATACTTTAGTGGAAATGCCAGTTATTACAGATTATTTTTATAATAAAATTAATCAAATTCAAAAATTTATTGAAAAATCAAAATTAAATATAGAAATAAAAATATTAAAACCTGAAATTAAAGAAAGTTTTTGGAGTCTTTTACTTGGAAAGGGCTACCCTGCACCAAACACGTCATTCAGATGGTGTACGGAAAGACTTAAAATCAAACCGGCAACCAAATATTTAACTTCTTTAGCAAATAAATATAAATCTATTGTAATGCTTCTTGGGGTCAGAAAAGCGGAATCTAACACCAGGAAAAAATCTATTGAAAAAAGAGAATTAAATTTTAGGGGTTTTACAAAGCATGAAAGCATACCTAATGCTTTTACTTTTTCTCCTATAAAAGAATGGACAAATGAAGAAGTTTGGACTTTTTTATCTTCTAATAAAGCCCCTTGGGGTTCGCACGAGGACATGATGAAACTATACGATAAAGGCAGTGGTGAAGCGGATTGTAACATTGCTTTAAATCCACAAGACCCAAGCTGCGGTAAAACAAGATTCGGATGTTGGGTGTGTACGGTTGTAAACAAAGATAAATCAATGAAAAATATGCTATATACGGAAGAGTGGATGAAACCTTTGAACGATTTTAGAAATAAATTATTGGATTACAGAAACAACCCAACAAAAAGAAATAAAAGAAGACGCAGTGGTGAAAGAGGTTTAGGCCCTTATACTATGGAAGTTAGAAGAGAATTGTTACAAAATTTACTTGAAATAGAAAATCAATTAAAAGATAAATTAAA
>Ga0256836_1000658_pt1 | contig 17456 bp, 16 predicted proteins | sample 4561380metaG_FD_185974 | JGI IMG/M metagenome (GOLD analysis project Ga0256836, IMG submission 185974) | Hydrothermal vent microbial communities from Guaymas Basin, Mexico - 4561-380 | ecosystem: Environmental > Aquatic > Marine > Hydrothermal vents | place: Mexico: Guaymas Basin | collected...
GGGCTGATTATGTCGGTGATGAAATCTATACAACAACCTTCTATTTTTACAATCAAGTAAAATTTGATGATAGGTATTTTGCAAATATTGATCTAGAAAGTGATGAAGTAAGTGTAAACAAACAAATTCACATCAACCGAAATCATAGACTTAATCTCCGGAACAAATCCTTAAGTATTGGTGATTTGAAACTAAGAAAATCTGTTTATAAGTTTGACGAAAAAACCTGTGTGTGGGAAAAAATTCTTCCTTCTAAAGATATCCCAATTATAGACTGGCATGATGTAGTTTACAAATCCGAGTTGAAAGATCCATCTAAAAACCTAGTACATTGGTTAAATGTATTTGCAATTCCTGATTATGTATGGTATTTCTATGATTCTAACGGACATGGTTATAAACCATTTGCATATGATTTTGAATTTACTTTCAAAGAGGTAGAAAATAAAGAAAGACTAGATGATGTGTTTAAGGAATATCTATTCCTCTGGAACAAAATCAATCCACGAGAATTTATCAAATTCAATAGGAACTCTTATGTAAGTATGACTATCACTCTTGATGATTTTAAAATCTCCTAAAAAGGTAATTACACATAATGGCTAGAAGAATTGTTGATGATGTATTCTTAAATGAAGAAACTCAAAAAGTAAAAAACGAGATAAATACAAACATTGAAAACAAAGCTAATGAAGTTTTAGAAACAGTTAAGTTAACAGTTGGCTCAACTCATTCCAAAGCTGACTTTGAAGCTAAAGCTGAGCTTGTAAGAAGACTTTGTGCTGGTAGTGGATTTGTTGAGTGGGGTAAACATTACAATGTAAGCGGTATAAACATTAACGAAGGTCTTTGGATGGGAGATATAACAAGCTATACAAGAGAAAACACTTTGTATATCGGTAAAAATGCAGGTAGCTATCAAGGAAATTCAAGGACAGGATATCCAATTGTTAATGTTAATGGTTATCTAATTCGCCTAAGTTATATTAATCACACATACGATTTTGGTCGTATTAAATTTCCAGAACCACCATCTTCTCCAGACCATCTCTATAGACAAGATTTAGTATTTCTCGAAGTATGGCACGAAGATGTAAGTGAGAAAGATGTAGTATTCCCATACGGAAATGTACAATACGGAGCAGATACATATACAGCTCCAGATGGTACTGTATTTCATACTACTCCAATAACTGACTTAGGTATAAAACAAGGATATTCTGCATTTGGTAGCTGGGATAAAGAAACAGTTGGAAAAGGTATCAGATGGTCTTCTTTGACTGATGAACAAAAGAAAGCATTTATGTCTGATCCTTGGAATAACATTTACGTAGATGGAGATAAAGTAATTCAGGTTAGATATAGAGTAAGAGTAGCTCAAGGGAAAGGTGATGGTCTTTGGCACGGTTTAGATTGCTCTGGAAATACAGCAAATCTTATTTCTACGCAGGGTGGAGATTATTATAGATTAATGCCACAAGGTAAAAGAGATATTCCTGCTTTTGGAAATGATACTGTTCATACTTATGCTACTTCTATAGAAGGATCGTTTGAGACTAAATACAATGAATCTGATGCTGTTGGTTACTTCGGAACGTATGGAACTTGGAATGTTGATGTGTCTGTGCAAGGTTCTAAGAAATATTATGCAATTTTAATCGCACTTGTAGCTCGCCGTAATACAGGAGCATTCCATCCGGTATACAATCCAAATGGTTCTGCTTTATTTGCAGGTAGTAAAAGATTCTGGGAAGTAACTCCAACTGCACCTTCATTTAATATTGTTGGAGTAGATAAAGACAATAAACAATTCAAAGTAGCTGGAGATAAAACTAGTGATATCAAAGCTGAATATTTCATAGAGGTAACTGGCTCTACAGGGAATGACGGTAGATATTGGGTAACTAAAGTTGAATATGACTCTGACAACGACCAGACAATTATAACTGTTGCTAACTCCATACCATCTAATACGGCTGACGGTAAGCTTACTTCAGATTTCGGTTATGTGAAGTATTGTTTTGATAACGCTGATGGTGGAACAGTTGAAAGTGGTAAGAGTGGAAGACCTGATGGTAAATATGCAGATGAGATAAACGAAGGAGATGTAAAAGATTTAAGAAACTATGCATTAAGGGTAACTGATTATCAAAGACTTTTAGAGAAAGAGTTTAATAAGCTTTTACTCGGTGAGATGAGAGGGTGGCAAGGGATACCTTGCTTGATGGAAGGATATATTAGAGATGATGGTTATCCTAAACACTGGTTGATAGTCCAACCTAACGCTCAAGAAGGAAGAAGACAACAATCAAGAAGAATATTTAGACCTGACTTGGATGATTCAACTCGTGGTAGAGGAAGATTTATTTATAACAAGTCTAAGGATAACGGAGTAATATTTGGAGAGAATATTATAGCTGAAAATAATTATGGTGCTATTCGTGCTCCGACATGGGAACAAACAACATATTTTGATTATGACAATATAGTAATATTCAATGCCGAACATTCAAAAATTTTCTTTAGAAGATATCTGCATTGTGATTTTGTTGGTACCTTAGATAAAATAAAAACTATCAAGTATCAACATTTAGGATGGTACAATCTTTGGGGAGATTACGGAGAATCCTTCATTCCAACAGACGACTTTACAGCAACAGTAGATTCCTCTGATACTCATGTCATCAAGATATCTGGAGATAAAAGATACGCAATTAAGAAGAATTGTAGATTGTTTGTAAGAAATACAAGCAATGTAAGTATTGGTGTGTTTAGAGTTAAATCTGTTTCTTTTGATGGTACTAATACTGTAGTTAAACTTACCGGAAGTGCAGGTTCTGGTGGATCTACAGTAAGAGTGTCTACTTGCATTGCGTCTGGTAGAAACGGAAAGACAAGTGCTAGCAGTCAGGTGTATATATTTAAGCTATCTAGAAGACCACTTAATCCAAATAACATCAGAGTGTTGATTCGTAAGAAGGACGGAACTTGGTACGCATATAATAATTTTGAACCAGTTAGTGTTTATAACTCTTCTTCATCTATACAAGATTTTATTGACGATGTCGGTGGTCTTGATAAAGAAGTTAAATTTAACGAACGATTAAATTGGATCGGTGTTAATATTTCTGATATTTACTCAGCATTGGGATACTCAAATGAAGATGATTTTAAACAAAATGCAGTAATTGAAGTGTATTATGAAACTAAAGCTAATCCATTAAGATTATCTACTGGAGATTGGTGGAGAGTTTTATTAGCTACTGATAGTTACATTCACTTCAGAATGAATGATGCAGATTATTCAAAATATCCAGAGTGGCTTATAGGAAAAGCAGTTGAAAATGCATATACAAGCTACTATAAAATCTCTAATGCTTCTGATATTGAAGAACAACCTCTTAGATATATTAATGTATATTATAGAAGAACTCAATATATAAAAGCAGATTTACCTACAAACTTAGATTTGAATTATGCAAAATTAGGTTTTGCTGTGCTTCCTGTACTTGCACATAAAAACACAGGAAAAATATACTTTGTTGCATTCTATAACGAGGTTTTACAGGATTTTGATACTCATACAATAGGTTGGGAAGGAGCACTATATGTGTCTAACTATGAATCCGTTACAACTGATGCAAATGGAAATAACGTTATAGCAGGACAAAAATATGTAGAGCTCCCATATTTTGTGTGGAATGAAGATAAGGATAAGTAAGAAACTTAAATCTCCGGGCAGGTAAGGAACTTTCATACCTTACCTGCCCTTTACCTCTTTTCAAATTCAAACATTTATTGAGGTGATGTAAATGAAAAAATACAAAGATTCAAAGATCTTATTGCCTAACAAAACTATAGACAATCAATTCTTGCTAGAACAACAAGCAAAGCGTGAGTTTAAAGAGCTTGAAGTATCAAAAATCTATGATGAAAACTACTTTCAATTCTTTATGGACTTTTTCAAGTATACTATAAAGACTATAAAACAGCTAAAGCCCTTCCTAAAAGCTCTATCAGATGCTTTCACAACTCTAAAACTTAGATTTGCACTAACTGAAGATGAAGAAAAACTATTTCAAAAAGTGTCTGAAAGTTTGTCAAGACTATATGAATGTGAAGTAGATTTCAAAATCATCTTAGAATCACTTAACTTAAGAGAATTTTACAAACTACTTAAAGCTGAAAATGAAAGTGAAAGCTTGATAATGCCTCATCTTGTTATAAAACTTGATAAAAACAAACCAGATTTATCTTACTTTACGCCTTCTCAAGTAGCCTTCAAAATGAAGATGATAATCAAAAACTTAAATCAGATAGTGAAGGATGTACAGAGTATAGCAGAAACTATGAGTCAGGATACAATCAGAAAAGTTTTATCCGTTGTTAAGGAGGAGATAAACCGTGATAAAGAAACATCTAGAAAACTTTCAAACTAAAATTACTCCGGACTACGAGAAAATAAATCAAACTCTTGAGTTTATAAATAGAGAATTCCCCGACTTCATAGAAGAATTCAAAACCTTTAAAGAGAATGCTGAAAAACTTGATAGAACTATTTCTGAATTTCTACTAAAGATTTGGAAGACATAAGGGTGTTTAGAAACCGATGATTATAGCAGAAACTACTAGTATCAATAACAAATTGTACGTTACTAACCTAATTGTAGTACCAGATGCAGACTATAAAACAATAGACAATTTAAGACTTGTAATACAACAGAAAAAACCACTATATGTAATCAAAACTTTTCTCGAAAAAGCTATCAAAGGAGAATATTATCAACAGATCTATCAAGTGGAAAATCGTTATGTAGAATTACTCAATCAAAACAAGAAAGTTATTGACATTGATGATTCTACTCAAGTTGAAGTTATTGATTTGGAAAACGTACCAGAAGAAGTTTTGGAAATTGAAGAAAAATTTCCACATCTCAAAACATTCAGAGAGACTTTAGAATATACTCCACCGGAAATACCAGACACTTTCATACCTGAAAACTTTGAAGAATACAAGCAACTTATTCGTCAATACAACAGATACTTCCATGAAGAATTTATTCTTGAGCAAGGATATAAACCACTAAACTACGACTTTAAAGTTTACTGTAAAAAAGAAGATTTGGATAATGTACAATCTGCTCTAAACCTGGCTAAAGCACAAGGAGCTACATCATTTCCTCTCATAGTATACGGAGGAGACATACAAAACTTACCGATTACTGATGTAGAAGCTATCCTTAAAGAAGCTTATTCTTACTATTCGTTTGTATTTATGAGAAAAGTTATCAACAGAGAAAAATACATTAAAGCATCAACAAGCATCCAGGATCTAATTGATGCAGTAGATACAATAAGAAATCTTGATACTAAAACTGTATTAGATGAATTATCTACTAAACTCGGTATTACTGTTTCCGAAACTGACATCAATCTTGAGAATTTAAACAGAGTCTTAATGTTTCAATAGTCGTTACGATAAAAAAATGAAAGGGAAGGAATGGTAGTGCGAAACCATTCCTTCCCAACTTCATCAATCCTTCAATGCAAAAGCAATAACATCTCCAACTTTCAATTCAAAACTTCTGTTTGTAGGATTAACTAAAATCAATGTATGGAAGTCAATGTAAGATGGAAAAACAAACTTAGCTAATTCCTTGTCAGCTAATACAACTCCAGGTCCAGGTTTACCTTTGATTTTGATAGGAATTTCAATTGAAGATTTTGCAGGAAGTTTTAGCTTATCACCAGTTATAGCTAATGTATTTTTAGCTCCTGTATCTAAATGATATACAACATAAGTATTAGCATGTGGATCTATTGTTACTTGATATTTTACAACTCCTTTAGAAGAGTGTTGATTGCTCTTTTTTATTTCACTTATTGCCTTTTCTAATTCCTGTAATTTTTTAGAAAGAGATTCTTGTTCTTTCCTGATATTTTCTAATTCTCTTTGAATCTGTTTGAGGAAGTCTTTGTCTTTAGCCATTAGGACTTACGACCTTCCTCTTCCATTTTCTTCAATGCAATTCTTAATGTCTTAAGATCATCAAGAATAAATGCTACTGTTCTTAATACGAAAACAAAACCTGCAAAAACAGCATCTTCTGGAGAAAGATTTCTTCTTAGAAATGGTTGTAATCTTCCTACTGCGGATTCTGCCATGTTGATAATGATTTCAAATGCAATTGCTTCTCTATCTTTCTTTAAGTTTTCTTTGATGGTTTTAAATACTTTGTATAAATCAGAATAGTTTCTTACACCGTATTTTCTTGCAAACTTTGTTAGTGATCCATCTTTCTTCCAGATAAGCAATGCTAAAAATCTTTGAATTTTTCTGTATTGTGCTGATGTCCAATTTCCAACATTTCCTGCCATATTTCAAATTCTCCTTTTCTAGTTTTCTAATCACTTGTTCAAAGAAGTTAAGCAACAATGTTGTGTTCATTACTCAAGGAACTTTCTTCTAAAAGAAACTCCATCTAAGGAATAGGAAACTAATGAGAAAACCGTTGTGGATGTTAAATACAGAAGGAAAGACTATTAATCCGGCATTTACAGGAAACTTTTTCGTTTATATACAATTCCCTCCTGCATTAGATAACAACAATAAAAATGATATTGGGTTTTTAGCGTCAAGGGTAACTTTACCAAATATCTCAATATCTACTATCACAACTGGAAAAAGTTTTGGTTTGAAAGATACTTTCCCATCTTCAATTGATCTCGGTGGACAAACATTAACTATTACTTTCTTTGAAACACATACATACAAAGTAAGTAGAACCATTGTTTACTGGTTAGAATTACTTTCTAACTTTCAAACAGGAATGCCATCATATCCATTTCATCAATTGAAAGGTACTATACATGTAGTAGTTGCTAATTCTCTTGCTACATTAAGATGGTGCTTAGAGGAATACGGTCTATCATCATTTGATTTAGCTAACATGGATTATAGAGATGTAAATCAGTCTATTGATTCTGTACAAGATGAAGTACGCATTCATCCGAGCTGGAGTAAATCCTATGTATATCTAAGATTTGAAAGAGTATTCCCAACTAATATCAATCTAGATGAATATGCAGCTGACATAACTGCTACTACCATTCAAATGGTAACATGTACATTTTCTTTTTCTAGACTAAGAATAAGATATGATATAAAGGAGTCTGTTGATAAAACTTCAAAATGATGGTAATCAAAATGCAAAACATTCATAGTGTAATTACTATAAATCCACCTGATATATATGCTAATACAACACCGCCACAAAATCCGAAACTAGGAACGATTTGGTTCGATACATCTACTAATCCAGCAACTCCAAAATACTTTAATGGAAGAGAGTGGGTAGAATTTCAATTACAATCTACTACTCAATCCACTTCTACAACTCCTACTTCAACCCCAAGATCTATTTTAGATGTTGCTTCTGATCCAAATACATTGTTAAAAAGTCTAATATGGAGTTAGTGAGAAAATGGTTACAAACTTTCTAGCAACAAAAACAGGTAGTAATAAATTTGAAGCTACTAAAAGATCATTAGTAGTTAATATTGCTCTAGTAAATATAACAGATAAACCACAAAACGTAAATCTCTATCTAGTACCGAGTGGAAAATCAATTCCAGTATATGATTCTGATGGAAATCTGGTTTCTGGTAACTTAGAAACTATCTATCTTCCCAAAACAACAATCCCGCCACATAATGCAATATACTTAGAGTCAGAAAAAATTCTTTTAGAAGAAGGAGATGCAATTGTAGCTGTTTCTGAAGAAGATAATGCTGTTGCTGTTCATATAAGTTGGGCTGAATAAGGGTGAGGGAAGGGTTCGTGTATGAGAAACCCTTCCCTCACTTCTATTCATTACTTAGAAGCTCCTTCTCCAACATCAGTTACTACTTTATAATCAAAGGAAGTAGCTGAGAATTGATCTGTATATCTTGCATCGTTTATTGTATTTGGTTGATCAAGATATGCTTTAATTGTTTTTGCTGCTTTTTGATTGAGAGTATCCATCACATCAAATGCAAAAGTTACATCAAATTCAAACAAAGAGTTATTAGTAACATCAGTATTTAAAGAAGATTGAGGTACGTTTGTAGGGAATACTCCATAATAAGATAAACCAAAAGTAATTCCTTGCATTTGAGGAGAGAATACAGCTATATGCAAAGCTCCTTTGTAAGATGAAGTACCTGCTACCATAGATGTACCGTAAACTGGATGTCTAATAGCAGATGCCCATGCACGTATAGTTTTCAATACTACATTAGATTGAGTATCATAAAATCCAATAGTTAAAGTTTGACCACCAAGATCTATGTTAGTAGCAACCATAGTTTTTAATCCGCCAATACCAGTACGTTCAGCGGTATTGATAGTTATGTCATTGACAGTTACTCTAACTGCTGTTGCTATAAGATGTTGATCTGCACCAGAAACTTTACTAACTGCCTGAGGTGTTTCAAAAAGTACAATAAAATAACCACTTACTCCAGGGACGTATCTGTGTGTTAGTTTTTCTTGCTTATCATCGTATACATAACCACGTTTTGCAATATCCCAGAAACCACTCATTTGACTAATACCTAACCTTTAGTTTTATTGTTAGTAGTTTCATAATCCTTTAGAATCTGCTGATGTAAAGATTTCAAATCATCTTGAATAGTTTTTATGTAGTCATTTACTTGCTGACTTGTACCTAAAATCATAAAGTCAAAACTAAAAGATACATCAAAAGATATAACTTGTCTAGATACTATATCAGAATTTAGAGCAGTTAGAGGCATACTAATAGGAATACAACCTGCAAATATAACAGTTTGATATATCTGAGAAAAACTTTCATCAGTAGTTACAATTGCAATATTTGTCTTAATTTTCTTCGGAGTATTGATATTTAAGTTGTTTGGAATAAATCTTGAAAAATTGTCTCTACAAGCTAAAATCCATTTCTGTAAATATTGATTAACTAGTCCTTCAGAAGTATCATATAGTCTCAAAGTAAATTGTTGTGATACTGTTAAACTTGATGGGATAATGATCTGATTCTTGTATTTAGTAGCATATGAATATGTGTCTAATGTTATTTGAGGAAAGACTACACTATAAGAAAGTGCTGATAAGTATTTCGGTATTTCTGTATTGTTTGTAACTGGATCATTCTCAAACAATACAACAAAAGTCCCGTTTAAAGCAATATCATCATTATGGTATCGTAATATGTAATCTCTTGGTTCCACTCCTGATAAAGGCATTGCTATCTTTCAACTCCAGAAGTAGCTACGAGCATTTTATCATCTAAGTTTCTGATAATAGGATTGAGAATCGGAACCAACTCTTTAAGGATAGCTGTTATTCCAAATACTAAGAAAATAGCTTGTGCAATTAAACCTGCTTGTATGAAAATCTTACCTAATGCTTTTAGTTTCTTTTCTGGCGGAATCATACTTTCAATTTGATCTTTTAGATTAATTTGAGTCAAAACAGATAAAGCTACATCAAGAAAAGAAACATCAACTCCAATGAAAACTTTCAACCCAATATAAATGAAAATCACACTATACAAATATGCTTTAATTGCTAGATAAAGAAAACCATCTACTTTAATTCGCCCATGAAACAAGTCGTTAAAAGATTCAAATGCTGATTGAAAATGCAAATTAAGATCCTTTTTCTTACGAATGATTTGAAGAATGAGTTGAGTTATTTTCCTAGCAACATTATCGATAAAGCTATCTACCTTTCTTACAAAACTTTTTACTTGACTAGGTACAATATCTTCAAAACTTTTAGTCTTGACATAAATCTTCACTTCTTTTGGATACTTTTGCATAACTACGCAATCTCCGTTATCATTCTCTAAGATCAAAAGACTAGTTCAAAACAGAAGAAGGGGAATGGGACTCTTTCAATCCCATTCCCCTCATAAAGTTTATTCTACTGTGTAAACTAATTGAATTACTTCAATAACTTTAGTTGGTTTCAAGTATACATTCACATGGCATTTGTGAGTTTTTATTTCATAATCAGTAGCTCCTACATCTACACTAAAGTCATAAAGAGCTCTTTTAGATTTTAGATCTGCTAAGAAAGATGTAATGCCACTAGATATTTGATTCCATGTGATAGGATCGTTAAATTCGAAAATAAACTCATCACAGAATCTTTGTAATACTTTGTCTATATAGAGCACAAGTCTTACAACATTTACATCAGCAAATGGAGATGCTTTTTTCAGAGCTGTTCTTTGTCCCCAAACTACATATACTCCACGTTTCTTGATGATAGGATTAATTCTATTCAATACGAATTTTTCCAATTCAGATTCAGTTTCAACATTCCATTGTAATTGTAAACAATCAGATGCAACTCCTCTAGTTAATCCAGCAGGAGCATACCATAATGCATAATCTCTGTCATTTCTTGGATAAATGTAAGACATATGATAAGAAGGTGCTACTTTTCTATTACCACCAGAATAAGCATCATATATTACAGAGTATGGAGCATAAATTGCACATAACCAAGAATTACACCAAGCCATTTGATTGTTTCTTACATTCACAGCATCAAAAGCATCTTTTGCTGGTGGTAAGTCTAAAATACCAAAACAATCTTTTCTTCTTTCACAGAGATTTACTATAGCTTGTTTTACTGGTATTGGGAATGAAGCATCATATACTAAACTAAAGTCACTTTCTTCTTTCTTGTTAATCTTATCATCATATTCTCCGTTAAATGCATGGATAAGACAATTTTGATATACAGTTATATCTAGAGATCCGTCTTTCTTGAATAAAGCTCCATCAGTACCGTTTCTTAATCTAACAGTAGTTTTTTCGTATACAGTATTTCCTTCTCCAATTGCATACATAGTATCTTCTAAAAGTCTTTCAATAATTGTATATGCTTTTCCATCATGTACAATTGTTGTAGTTGCTAAATATTTGCATAAATCTTTATCAGCATAACAAGTTACATAATCAGAATATTTGTTTAGCACATCAGCTATAAACATAGATTCGCCAGTAGGATCTTTCTTTTCAGGATCAAAAGATACTTTAAATTCTTCGGCATCAATTACAGTAGATCCTTGAATGATTTTAACTTTTACATAATACTCATCATCAGTAGTTACATCTTTAACTATAGAAATTCCGATGTTGTTGTAATAAGCTCCTCTTCCTTTACCAGCAATTACCATGAATGGTTTGTATGGATTCTTAAACTCAAAGTTGTACCAGTAAGAAGTAGCATCAGTACTTCCTGGTGTCCATGTAGATTTCAAAACATCATCATTATTCAAGTTAGTAAGAGTAGCTTCCTCTAAATCAATTTCTTGTCCTAATACAGTTGTGAGGTTATGTTTGACTACATCTACAACAACGCCATTTTCTACAATTTCAAAAGTTTGAGCAAGGAATTTAGTAAATACTTCAGTATCTCCTAACTTAGTAACTTCATTAGATAATGCTGGTGTATTATCTTGTGCTAAATAGAATGGTACTATTGCATACTTATCATTGTTTTCAAAGATACCAAATATCACATGAGCATATTTTGCACAATAACTAGAATCTATCTTTCCAGTAGAAGGGTCTTTTCCTTCCTCATATGTAGGTAAAACTCTCATAACATAAAGAGAAGATGATTCAGTTGCATATCTTACTGCATTAAGTTGAGATTGACCATATTTTGTTACTAATGGAGTACCAAATTTACTTATTAGATCTTGAGCACCATTTACTGGCACTAATTCGTTATCTACTCCTTTAGAAGAAGCAAAAATGAAAAGTCCAGTTGTTCCTGCTGGAGCTTCTGGTGCTGTAGGAATATCTCTGAATTCACTATAAACTCCAGGTGCTATGTGAATTGCCATAATTCACTACTCCTTTTTCTCATTGATTCTTTTTTGTTCATCTATCTTTTGTTCAGTATACCTACCAGACTAGATACCATTTGAAGGAAAATGTTTGCATAGGATTTCTTATTTTGTAGAGAGTAACATATGCAATCATAATTGGTAATTGTGATGAATCTGATAATGATACTGCAAACAACCCGATTTCTGTAATAGCAATTCTTTTATCTATAGGAATTTCATTTGGAAGGATAGTGCAAGTTACTATACAAGTCCGTCTAAAATCGGAGTTGTTATCATCAGGTTTGAATTCTAGTTTATCAATCGGTTTTAGATAGCCGTTGTAAGGATACCCATCTAAAATCTTATATGGTTGTACAAGAAAATGTATATTCATATCAGGTTTGTCAGGTAAATAACTTTCATCACCATATGTATATCCTTTACCTATTGAAAACATAGTGATTTTGTAAGGTGGTTTCATTGGCACTCTTTTTCCTTCAATATCCACAAGAGTAAAGTCATTATCATATACGCTTCCAGTTGTTACATATTGCATAAGTTTAATTGCATTAGAAGTCCAGGTGTTGTGATAGATTTTCCCGTCTACAACTACATAACCCATCTTTCTCTATAGCTCCGAAGTAGATTTTAGACATTAAGAACGTTCAATTCGAAAGCTAGTTTTAGGTGTTTTGACTATTATGGGATTATTTGATTTTCTCAAGCCATCCAGACAATCAAACAAAAAATCATCTCCTTATCTAAACAAAGAAGCTCCATACTGGGACTATACAAGTCATTTAGACACTGATGTATATGTATCTGGATTCTTCTTTGTCCAATTTGAAGGAGAAATCATACAAAAATTACAAGATGTTAAGAAACTTGGTTTTTATGCTTATAGAATCGATTTACCTGAAATTCGAGCAAATGTAGTAGAAAGAAATGTTGGTTATAACTTGCAAGAAAGATTTATTACACATACTCAACTTTCAGATCATCAAATCACTATTGGTTTCTACATGGATAGCAAAACAAATTTGATAGCTTTATTTACTAAATGGTTGACTATGTTAGATCCGTTACATCAAGGTAATGCATCAGATTATACATTTCATGAGACTTATTTAACTTCTACAACAGCAACTATAAGAGTGTTTGTATTTGATGAATATACAGTCAATCAAGTTAGATATGGAAACGGTGATGTAAATCTAGCATCATTAGTCTTTAAAAATTGTCAACCGATTAACATACCTTTCCAAAATGCATTTCAACCTGATTACTCAAACAATCAAATAACTACTATAGACATTTCTTTCATATTCAGAGATATGCAATATTACTCAGTAAATGGTTGTGAGTTTAGAAAGTTTTTAGAAGATACAGATTTCTCAACCACTATATACACAGCTAATCAAGGTAGAAGCTGGGAAAACGAATTACAATTGATTCAGAAAGATATGGTAACTGCTGGTAGTGATATAGATGATTTACTTAAAACTGTAGTAGAAACTGGCTCACAATACTCTGGAGGAAAAACTAGATAACCATGATAAGTAGAGATGAAATCTTACAATTTCTAATAGAGGAATTTCAAAAGCATTTTCCTGATGTTGAAATAGATTTATCTAAATCTGACATCTTATCCTGGTTTATGAAGACAGTTGCAATACTAGATGAATCTATATTGAGTTATATGACTTTATTAAGAAATGAATCTTTTCTTTCAACAGCAGTTTATCCATCTTCCATAAAGAACCATGCAGCAAATCTAGGATTTGTACAAAATAGAGCTATTCCTGCTAGTGGAGTAATACAAATCACAATACCATTATCTACAGCATCTCTTCATATTGTACTGGATCCTTTCAAAACTAAATTTACAACTGAAGATAAAACAATTACTTATACACCAAAATACAGATACGAAATACAAGCAAACAAAGTTACAAAGACTCTTTTTGGTTATCAGTATGATTTTCTAGGTAACAAAAAACTCATTCCTGTAGAATTTACAAAAATTCTAAAAGAAGGAATTTTACAAGACGCAATCACATTTTATATTGACGTCCAACAAGTGATTTGGAAAGTACAATCAAAAGTAGTTGGTGTTTTAGACTCTCCATATGAATTTGTAGATTTAACATTCCCTAGAGGAAGTGTAATTGTAGATAAAAATTATCAATTAGGACCAATCTATGCATTCGTAAATGATAGGGAATATGCAATTGAATCCTATACACCGTTAAAAGACAGATATTGTTATAAAGTCTTACAATCAGGAAATCAAGTTATACTCAGATTCTTCCCTAACATACTTGGAGCAAAAGGATTATCTACTGGTGATAAAGTTTTAGTTTACTTTGGCTCAACTTTAGGAAGTAGAGGTAATATATCTGATAATCAACTTACTATAGAAAACTTTACTGATATAAATGGAAGATCTTTAGAAGTAATCATCAAACATTCTGCAATTAACAATGGAAGAGATGAAGAAACAATTGAAGAGTTAAGAGATAGATGTTTGTTGTTTTTGAAGAATAAAGATACAATTACACACGAAAAGTCATTAGAAGATATAATCCAAAGTGTTTCTAAGAAAATCAAAATCAAACCATTTACATATGTAAACACTATATACGGTAGTTATGTAGAGTGTCAATTAGCTTATCTACCAGACTTTACAACTCCAATCTTTACAAACAGTGTTAAACTCATTGTTGATGGAAATGTTAGAAGAATATCTGTAGGTACTAAATTTTCAACAGAGCAATATGATGCAATAGACAATTCAATAGATTTCAGATTAGTTAGTAATACTGATCAACCTATTTGGCAACTTCCATTTTCTTTAGAGTTTGATGCAGATACATGTACTTGTAACTGTTACTACAATTTGATTCATAAGATAATGTCATTTACAACAGAAATTCAAAATGTAAGTCATACAGACAATCTTTCTTACATTGAACCGATTGATTGTACTATAGTTTGGGATCCCGAGATAGACAAATACATCTTTACATTCTCATTACAACTAAACGGAAATCTGAAAAATCTTGATTCCGTTGATGTAGATATCTATTTTGAATATGCTAATCAACTCTGGAAATTAACTGCAAAAACTTATTACTACAATGAATCTAATATAGAATATAATACTCATGTAGCTTATAATGCAGATAACATACAAAGTCAATTAAATGAATCTGAATACTTCTTGAAATACACTAAAGATCAAACTGTTATTGAGATTCAAGACAATGTAGCAAGATTACAATTGATTGTAGACCCTGTTTTATTACCAGAAGATACTAGTTTTATTTGCAAAATCGTGTGTAAAGAAAATAACAACATTCTATTAAAAGCAAGATTTAATGAATCTGTTGTTGTAAAGAAACGATTACCATTCTTCAACTTCATAGTAGATGCTAAAAAAGAAACTAGACCAGTTAAAGTACATTTACAAGAAAAACTTTGGAATTTCTATTATCGAAATCATATTTGCAATTTACACCAAGTATCTAATACTGATGTAGAAGTACATGTTGATAATGATTTATTCTGTACTCTTACCAATTCTGAATTGAAAGATGATGTATTAACTGTTGATGAGAGTCAATTACAACTTTCTTATCACGATCAATATTTACAAGGATTCATAATCAGTCCTATTAAAATTGAGAAAAATGAAGATAACAAATTCATTGTATCTATTGGAGAAAATCAATACACAATACAATTAGATGATGCTGGATATGTAAATGATATTACTAATGCAACGGGAGATACAATTGTTTCATTTGCCGAGAAAAGAGTTAAACTATCATCAACTGATAATCCAAATACCTATCAACTAACTATTGATGATAAACACATTTGCAAAATAGTAGTTGATAAAGATAATTCCTATCTCAAAGAAGTAAAATACAAAGAAAACAACAGCAAATATGAATATCAAATTCTCGAGTATGATTTTACTAACAATAAACTTCAAATCAACTACAACAGACCTTATATAGACCACTATGTAATATACAAATGCCCTGTGATAGATGCTAATTTATCTCTAAAAGATATACAAACATTGCAAGAAGATTTACAAGTTATATATGATACTATCAAACTAAAACTTCCTTTCACAATCAATCTATCATTTGTGTTTGCAAAAACATTTGGTTATCTTAGAAATATGAAATACAATAAAGTCTTTGATGAGGATTATATGATTAAACCCTACGAGATATACATTCCAGTTAAATTGAAAATTCTATTCAAGGGAAAACTCAATAGCAATCCGAGTGTGTTAAAGAATGAAATCTACAAATATGTAAAACTTTTCTTCGAGAAAAATTCAGATTTCCTATCAGATAATTCTATTAGTCCAAGTAAAATTGAGCAATTTCTTCACAACAACATTCCAGAATTAGACTATGTGAAAGTACAATTCTATGACTGTGCTAATAAACCAATTGACAAAGCAATTGTATATAATCTTGATTTGCATTCTTTACCTCTAGAAGACAAACTTTCCTTTGTATATGAATACTTGTATACTAAAGATGATTTGATTGAAGTTTCTTCTCTTTAAGTATTACAAGAATAGGGAATCCTGGTATTGGTGTATGCAGGTTTTTCGATACCAGGATTCCCTTGACTTTTTGTTTTGTTGATATGCATATATGCCTCCTTGTATTTCTAATTATTAAACACTTTCCATTTGCAAATGGGTATTCCAAGAGAAAGGAAACTAACTTTTCAATGATTATGATTCAAACAACAGTGTATGCAAAAGAATCTCATTCCTGATTCGATGTGTAAATGATTCTAAAAGTCTTATGAATCAATGAGTCAATGTATGATTTTGTATGTTAGCTAGTTGATAAGCATTTTATTGTCCGGTAGTATTTCTAATTATTAAACACTTTCCATTTGCATTAACGTTTTCAAATTGTAAGGAAAACAAAATTCTCGTATAGCATTTTCATCAGGACATTTGTAATCTCAGCTGCATTGTGCTGATGTGCTTAACTTGAAATTCACTCTTCTTGAGCATATAGCTAGGATTCAATATCTGTTTTGCATATACTTGTTAGACACTCTTTTGTTTTTGAATTGTTGATTTTGATTTCTTGTTACCTTGTTGTATGTTGATAGAGTATTATGTGTTTCTAGTATTTTCTAATTATTAAACACATTCCATTTCGGATTCGCTATTCAAAATGCAAGGAAAACAACTTGTATGACTCTTACTAGTTAGATTTTCTATTCAGAAATTCAAAAATCAAGAGTCTATATGCAAAAGAGTATTCCTGCTGCCCTTAAACCGTATAAAACATAGGAATTGAATGAAAAACATGTACATATCTTTGAATAAAAACGGATTGCAGGACAGCAGTAACTGCTCTTTTCACCTGACCCCATATGGAGCCTAGGGCTTCTATTGGACTGAAATCTTTTAGCCTCTTGAAAAAGAGGGCTAGTTTTAACGTTGTCCAGGAAAGAATAACATTCGAAACTCTCCTAACAGCGGAGAGTTTCTTGTAGTTGAATTTGATGTCATAACCTCGGTGATTG
>Ga0256836_1000662_pt1 | contig 17435 bp, 15 predicted proteins | sample 4561380metaG_FD_185974 | JGI IMG/M metagenome (GOLD analysis project Ga0256836, IMG submission 185974) | Hydrothermal vent microbial communities from Guaymas Basin, Mexico - 4561-380 | ecosystem: Environmental > Aquatic > Marine > Hydrothermal vents | place: Mexico: Guaymas Basin | collected...
AATACCTTGTTGCATAGTTTCCCTTGCACCTTTATCAATAGCAGGAATAAATTCTTTAGGAATTACTCAACCTACAATTTCATCTTTAAATTCATATTCTTTTTCTTCTTCCAATGGTATTGGTTCTAATCTCAAAAGAACATGACCATATTGACCTCTACCACCAGTTTGTCTTACAAATTTACCTTCACCATGAGCAGTCTGAGTAATAGTTTCTCTATAAGCTACTTGTGGTTTACCTGTATTAACTTCTACTTTATGTTCTCTTCTTAATCTATCTACTATAATTTCTAGATGTAACTCACCCATACCAGCTATAATTGTTTGACCTGTTTCTTCATCTGTATAATATCTAAAAGACGGATCTTCATCTGCAAGTTTTGCTAAAGCAACACCTAATTTTTCTTGATCTTTTTTAGATTTAGGTTCAATTGCAATACTAATAACTGGTTCAGGAAATTCCATAGATTCTAACACTATTGGATGTTTTGGGTCAGAAAGAGTATGTCCAGTCTTGGTAGATTTTAAACCTAAAAACGCACAAATATAACCAGCTGATATTTGCTTAATTTCCTCTCTCTTGTTAGCGTGCATCAAAAGCAATCTTCAGATTCTCTCTTTTTGTCCAGTAATAGTATTTAATAACGTATCACCTGAATGAATAGTTCAAGAATAAACTCTCACATACGTAAGAGTACCCACAAAAGGATCATTCATTATCTTAAATGCCAACGCAGCCACAGGTTCATTTGGATCAGGCTTTCTACATTCTTTTTCACCAGTGTCAGGATTTGTTCCACAAATTTCACCTCTATCTATTGGAGATGGCAAATAATCTACAATAGCATCTAAAAGTAATTGAACTCCTACATTTTTAAGTGCTGAACCACATAATACAGGATAAAGTTGATTAGAAACTACTCCTTTTCTTATAGCTCTTTTTATCATCTCTTCAGGAATTTCTTCTCCTTCTAAGAATTTCTCAGCTAATTCATCATCAAAAGCAGATATTTTATCAAGCATTTCTTCTCTATACATTTCTGCTTCATCTTTGTATTCTTCAGGAATTTCATGTTCTACCACTTTCTCACCATGTTCTCCTTCGAAAGTATAAGCTTTCATTTTAACTAGATCAATAACTCCTTTGAATTCAGATTGCTGTCCCCAAGGCAATTGAATAGCAACAGCTTTATCACCAGCAAGCCTTTTTTCTATAGATTCAAGTGACATTTTAAAATCAGCTCCTATTTTGTCCATTTTATTAACAAAAGCTATCCTTGGAACATTATACTTATCAGCTTGTCTCCATACTGTTTCAGATTGTGGTTCTACTCATTGAGACCCATCAAATACCGCTACTCAACCATCTAATACTCTTAAAGCACGTTCTACTTCTACTGTAAAATCTACGTGTCCAGGAGTATCAATAATATTAATTACTACATCTTTCCATCTACAATAAGTAGCTGCTGATGTAATAGTAATACCTCTTTCTTTTTCTTGCTCCATCCAGTCCATCTCTGCTGCACCTTCATGAACTTCACCTATCTTGTGTTTCCTACCAGTATAAAAAAGAATTCTTTCTGTTGTAGTTGTCTTTCATGCATCAATATGCGCTATAATACCAATATTTCTTATTTTCTCCATAGATTCTGCCATATAAGAAGGATTAGCCATAACTTAATTTTATTTAAAAACTAAAATATTATCTTAAAATATCACCAGGTATTATCTTTAGATATTATCAAGATTATTTAATAGCAGATTTTATCACTATCATATTATCCTTTATTGAATGTTTCACATTTTGAAACAACAAATTAGAATCCTCAAAGGTTTTCACACCTTTTCTAAGTTCCAACTTCTTTTCTTCTATAGGATGAGCTAAAGGTTTAATTCACTCAATATCTATCTCCTGAAGTTGCGATACAAAATTTATTATTTCCGTAAGTTGGGTCAAAAACTTCTCTTTTTGTTGACCCAAATCTATAGCACAAAGTTTTTGTAATCTTTGCAAATCTTGCTCAGTTATAGACATTTTTTACAAATAAAAAAAATAACCTAAAAGGTGTTTAATATTTATAGAAATATTTTATTATTTTTCAAGAGAAAAATTTAATAAACAAATTATTTATTAAAAAGATGACGGCTATAATGCCGTCATTTTACTTTATAATTTGTTCTTTATTTTTCTATCTCATCATAAGTATCTTTATAACTTTCAAATTCTACTGAATGTAATACATCTTTTATGAATGGATCCATAACTTTCTTATATCCTATTACCTCTATTTTCATTCTTCCTGTATACTCTCAATCTTTGATCTCCCAAAACATATAAAGATCTGGATATATTTTTTTCAATAACCTGTATGCTACTCCATACTTTGATTCTTTTAATGGATTTTGTTCCAACCAAAAATGATTAGGCCCCTCCTCGATCATTAACAATTTAGCCCCTGTTTTTGTTTCTACTAATTTATACTTTACTGTTCTTTCAAAAAGTACCTTCATAATTATACTAAATTAACAATATAAAGCTAATTTAACTTTGCCAATACAGCTTATCAGCTAAAAGTTTTTCACAAGTTGTCCTCAAAGCAACATACTCTTCATAACCTTTTTCTACTTCTACCTCCTCAAAGAAAGGATTGTCCATCATCTTTTTAAAAATCTCTCTTGGTACAACAAACTCTATTTGTAATTTTAATGGATCGTCTGCTAACACAAAGAAGTTCATATAAATATACCATCCCTTTCTTTCAAAAACTGCACTAACAATTATTTTACCGTATTTCTCTTCATTTGGCTTTCTAATATCAATAGCTTCTAACTTCCAATCATAAAGTTGTTCTAGAACCTTTTTTAATGGTGTATGAAGTTCTACATTTTCCACAAATCTTTCTATAGCATTAAATATACATTCTTTAAGCTCTTGTTCTGTTATGAATTCATCAGTTGAAAAATAATATTTTAAAAACTCTGTAATAGAATGAATGAATTCATCTCTTTCTCTTCTAAACTCTTTAGGATCTTCAAATTTAATCTCCAATTCTTCAGCTCTATCTTTTAAATTAGCTACTATCTCTTGAATTTTTCCCAATTTCAAAGATTTTAATCTATGCAATTTTTTACTCATTTTTATAATTTCATTAATTAATAAAAAGCACCATTTCTATATAGGTGCTATTATAATAATTATTTCTATAAAATTTGCAAGAAAAAATATATTTATTTCTCTTTTTTTAAAACATATATCCTTCTTAGAATATCTTTATCAAAGAGTTTATAATCAAAAAATCAATCCAATTTAAATCAATATTTTTTTATTATATTCTTCAAATCTTCATATTCTTCATCTGAAACCAACTTATAAAGCAGTAAATATCCTCATTTTTTTACTAAATGAGAGACCCAAGGCAATAATTTAGTAATATATGCTACAGCCCTTGCTGTTACAATATCACATTGTTTCTTTTCTTGTTCAGCTCTAGACCATATCACTTTAGCATTTTTTAGTCAGAGTCTTTTAATTATATCATTTACCGCTTTAACTTTTTTATTCCTTGCCTCTATCCCTAAAAATTTAGCATTTGGTAATGAAATCGCTAAAGGCAACAAAGGGAATCCTCAACCAGTGCCAACATCACATATTTTTAATCATTTTTTCTGTAATAAATTTCTTATCTGAGGAAATTTTAATAGAAATTCATCAGAAAGTATTATAAGAGAATCATCTATATGTTTTATTTTTATACTCTCCTCATCTCTAATAGCTGAAAGATTTATCCTACTATTCCGTTCTTTAAACAAGTTTATTAATTTTTCCCATTTATTTTGCATCTATTATACAACTTTATCGAGTAAAATTATTTCATCCCATATATCCATATCTTGAATCTGTTTTGAATGAGTCACTACATACAATTTAGTATTAGTAAATTCTACAAAATCTTTTATCATATCAGCTACTTTACCAATTGCTTCTGCATCAAGACTATTGATAGTTTCATCTAAAAATAACATTTTATTCTTCATTTTACTAGCAACAGAGAGTATCCAAGCTAATTTTAAAACTGTCTTCTGCCCACCACTCAAAGATTTTATTGGTCTTTCTCATTTTTCATCATTTACAAAAATCTCCAATTCTAATTTTCAAGACTTTGTTTTCTTTAACTCAAATCTTAACTCAAAATCTACAACTTTAGCAAGATTACTATTTATAATTTCAAACAAATTAGGCAAAAAACCTTCTAAAATCATAAGCATAAGTTCTTTAGAAAAAATGTTATGTAAGTCTGTCACTATTTTTTTCTCCTCTTTTAATTTTTCTACTTCCAGTTGAGATTGTTTATAATCGTCATATAATTTCTGCCATTGTATATATTTCTTTTCAAATTGTTGAAGATTTGACAATAATTTTTTTATCTTTTCAATATCAAAATAATCTATTTGTTTTAAAAGCTGTTTCTTTTGAGCTACTAAAATATTTTTCTGATTTAATAATTCATCAATAAATTTTTTATTTTTATCTATTTGGGTCTGGAGACTAGCTAATTGTTGTTTTAGAGTATCTATCTGCCTTTTAAGTTCATCTAACTGATTAACTTTTTTATCAATGTTTTTTAATTGATTTTCATAATCTAATAACTTTGGATATATTTGTTTAAATAAATTATATTTTAAATTTTTAACCATTTCTCTTTTTTTATCAATTTGAACTTGAAACTCCTTCTTCTTAGCCATAAAAATTGAAAAATTTTTTTCATAAGACAATTTTTCTATTTCCTGTAAAATTTGTTTTTTTTGCTGCGTAAGTTCTTCTAAAACCTGTTGTTTAATAGATTCATCTTGATCTATATTTAAAATCTTATTCTCTATAACTTTAATCTGCATATCTAAATCTTTAATTTGTTCTTCTATATCTTGTTTTTTTTGTAAAAACTTTTTTATATTTTGTCTACATTCAGACAAAGAAATTTCAAATTGTTTAATTTCTTCTTGTTTTATCTCTTTAATAAAAGGACAATTTTTATTTATTATCTTACAATTATATTCCAACTTATGAGAAAGAACTTTTTGAAGGTCTTTTTCTTTTTCATACCAATAAGAAAGTTGCTTCTCAACATCCTGTAAATTGGATAATAGAATCTTCTTTTGAGCTAATAATTTATTAATTTCTCACTCAAATTGAGATTTCAACAATTCTTTCTTTTTTAAATACTTATCATAAGCTATAGTACCTGGTTTAAGTTCTAAATCTTTCAATTTATTTTGTAAATTGGTATACTCTAAATTTAGATTTTTTATATTTAAATCTATTTTTTCAATTTCTTTTTTTAACCTAATTCCTTCATTTATTAGCTGTTGAAACCAATCATATAACCTTTTCCAATCTTTAGAAATAATCAAATCATTAATTATATCACTTGAAATTTGAGAAAAATAACTATTTAAAGCTTGATCTATTTGTATTAACAAATTCTGTTTTTGCTTCAACAAATCATTATATTGATTTTCATCAAATTGTTGAATTTTTTGCTTTATTGTCTCTATCTGTGTCAAAATATAATTATTTTCTCTTTGATAAGAATCTATTTTTTTTTCTAAATCTTCAATTTGTCTTTCTATATTTTCCAGTTGATTTTTAAGTACTTGATATTGAGAAATTTTTTCATTGAGTAAATCATAATATTTTTGAAAATTTATTTCTAAAGGTTTACTTACGCCAGGAGCCAAAAGATCTAAACTTAAATCTATTTCTATTAAATCTTTAATTTGTTGCCAATCTTGATATAATTGAGTTTTTATTAATTCAAATTTTTGTTTCCAATTGGTCTCGTCAGATAAAACTTTTATTCTAGTAATTATTTCTCTCTTTTCTTCTGACAATTTTTCAGTAGCTTCATCGATCCCCAATAAACCAAAAATATTTTTGAAAACATTAATTCTTTCAGAAGGAGTCATTTCAAAAATATTTTCAGAATCCTGCATTAAAAAAGTAGTAGACAAGAACACCTCCATCGGAGGTAAAATTGATTCTAAAATTTTATTGAATTCAGTCGTAGTCTTAAAAGCAATCTCTTCCTTTTCTAGCGAATCAACTTTTATAAAAGTTTCTAATGGGACATTTTTACTTTTATAATTTCTACTTTGTAAAATTTCTTGTGAAACTAATTTTGTTTTATCAAAATTATGTAATATAATCAATCTTGGCTGAACACTTTGATTTCAGGCTTTCGTAAGACTTAACCTCTTTTCAATAAGATAAACCATACCATCTATCTCAAAAATAAGTCTAACTAAACCTTCTTGAGATCTTTTATTTAAAACAGGTCTTTGTTTTTTGCTAGAATAAAATCAAAAAAAAGGACCATCAAAAAATAAAAAACTTTTTCCTGAACCAATAGGAGCTTTTATCAAATATTTCCCTTCTTTGAAATTAAGATTAATAAGTTTATCTTTAAAGGGTCATATATTTCGATATTGAGCTGCTAACAAATCTAAAGCCATATTGGATAGATTTTCAAAACTAAATTATATAAAACAATAATAAAAATATCACCTAAAAAATCAAAGTATATATAAAATAAAAAACCCGGCTTTGATAGCCAGGTTCTTTGTTCTTTATTTCAACAATCCTTTCTTTTGTAAAAGTTTAAGCTCTGCTTCTATAGTTTGTAAGTTTATCATTGCCTTTTCTATTTCTTCAATACTTCATTTTGCTTTAAGCTCTTCTATTTGTTTTTCTAAATCTTTTCTCATTTTTTCTAGAATTTCTTTACTTTCAGTTGGAGAAACTACAGACTTAGAAGTAGTTATAACAATATTATCTCAATCTACCATTATAAGTCCTTTAGATACAGTTATATGCACATATTCATCCTCAAAAATAAAATCATCTTCAGGATTATCAATTGGTTTAAACTTTAATATACCAGGTTTTACTACAGAAACCAAAGGTATATGTCAAGGCAAAATTCATATATATCCTGCTTCTGTAGGAACATTTACTTCTTTTACTTGACCTTCATATATAATCCCTTCTGGTGATGATATTTTTAAATACATATTAATTGATATTTACTAAATTAAAATTAACTTCTTAATTTTCTTTTTATAAAAGCTGGAGTATCATCATCTTCTTCATCAACAGACAAAAATGTCTGAACTTTGTTATCTAATCATTCCTTTTTTATAGCTCTATTTACAAAATCCTCTCATTTAGATTTTCTAGAAGTTATCCTTTGTCAAAACATTCATAATCATCAAGTATTAGCCTTTCATTTAATAATTTCTTCTTGTGTCACCTCTGGAAAGCCAGTAGCTATAATAGTAACCTTTACTTCTCATTCATAAGAAGGATCAAAAGTCATTCACCAAATTATATTAGCATCTTCATCAGCAATTTCTTCAACAACTCTAGCAGCCTCTTGAACTTCTATAGGTGTAAGATCATCTCAACCTGTAACTGCAAAAATAATATTTTTAGCTCCTTCTAGTCTGGCTTCTAATAATGGATTGTCTATAGCACGTCTAGCAGCATCAACAGCTCTGTTTTCTCATTCACCATATCATATACCTAAAAGAGCAGTTCCACTATTTTCCATAATTACTTTAATATCAGCAAAGTCTATATTAATATCGCCAGGTTTCACAATCAAATCTGAAATTCATTGAACACCTAGATGCAATATTTTATCTATCATCTGGAAAGCTTGTTTAAAGGTTGTTTTTTTGTCAATTATGTTAAATATTTTATCATTAGGTATTACTATCATTGTATCTACACCTTCTTTTAATCTCTGCAAACCTTCAATAGCATTTTGCATTCTTCTTTTTCATTCAAAAGAAAAAGGTTTTGTAACTACAGCTACAGTTAAAATTCCCATCTCTTTAGCAGCTTGAGCTATAACCGGTGCAGCACCTGTTCAAGTTCATCCGCCCATTCAAGCAGTAATAAATACCATGTCAGCGTCTTGTAAAGCCTTCTTAATTTCTTCTATATTTTCTTCTGCTGCCTTTCTTCATATTTCAGGATTGGCTCAAGCTCCTAATCCTCTAGTAATATTTAAACCAATATTTATTTTCTTTTCAGCTAAATTATTCGCTAAAGCTTGAGCGTCGGTATTTATAGCAATAAATTCTACACCTTCTAATCATTCTTGAATCATTCTATTAATAGTATTACATCACGCTCCTCAAACACCAACTACTTTAATTTTTGCTCCTGGAACAAATTCTGGTACGAATTCCTGAATAGCCATTAATATTTATATTTAAAATCTAAAAAATTTTCTTGAAAAACTCTACTATCTTCTTTAACCAATCAAAAGATATGTTAAAATTAAATCATGCTCATCATTCTTGACCATATTTTTCAAACCAAATATAATCTCATAATAAATTTATAAACTGCAAATTAGAAGACAATTCTCCAAACATCAATTGTTTTTCTCTTCAATAAAAAGCTGGAAGTTTAAAAAATTCTTTAGTTAATTTATCTAAATTTTTAATCTTAGAACCTCATCATATAAGATAAACTCCTCCTGCTAACTTTCAATCTCTATCTATTCCTTCTAACACTTTCTTAATTTTTTCAAAAATATCTTCATATCTAGCGGCTATCACCTCTGATAAGAACTTGATATCTATCTGCTCATCTTCATCTATATTATCTTCGTATAAAATTATTCATTTTTCTCTTTTAATTTTTTCAGCCTCTTTTATATCAATTTGCAAACCAATACTAATATCTTTCGTTACATCTTCACCTCAATATGGTAAAACTCCATATGCTAAAGGCTCCATCTCTTCATAAACTACAAAAGTCGTTTGATTGTTTCCTATATCAATTAACAAACATCCCAAATCCTTAGTTTCTACATCTAAACTAGCTTCCACACCTCATAAAATATTTGGTATCACATCATCTATATCTATTCATATCAACTCAAAAGTTTCTATCAAACTATTATAAAAACTATGAGGCACCATAAATATATCAGCTATCAATTCTAACTTTCTTCCCCTCATACCTAAAGGTTCTTTCACTTTTATATCTTCATCAATAATCCAAGTAATAGGGATAGTTTTTATAATTTCATAATTAGGCTCTTCTTCTAAATCTTCTATTATTTTATCAAAATGGGATATGTCCTCTGGCTCAACTACTCCTGTAATTAACCTTTTTTGTTCTCTTACTCTCTTTATCAACATTTTAGGATGAGATATTCACACTACAACACTATCTATTAAACCTTCTCATAACTTCTTTTCAAAACTATCTATTACAGATAGTATTGTTTTTCACAACTCATTAACATCTATAATTCTTCCCTTACGCATTCATTGAGTTTTAACCATATCTTTCGCTAAAACTATTTTTCTTCAATCTTCTTCCGCAAATACAACTCATTTTATATATCAATTACCTACATCAATAACAGTTCTGATATCCTGCATTTATTTAATTTTATCATTAATTTAAATTTAAGTTAATATTTATTAAATTAGTTTTTCTTTCAAGATATTACATTAATCAATTGATAACCAATAGTTATCAACTATCTAAAATAAATTAGAAACTATCTTTTCCTTTAAAAACATATACCACAATGTAATATTATTCACTTGTTTAACATTTTTCTTCTCTATTTTGGGCTTTTTAACACTATTCTGAATGATAACTATTTTTTCTCAGGTAAGTGGAATACCATTTTTATGAAAAAAAATTATTTGTCAAATTTGCGAATTTAAAAAAGGTATCAAAAAATTGGAATAATACCGTTTTTTCATTTCATAATTTTCTATTTCTTTTTTTATTTCTATTATTTTTTGTTCCAATTTATAGTTGGCAACATATACATTAAAAGCAAATATTAGAAAAGCCAAAGTTATAAAAAAAGCTATATATCTAAAAATTCTAAAATAGTTTAGATTCATAAGAAAAAAATAAATATTTAAATTTTAATTATTTGACAATCCAGCAATTATTTTAGGTCAGTTATCAGTTATCAAAATAGTATATTCCCACTGAGCTCACAAATCTCATTTTTCAGTATACATATTCCAAGGAATCCCTTTTATTTCTACAGCATATTTAGATTTTTCGGCCGTAATTGGTTCAATAGCCACTGTCATTCAAGGTTTTATTATATATTTTTTTAATTCTGTATTAGGATAATTATAAATTAATGGAGGCTCATGAAGTTTTGATCATACTCAATGTCAAGTAAGATTTCTTATTATACTAATTCATTCATCTTTTGCTATATTGTAAGCTTTTTTACTATATTCATAAAGTGATTTACCAGGCACCAAAAGCAAAATAGCTTCATCTAAAATTCTTTTAGTAGCTCTATGTAAATGTTTGGCTCTTTCATTTTTATCATCTCATCAAACAACTATAGAAAAAGCAGCATCAGTTATCATTCATTTATATTGAATACCACAATCAACTTTTAAAAGATCTCATTCTTTTAAAATATAATCATCTGGTATTCCATGAACTACACAATCATTAACAGATAGACACAAATTGGCTGGATATCAATAATAACCTTTAAAGGCTCATTTTAGATTATAAAAATTTATATAATTTTCAGCTTTTTGTTCTATATCTATAAGCCTTACACCTGGTTTTATAAAATCATATAGTATGTTTAAAAGTTCAGTTAAATATTTACCACTATCTTCTAAATTTCTTATCTGTTGAGTATTTTTAATTATCACTTTACTCATCTTTTTTATAAACTAGGAATAAAATATCTTTTGTTATAAAAAGTAATATTTTTTAGAACTCATCTAAACCATACCACATCTTCTCATTTTATAAATCAAAGAATTTCTTCATTTTCTTTAAATCCATCTATAAATTCTGTCCAATTTTCAAAAAGTATTTTTAAAAATTCTTTATTGTCATCTAGTTTAATAAAAATTTTCAAAAAATATTCATATTTTTTTAACAAATTATTAAATAATTTAGAAAAGAAATCATATAACTTTTCATCAAAACTTAAAAGCAATACCTCAGAATAGTATATTTTAAGTAAATCATCTAATCTTATATTTTTTTCTTTCTTTTCTTCTTTAAAATAAGTATACAAAATTAATAATCCAAAAATAGTTTGTCTCAAAATAGCAAGCACATGTAATAATATTATATTTGTCAATTCAGATTTAATCAATTTTTTGTTAGCTATAAATTCGTTAATAACATCTTTAAAAATCCAAAAATCTAATGAATACAAATTATTCTTTAAAAATTTAATCTCCGATTCTAATATATTTTCCTTAAATCATATATATTTATCATTCAAATCTAACAAGTCGAATATATCCTTATAAAAAAAATCTAATATCTCATCACTTTCTGATTTTAATACTTTTGATATACTTTCTCAAAACATATTCTTAAAATTATCTATTATTTTAGAATGCCTTACGTAAAGTTTTATATCTTTATAATTTAAATCTTCAATTAAATTTATAAAAGCTGATTCATTTAAAAAATGAATCAAGGCAGGAGAAGAATAAATTTCTTTATATAAGGGCCTTGTCGGTAATCTAAAAGTCTGTTTTCCGCTTTTTATACTTTCAAAAGCATATTGATAATAAAATACATTTTTTCAATAAAGATACAATAATCAACCTATAAAATAAAAAGTATCTCAATTAAAATTAGTCTCTAAAGAAGAAATTATGTCTTCTAAAATAAATTTTTTGTAAATCCTAAAATACCCTGTATCTCATCTTCATATCCAAAAACTTCATATAAAAGAAAGATAAAAATTAACTAATCTTTCAGCTAACATTCCCTCTCTTTTAACCTCAGGAGGAAGTTTCATATCTGGAGAAAAAGAAGAAAGCAAATCTTCTATATACTCTTCTGAAATAGATTTTGATTTTACATTTAAAGCCTTAAAAATAAACTTCTTCACTCCTTTAAAATATCCATTTTTGTACACTTTATAATCAGTAATATATTCCAAAAACTTGTAAACATTATCTTCTCACTTTTCTATATCCAAAAAGTCTTTTAAAACATTGTCTAATTTTCAATCCTTAAAAATTTCTCACAAAACATTATCAACTATTTCAAAACATTCAGGTCAATCTAGAAAAAATCTTATTAAAACATCTGATGGAAATATCAAATTTAAAATCATCTTTTCAGTAGTAGAAAAAGTTGGTTCCTTTTGATAATATTCATAATTATCTAAATAATCTTTGATAATATTTTTATACTTGCCTACCTTAGATTCATCATAAAAAAGCCATTCAAAAAATTCTTTATCTTTCATTCCAACATTATGTAAAAAGAATATCCTCTCTGCTTTGGCATAAACATAAAATATAGCAAAAAATAAATCTATTTTTTCTTTTAAAAGTTTATTTTTAATCTCTTCATAAAAATTATTATCTACTTTTAAATCGTTATATTCGTTAACAAACTTATAGAAATTAAAAAATATATCTAGAAAATGGTTAAAAGCTTGTTTCTTCGGTAAATGAGTAACTTTTTTTATTCTGGCTAGAAAAACATAATAAAGCAAAACAACACTTAAAACAAAATTTATATACAATTTAAAATCTTTATATTTTTTAAAAATATCTCCTGTTTTATAAGCTGCTACAAAGCCTAAAGCTGTACTTACCACAACAGGAGAAAAAAACCTATATCAGTTCATTTCAGCAACAGAAATATAAGAAAAATACTTTTCTACTTCAGAAAGTCTAATAGTAGGAGTTTCTCAAAATCAAATTTTCACTTCAAAAGGATCAAAGTTAATATCATAGAAATACAGCTTATAGTTTTCTACAATTTTTCTTAAAATCACAGTAAAAAATTGTTTAGCAGATACAAAATTAATAAAAAATGTGGCCGGATTAAATTGTAAGTCTCATTCTGGTTCCGGAAATAGTGTTAACAACAATCTTTTAAAAAGCATATATTAAATTTATTTATATTGTAAAATTATATTTTTTAATTTTTTTTCAGCTTCTTTTAAATCATCATTTATTATCACATAATCAAAAATATCTTTCAACTTTAACCAATTTAAACTTTCTTTCAATCTAAGTTTAAATTCCTCACTATCTGGATCTTCTCATCTCTTTAAAAGTCTTTTTCTTAGTTCCTCTTCAGAAGGTGGAACTACAAAAATAGTTACTACGTTAAATCATTTTTCCGATAGTACATCACTCAATGTCTCTACTCACTGAGGATCTACAATATAAAATGGTATTTTTCAAGAATTTAAAATCCTTTCTAATTCATCATATGTAGATCAATAAAAATTTCAATGTACTTGTGCCCATTCTATCATCTGTCAATTTTTAATTTTCTTTTTAAACTCTTCAACATCAACAAACCAATAATCCACTCCATTATTTTCTCATCGCCTAGGTTTTCTAGTAGTAGTTGTTATCACCTTATCAATATTTAATTCTTCATCATTTTTTATATTTTCCCACAAAGTAGTCTTTCAAGCCCCCGAAGGTCAAGACATTATTATAACTATTTTATTAGTTATAAGCTTCTTTATTAACTTTTTAGTATCTTCTGGATTTTCTACTTTATAATAATCCACACCTGTAAAAATTGCAGGCCGATCATTTCATCAAGGGAAAATAGCATCTCCTACAAAAAGAACATCTTTTGGATCTAATTGCAAATAGTTTAACAACTTTTTAATACCATATGCCTTATTAAATCCTTTTCTAGTAATATCAATTGAAGTAGTTCATCATATAGATATTTCGTAGTCTGGTAATTTATCTTTTATATACTCTACAATTTTTTTCCTAATTTTTTTATCAGGATCAAATTTCTTTTTCTCTTCCAAAGGTGCACTTTGTCATAAAGCAGAATAAGTAATTTGAGATCATCTGTTTTCTATTATTTCACCTCGTGTCTTTTTAGGTTTAATATTTAATTTTTCTAAAGCTTCTTCTAAAACTGCTTTTATTTTTCTAACTTCATTTTCTGATAAACTTTCTTTATAAATTAGCTGCCAATCTCAATCTTTAAAAACATAAAATTGCGTTCAAATAGTAGGCAATATATACAAATTTTCTAAATTAGCATTTTCCTTTTCTAACATATCTACAACTTGCTTTTTTATTGTTTCCAGCTTCCCTCAAGTGATAATAGCGACTTTATACTTATCTAATAATTTCTTTAACAAAAAAATCATTTCTTTATCAGCTGGAGATTTGGCAGGTGTTAAAGTATCATCTAAATCAAATATTATAAGTTTATATTTTCTCATTTTCTAAATATCTTATTTTCTAAAACCTTTATTATATCATCTGGCTTTATCAATCTAATACAATAATTGTCCTTACAATCTCTTCTAAGACAAACTCATCTAAATTTTTTAACAATTAATATTTTTTTTGTAAAACTTCACCGTACTTTTTCATTTTCTCTAGAAAACAAAACTATTCCTTTTTTTCATAAAAGATCAGCTAAATGAAAAGGTCCACTATCTACTCCTATATAAAAATCTACTTTTTCTAACAAAGAAAAAAATTCATCAAATGTAGGATTTTTAATGAATTTTACTTTTTTTTCAAATATTTGTTTCAGTTTATCTCACTCTGATTCCATATCTGTATATACTACAAAAATTTCTAATCATTTAGAACTTAAATACTTTATCAAATAAGTCCAATTATCCAATCACCAATTTCTACTCTGTTCTCAGCCATATCAAATATGTATTACCACACTCTTAAATAAAAATCTGTTTTTTCAAATTTCAATTTTTTTAAGAAATCTTTCTATACTATCGTCTAAAATCATTAAATATTGTTCTGCTAAATTTTTATCATCTCCTCTATATAAAACTACATCATGTCATATGTTAGTAATATTTCTAAATAAAACACCTGTTTTAAAATTTTTTCAAATAATTTTTTTTAAAACTTTAACAATTAACATCACTATCTGAAACCTTCTTCTACCTACCAAATCTATAACAATATCATAATGCCAAAAAAGTCTTAAAAGACGAAAAAAATCAAAACTAAAAACAAATCTAACTAATTTCTCAAAATGTTTTCCTACTTCCCAATCGTAAGAAAAATAAATATCCCAATTAGACAAATTAAAAAATTTTTTTCAAATAGATATTCCAAAATAACTATTTAACAAGTCTATTAATCAAAGATAATCTTTTTTAATCCAAATATCAACATTAGCTCATCTATCATAGAGACAAAAAATAAAAGGCCGACTTACACAAATATCACCAAATCTATCAGCTCTTAAAATTAACACTTTTTTTCATTTTAAATCTTTTATTTTTCATTTTACTTTTGATTTTACAAAATCCTTTTTTAAAATAGGTTGACACATTATATTAAGTTTTAAATTAAATATCTTTGTCCAATATGATAATAAAAAATATAAATAAAGCAATCTTTTTAAAAAGACTAAATCGTTTTGTATGAAAATGACTATTAAATTGAAAAGAAATCCTCTTTCATATATGAGACACTGGCAGATTATGAGAACTTTTAAAAGAAAATAATAAAATTTTAATAGAAAAATTAACAAATACACCGAAAAGGAAATACAGTCTTAGACTAATATCTGCTTTAAATCCTAATTGAAACTTTGTTTTAGTAAATAGCTTACTACATAGTAAACTAGTAGAAGAATATTTGAAAGCAAATAAAATTCCTTATCAAAAAGAAGTTAAAATTTGAAATAGCAGAATAGACTTTTTATTAAATAAAAATATTTTTGTAGAAATAAAATGATGTTCTTTAATAATATGAGATACTGGTCTTTTCCCAGATGCCCCTACTAAAAGATGAACTAAACACTTGGAAGAACTAATTAAAATTTTAAAAAATTGAGGCAAAGCTGAAATACGATTCTTAGCAGTAGACAATATAAAGTATTTCTCTCCAAATAAAGAAACAGATCCTCAATTTAGTAAAAGCTTCTATAATTTTTTAAATAATTGAGGTAAAGTAAATTTTCTAAAAGTTAACTTAAGTTTCTTAGATAATTCAACTTTAAATGTAAATCTAGAAAAACTTAAAAATATTAAAATTTTATAAAACTATTTATACCTATCAAAAAATTCTCCAGAGTCTTTTTCATTCAAATAATAATATCATTTTTCAACATTAACACTATTCAAAAATTCATCTATTCTTTTCTTTATCTCTTTTATCTGTTTCTGTTTTTCTATCTCTTTGTCCTTTTCTATCTTTTTTATTGCCTCTCATAATTTTCAATCTTCTTCTATCCTTCTTATCATTTTATCTATCTCCTTCTTATACCTTCTATACTCATCTTCAGATATCACTCATTTATCTTTTAACACCTTCAATATTGCTTCCCGCACATATAAATTAAACAGATAAAATGGTACCCAATTCGTTGGATTATTTACTATCTCTTTTAAACTCTTTCATCTATTCTTCTCTAAAAACTCCTTTGCCGCCTCTTTATTCGCATCCATATTCTGAAATATCCTATAAAACCTTTCATCTTGAAATTGTCTCACCAAATAGGCGTATCTTATCACCTTATCTAAAAATTCTTTAAACTGCTGTTTTGTTATTCATCAATCTATATAAAATTTTAATATATCTGGAAAGGTTAATCATCATTGTCTATAAAATTCTAATAATTTGTCATTTAAATCTTTTATTTCTTTTATATCTTGGACTTTACCATATAAAATATATAATCTCCTATTATAAAAAGAAGCTTTTCATATAATCTCCTTAATATTAGGATTATCCAATTTCTTTAAAATAAACTTATCATTCCTATGTTCATCTATCAACAAATACGAAAGTTTTTCTAAAATCACTCCATTTTTAAGACTAGATACATCTATAATCTTATTATTTTTTTTATAATAAATTTTATATACTTCTCATTTTTTATTTATATAATAACCTACATAAAATAAAGCTATTCTAAATAAATAACTATCTAATAAATTTTTTTCATTATCTTCAATGTTTTCTATTCTCTCTAAATTATTATTTATATTATCTCTATTTAAACGCATTACATTTATCCCTTTAAAAATTAAAATTTCTTATTTTTATCTTCCAATATTTTTTTATCTCTAACTTCACGAATTCTTTCTATTACTATCAACACAAATCTTCTCTCCCTCTCAGTCTTTCCTATTATCTCCCTATATTCTTGATATATCTCACTCTCTTCTATCCTTTCTATCCTATACATAACTTTTATCAACTCTTCCCACACCTTTTGTAATAATCTTATTCTCTCTCTTATCGCTTCTGACTCTATCTCATTCAGCTTCCCAAATCTTCTATATGCCTCCTCCCATACTATCTCCTCTATCAATCTCTTCCCTTCTTCTATCGCTCTCATCTCCTCTATTTCTCATCTCTCCATCCTTTCTATCAACTCCTTAAACCTTCCT
>Ga0256836_1000663_pt1 | contig 17417 bp, 13 predicted proteins | sample 4561380metaG_FD_185974 | JGI IMG/M metagenome (GOLD analysis project Ga0256836, IMG submission 185974) | Hydrothermal vent microbial communities from Guaymas Basin, Mexico - 4561-380 | ecosystem: Environmental > Aquatic > Marine > Hydrothermal vents | place: Mexico: Guaymas Basin | collected...
TTTGGATAGCAAAAGCATTGGTAGATTGTAACATTGAGCCATCAACTTCACAAGCTAGAAGAGATATTAAGCAAGGTGCTGTTAAAATAAACCAAGAAAAAATTTCAGATATGCAGTTACAATTAGGAGTAGGGGAGTATATACTTCAAGTTGGAAAAAGAAAATTTGCAAAATTAAAGGTATGTTAGATGAGTTTTAAGCCATTAAAAATTGGAAAATATGAAGTAGAAAAACCTATAGTTCAAGGTGGTATGGGTGTTGGTATAAGTTGGGACAAGTTAGCTGGAACTGTTTCAAAAGAGGGTGGTCTAGGTGTAGTTAGTGCAGTTGGTACTGGTTACTATGCTGATAAAAAGTATGCTACAAAGTTAGTATCAGATAGACCACAAACTGAAGCAAACTTTTACTCGCCTGAGGCTTTGAAAAAAATCATCTCAAATGCAAGAGAGATTTGTGGAGATAAACCACTTGCTGTAAATATACTTTATGCTATGAATGATTATGGTAGAGTTGTAAAAGATGCTTGTGAGGGTGGTGCTAACATCATCATAACAGGAGCTGGTCTTCCTACAAATATGCCTGAGTTTACTGAGGGTTATCCTGATGTTGCACTTGTTCCTATCGTATCATCTGCAAAAGCTTTAAAAATCATCTGTAAAAGATGGCAAAAGAGATATAACCGTGTTCCAGATGCCGTTATACTTGAGGGTCCAAAAAGTGGTGGGCATCAAGGTTTTAGCTATGAAGAGTGTTCAAAAGAGGAAAATCAACTTGAAAACTTAGTAGAACCTGTTGTTGAAGAAGCTGAAAAATGGGGAGGTATCCCTGTTATCGCTGCTGGTGGAGTTTGGGATAAAAATGACATCGAAGAGATGATAGGTCTTGGTGCTAGTGGTGTTCAGATGGGTACTAGATTTATAGGTACACATGAATGTGATGCACATGACAACTTAAAACAAGTTCTTTTAAATGCAAAAAAAGAAGATATAAAGCTTATGTCATCTCCTGTTGGTTATCCTGCTCAAGGTGTAGTTACAAACTTAACTCATCTAGTGGCAAAAAGAGAGGGTCCAGCTATAAAATGTATTTCTAACTGTGTAGCACCATGTAACCGTGGAGTAGAAGCAAAAGAGGTTGGTTTTTGTATAGCAGATAGACTAAGTGATGCATTTTTAGGTAATCTTGAAACTGGTTTATTTTTCTCAGGTTCTAATGGATATAGATTGAATGAAATTATATCTGTAAAAGAGTTGTTGGAAAAACTAACAAAAGGTGAGTAATTAGTATATGTTTAGGTTTTTATTAGTATTATCAATTTTTATAGTTTCTCTTTATGCATTAAGTGATTTGGGAACATTAAAAAGGGCAGATGGACTTTTAAAAACTAGCACTAAAACAAATCATTTCCGTGCTTATAATGATTATAAAAATATTTATCTTCGTTCAGTTATGAACGGAGATAAAAAACTTCGTATCCGTTCATTAAAAGGTATTATATCTAGCGGTAATAAGCTTCATATAGATATATCTAGGTATAAAAAAGAGTTATCTAAAACAACTGCAAAATCTCATAAAAAAACTAAAAAAGTCTATGTTCATAAGTCTACAAGGTTAAAATCTGCAAAGGTTATAGATGATAAACTTATTTTGACTTTCGATAAAAAATTAACTAATAAACAAATCAATTATTTTAAGATATATGATTCTAAAAAACGAAGATATAGATATGTTTTTGATGTGCATGCTATTTTGACAAAAAATTATAAACTAAGAAAAAAAGGTATACATAAGATTAGAATTGCACAATATAACTTAAAAACTATAAGAATTGTGATTGAAGATTCAAAAAAGATAAAAATAAATTTTACAAGAAAAGATAAAAAGTTACAAATAAGTATTAATGCTAAAAAAATTAGAGTAGCTAAAAAAAGTACAAAAACATATGTACCAAAACGAGCAGATAGAGATAAGATAATAGTTATAGACCCTGGTCATGGTGGGAAAGACCCTGGTGCGATAGGTTATAAAAAATATAGAGAAAAAATAGTAGTTTATAAAATATCAAGACATCTAAAAAATATTTTACAAAGTCGTGGTTATAAAGTGTATATGACTAGGTATAGAGATAAATTTATAAAATTAAAAAATAGAACAAAATATGCAAATAGAAAAAAAGCAGATATATTTGTTTCTATCCATGCTAATGCAGTTCCTAAAAGAAATGCAAAAAAGGCTTATGGTATTGAAACATACTTTTTGTCTCCATCTCGTTCAAAAAGAGCAGAAAAAGTGGCTGCAAAAGAAAATTCAGCAGATTTAGGAGATATGAACTCTTATGGTAAAAAGAGTTTTTTAAACTTTTTAAATCATAGAAAAATTGTAGCTTCAAATAAGTTAGCAATAGATTTACAAAGAGGGATGTTAGGCTCATTAAATCGTAAATATAAAGATGTAAAAGATGGAGGGGTTCGAGAGGGTCCTTTTTGGGTTCTTGTAGGGGCTCAGATGCCAGCAGTTTTAGTTGAAGTTGGTTTTATCTCGCATCCAAAAGAGGCTAAAAGATTAGTAGACGATAAATATAGAAAAACTATGGCATTAGGTTTGGCTGATGGTATAGAGAGATACTTTGCAAATAATTAGATTTTAAATCAAAAAATGATAAGCTACAGTTATAAAAAATTAAAGGCTTTTTAAATGTCAACATATATTTTTGGTCATACAAGTCCAGATAGTGATTCTATAGTTGGGGCTATTGCTCTTTCATATCTTAAAAATAAGCTAGGTGAAGATACTATCCCTACTCGTCAAGGTGATATTTCAGCTGAAACAGAGTTTATACTAGATAAATTTAATGGTACTGTTCCTGAGTTAAAAACAACTGTAGCTGGTGAAGAAGTTTATCTTGTAGATTTTTCAGATAAAGCACAAGCACCAAAAGATATTATGGAAGCTACTATACTTGGTATAGTTGATCATCACAAACTAGGTGATTTAACAACTTCTACACCATTAGAGTGTTGGATAAGACCTATAGGGTGTTCAAATAGTGTTATAAAAGAGATGTTTGATTATCATGGTGTCGAAGTTCCAAAAGATTTAGCAGGTATGATGATGTGTGCAATTTTAAGTGATACAGTTATATTTAAATCACCAACTTGCACAAAAATAGATACTAAAATAGTTAAAGAGTTAGCAAAAATAGCTGGTATTGAAGACTATAAAAAACTAGCTATGGATATGTTTATAGCAAAATCAGCAGTAGATGGTGCAAGTGCTAGAAACTTAAATACAAGAGACTATAAACAGTTTGAGATGAATGATACTAAAGTTGGTGTAAATCAGCTAGAGATGGTAGATATATCTGTACTAGAATCAAGACATGATGAGATTTTAGAAGATATGGCAAAAATGAAAGAGGAAGAGGGTCTTCATACTGTTTTAGTTCTTTTAACAGATATTATGAAAGAGGGTTCACTACTTTTATGTGTGAGTGATGATGCAACTAAGATAGAAAAAGCATTTGATACAAAACTTGAAAATAATAAAGTTTGGTTAGATGGTGTTCTTAGTCGTAAAAAACAAGTTATACCATTTGTTCAACCTCAGTTTTAGGTTATCCTAAAACTGTTGTATATATCAAATTATATTTTGTAATATTTAACTTTTATATCATTTGGGAATGCTTCTGGTTTATATATAGATTTTCCAACCAATAGTCTAAGTGCATCTTGAATTCCCTCAGTTATACTAGGATTTGGATGAATAGTCTTCATGATAGAACTAAGTCGTGCTTGTTGATCCATCAAAGTAGCTATATACATAACAGATGCAGCTGCTTGTGGACCAGCCGTTCTCATACCTAAAACTTTTGGGTCATCCTCATCACTTACTATGATTTTAAAAAATCCATTTGTTTCTCTCATAGCTATAGCCCTAGAGATTAGTGAGTGGTTATAAAATACAACTTTATATGCTATCTTTTTCTCTTGACACTCTTTTTCATTTAGTCCTATCATTGAAATCTCAGGATTAAAAAACATTATGGTAGATACATTTCTGTATCTTAGAGGAAAGCCTGTTTTATGCTTAATAGCTTTAGCTGCAAAACGACCCTCCATCTCAGCTATATTTACAAGTGCTGAGTTACCAGATATATCGCCAACTGCATATATATTATCACAAACTTTACAGTTTTCATCAACTTTTAGCAAACCTCTATCTGTTACGGTTATATCTATGTTTTCAAGTCCTAGATTTTTAAGAGTTGCTACTCTACCTATAGATATAAGTATAGTTTCTACCTCTATAACTTCTATATGGTTATCTTTGTGTTCTAAAATTACTTCTAAGTGTGTATCGTGTTTTATAACATCTCTAAGAGATGCAGTATGGTGGATTTTTACACCTATGTTTTGTAGCATACTATCTGCATAGTCACTTACATCATCATCTTCAAAAGGTATAACTCTCTCTTGTGAATCAAGAAGATGCACTTTAGTCTGTCCAAACTCGGCAAATATAGTGGCAAATTCACATCCAACAACACCAGCACCTATGATAAGTATCTGTTTTGGAAATTTTTTAAGACCTAGTATATGGTCAGAGTTTATAATCCGTTTTCCATCTGCTTCTAAAGTAGGGTGCTTTCTAGGATGTGAACCAGTAGCAATGATAAAGTCTTTTGCTTTTACCTCGACTTTTTCACCATCATCCTTAGTAACTATAAGAGTTTTATCTGTTGAAAATTTCCCCCAACCTTTTAAGAGGGTTAAACTTCTAGTAGAGTTTTCTTTTTTTGCAAATGTTTCTATCTGTGAATGCATCTGATACTGTTTTTCACTAACTGCATCATGTACTGTATTTATCATTTTTTCATAGTTTATATGTAAGTTAGAAGCACTATAGCCAGAGTTGATTTTTTTAGCTATAGAATAATCTTTAGCTATCTCCCACATAACCTTAGAACTTAAAGCACCATTATGGATACCAGCTCCACCAATCTTATCACCCTCAACTATACATACATGATTGTTAAAATCATAAGACCTCATAGCTGCTGCAAAACCAGCAGAACCACAACCAATTATACATATATCATAAGTAAGTGTTTTCATATTATTCCTTAAAATAAAACTTGTTGAGTATATTTTTGTTGCTCGTTTAATATATATTTATCATAACCAAAAACGAGTGCAAAGTGAAAATCAGTATTTTTTAAACTGTTTAAAACTTCATCTTCATCTTTTATATCTATTAGGTATATTATATTAGCCCAAGAAGCATTATTTTTTAAAAAGTCTATTTGTGAACTTATAAGTTTTTTGTCTGATTCAAAGATAACTACTTTATCTGTAGAACCAAAATCTTTTATTTGAAGATTCTTATTTATAAATACCGCTTCAAAATGTTTTATGGGATTGAATTTTTTAAGTCTAAAGTTTATATCTAAACTTGTAAATAAAGATAGTAACTTTTCCAAATATGGTATAAAAAAAGGTGACAATAGTTGTCTTTCATAAAATTTATTATCGTAGATAAATGATGTTTCAAAAAGTGTTTTTTCTTTTATTTCTATGTGGTTAGTTGTATCACTTGGTAAAAGTTTTACATCTGTAAATAAAGTTTCATCAGTTAGAGATGGTGTGAAAAGTATAGTTGTATCTGCCTCTATACCCCAAAGAGATAAGAAAATATCTTTAACATTAGAATCTAGTACCACTAGGTTGTTTTGGGTTACAATCTGCTGTGCTAGTCGGATAGTAACTTCATCACATTGGTAGATATTTATTTTTTTTTCTATAAGCCTAAAACGGAGTAGTTTTTTTATGGCTTCTTCTATGTTTTGTACTTTTATCCAAGCAATCTCACTATCACTTATCTGTGTTGGTTTATCAAAAACTACACCATAAGCACCATTTAAAATAGCATCTTCAATATCTTCTTCAACAAAAGCGATAAAAAGATCACCCCTTTTTATCTTCTTTGCATCAAAAACGATATTTTCAAAACTATTTACAAATGGCTCATTTACAAGCTTTGCTTGTGTGAGTGCTAAGATATTTACAAGTCTCATCCAACAGGTGTACCTGCTTTTTTAGGTTTTTCAGGGCGAACTAAACAAAGTCCATCTTCATCTTTAGCAGCTAAAAGCATACCTTCACTCATCATACCCATAAGTTTTGCAGGTTTTAAGTTTGCAACTACACAAGCTTGAGTTCCTACTAAATCTTCAGCTGAGTAGAACTCTTTTATACCAGCTACTATTTGTCTAGGTTTTTTTTCACCCAAATCAACTTGAAGTTTTAGAAGTTTTTTACTTTTTTTAACTTCCTCTGCTTCAACAATAGTACCTATCTTTAGAGATGTTTCAAAAAACTGACCTATCTCTATAAGGTTATCTTCCTCTTTTGGAGTTTCTTTTTCTTCTTCTTTAGGTTTATTAGGTTCAGCTTTTGGAGCTTCTTGCATCAAAGGTTCTTCAACACGAGGAAAAAGTGGTGGAACTTTTTTGATAGTAAAAGTCTTTAGAAGATTTTTACCCTCAACAAGATTTAAAAAACTATCATTGTTTATCTCGAAGTTAAGTGCATCTGCTATGGTCATAGTAGTTTTTGGCATAATAGGGTGAAGCATTATAGATGCTTTTGCTAATATATTTGCAACAAGTGCAACAGTAGCTAGTGCTTCATCTTTTTTGTCCTCTTTCATTTTAGCCCAAGGAGCATGCTCCTCTATGGCTTTGTTACCTATAGCAAAAAGTTTCCATAACTCATCTAGGTAACGGTGTGTTTGCATATTTTTCATAAAATCATCAAGATTACCAAGTGCTTCATCCATAGCATCTAACTCTTTTGAGTGGTATTTTAAAACATCTACACTATCTATCTCAAAATCGCTGTATTTTCCACTCATACCTATGATACGGTTTAGTAAGTTTCCTAAGTCGTTTGATAACTCTGAGTTGATTCTATCTATAAATGCTCTTTGAGAGAAATCACCATCTTGACCAAATGGAACTTCACGAAGCATAAAGTATCTAAGGTTTTCAACACCATAAGCATCTGCTACCTCTTTTGGAGATATAACATTACCTTTTGACTTACTCATTTTTTCACCATCACGAGTCCACCAACCATGAGCTGCAATAGTTTTAGGAAGTGGTAAATCAAGACTCATTAAAAATGCAGGCCAGTAGATAGCATGAAAACGAAGTATATCTTTACCTACAAAGTGAGTTGATGCAGGCCAAAACTCCATAAGTTTTTCATCATCTCCATAACCAAGAGCTGTAACATAGTTCATAAGAGCATCAAGCCAAACATACATAACATGTTTGTCATCATTTAAACTCTCAGGCATAGGAACTCCCCATTTAAAAGATGTACGAGTTACAGAAAGATCACGAAGACCACCTTTTACAAAGCTTATAACTTCATTTCCACGAGAACGAGGTAAAACAAAGTCTGGATTTTCTTCATAAAGTTTTAGTAGCTTATCTTCATATTTAGAAAGTTTGAAAAAGTAACTTTCCTCTTTTACTATGTTTGTACTACGACCACAATCAGGGCAAAACTCTCCATCTACAAGTTGAGTTTCAGGGAAAAAAGTTTCACAACTTACACAGTAGTGACCCTCATAAAAATCTTTATAAATATCACCTTTAGCAAACATAACTTCAAATGCTTTTTGAACACCTAATTTATGTTTAGCATCAGTAGTTCTGATAAATTGGTCATAACTTATCTCAAATTCATCCCAAAGGTTTTTAAATGTAGCACTAATCTCATCAGCAAACTCTTGAGTTGGTTTGTTGTTTTTTTCAGCTGACTCTTCTATTTTTTGTCCATGTTCATCAGTTCCAGTTAAAAAGTAAGTTTTTTCACCTTTTAGCCTCTCATATCTAGCTGTAGTATCAGCTATAAAAGTTGTATAAGCATGACCAATATGTGCTTCGCCATTAACATAGTATATAGGTGTTGTGATATATTTACTCAAAGTTTTACCCTCTTAATTCAGTTTTAAAATTATGTAATTTTATCTAAATTGTCTTAAGGTTTTGATATAGAATGAAAGAAACTATAGAAGAGATTTACTCTTCTATATAGTTTTTAAGTTTACGACCAACTTTAGGGTGTTTTAGTTTTTTAATAGCTGAAGATTCTATCTGTCTAACTCTTTCACGAGTTACTGTTAACTCTTTACCAATCTCTTCTAATGTTCTATCACTCTCATCATCCATGATTCCAAAACGAAGTTTTATAACAGCTTTTTCTCTTTCATTTAGTTGTTCAAGAACTTGTTCTATCTGAACTTTTAAGTCATCTTTTAGTATAGCATCTGCAGGGCTAACAGATGTTTTGTCCTCGATAAAATCTCCAAAACGACCATCATCTTCACTACCGATAGGTGCTTCAAGACTTATAGGTTCTTTTGTGATTTTGATAACATTTTTAACTTTTTCAACAGAAAGACCAACTTCTTCTGCAATTGTATCTACATCTGGCTCTTTACCATGTTCTTGTAGGTGTTTACGCATAATTTTGTTTATACGGTTGATAGTTTCTATCATGTGGATAGGGATACGGATAGTTCTAGCTTGGTCAGCAATAGCACGACTTATAGCTTGACGAATCCACCAAGTAGCATAAGTTGAGAACTTATAACCTTTTTCGTATTCAAACTTATCAACAGCTTTCATAAGACCTATATTACCCTCTTGGATAAGGTCAAGGAAAGGTAGTCCACGGTTAGTGTATCTCTTAGCGATAGAAACAACAAGTCTAAGATTTGATTTTGCCATCTTAGTTTTTGAAATTTCAGAGATATTTTTACCTCTTTTAATCTGTTCTAAAATATCAGCTAATTTATCTGGTTCCATATCAAAACTATTTTTTGAAGCCTCTTTAGTTTGAACAAGTTTTTTAATCTCCATATATGTAGAAACCATAGTAGCTTCTGGAACCATATTGGCTATATCTTCTTTGTTTAATTCTTGAATCTTACTTACTAAAACTTTATGGTTTGCTTTTAGAGTTGCATTAAAAAGTGGTAGTTTATACTCAAGTCTTTTTAGTTCTTTATCGTAACCCTCATCACTTTTAAGTGCAGTTTCCATTGCACGAACAAGTTCATTTATAAGTTTTGATGTTGGTCCTAAGTCTAAAAGAGCTTCTTTTAAGATTCTTTTTTTGAATGATAAACCTAAATAATAGTGGATTATCTCTTCATCAAGTTCATTAGTTTCTTTTTCAGGATATTTATCTGCTAGTTTTAACCAGTCTTTTTTTGCTTTTTCAAGTGCTTTAAAAGCTGTATTTACTTTGGTTACTCTAGTTTTGTCTTTTACAGAAAGTGATTTTTCATCTGCTGTTGCACTTGCATCTGTAGCAGTGTCATCATCAGAATCATCTTTTTCATCTTCAAAACTTTTAAAAAGTTCTTTAACTCTTCTTTCACGATTTATAAGAGGTTCTCTATAGTCTAGTATAAATTCTATAAGATAAGGAACTGAACAGATAGCATCTATAATGATACTTTCACCGTATTTAATCTTTTTAGAGATCTCTATCTCTTCCTCTTTTGTTAAAAGTGGGATTTTACCCATCTCACGAAGATACATACGAACAGGGGAATCAGAACGAGACCATTCTAATAGTTCATGCTCTTTTAAGATGTCAAAATCATCCATATCGTTGTTAAGTAACATCTTTCTTTGAGCAGTTTTTCTAGCTTCTGCTTCTCTATCATTAAGAAGTTTTGCATGTTCTGATGATGAATAAAGACATGCTTTATTTTTAACAACATGTTTAAAAATATTTTTTGATTGAGCAGTAGTAGGTTGCTTTTCAAAAAGTTCGATTAGAGACTCGTATGTCATACAATCTTTAGTTTTATTTTTGGTAAAAAATTCTTCGATTGCTTTGTTTAGTTCTTTTGCTGTCATGTTTACTAATGCACTCCGTAACTTTAGGTTATTTTAAGAATGGATTATACCGAAATATTTTTAAGATTAACTTTATTTAAATTGCTGTTTTTTTGGAATGAAAAATGCTTTATCTTGAAAATATATAAAACTAAAAGGAGATTATATGCAAACTGGTTATTACAGTGCAGCAGCTGGAATGGTTACACAGTTTAACAGACTTAATACCATTTCTAATAATCTTGCAAATGTTAATACTGTTGGTTTTAAAGAAGATAATCTTATTGTTGGCGATTTTATGAGAATATATAAAGAAGCTAGAGATGATTTATCTCTTGATAACAACACAAAAGAGAGTGCTCAGTTTTTAAATAGAACTATGGCTAAAGCACCTCAAATAGTAGAAAGTTTTACTGACCATTCAGTTGGCCATATGCAAAAAACAAACAACCCTTTAGATTTTGCTCTTTCAAGAGAGGGTCTGTTTTTTGCAGTAAAAACTCCACAAGGTATAAGACTTACTCGTGATGGTTCATTTACTAAAGATGAAGAGGGTACTTTAGTAAATAAACAAGGTTATGAGGTTTTACCAGCTGATTACTTTCAAACTAAAGAGTTTATAAAAATAAATGACAAAGCCTCTATCATCGAAACTGATAAAAATGGTCAAATGTATACAAACTTACCATCAAGTGTTAAAATGAGTCAAGGTTTTAAGCTATTTGTAGCAAATCCTGACTCTTTAGCAAAGTTACAAAAAGAGGGTGATAACCTCTATGTATATGATGGTATAGAAAGAAGTGTATCGTTAAAAGATAGTGGAGCTGTATTACAAAATTTTGTAGAAAAAAGTAATGTAAATGCTGTTAAAGAGATGACATCACTTATAGAAACAAATCGTTTAGTTGGAATGTACCAAAAAGTAATGGATACTCAGATGAACGATATGAACAGAGATGCAATAACTAAAATTGCTGCCAAAGTATAAATATAAATAAAAGGATTTTATTATGATGCAATCACTATATACTGCTTCAACAGGGATGTTGGGGATGCAAACACAAATCGATACAACAGCCAATAATATTTCAAATGTAAACACGATAGGTTTTAAAAAATCTCGTGCAGAATTTGCTGACCTTATGTACCATGTTATGGAATATGCTGGTACATCAACAAGTGATACGACAAAAAGCCCAACAGGTATAGAAGTGGGTCTTGGTGTTCGTCCAACTGCTATAAATAAAATCTTCTCAGAGGGAAGTTTAAAACAAACAGATAACCAACTTGATATGGCTATAACAGGTCAAGGTTTTTTTAAAATGGAACTACCAGATGGTACAGAAGTTTATAGTAGAAATGGTGCTTTTAAGATAGATAGTAACGGTACAGTTGTAAATAGTGATGGTTATGTTCTAACTCCACAGATAGTTATACCACCAGATGCTACAAATGTAAGTGTTGGTACAGATGGTACAGTTTCAGTTGTTCAGTCAGGTCAAACACAAGCTACTGTAATAGGACAAATCACAACAACAAACTTTATAAATCCAGCAGGACTTCACTCCATGGGTGATAACCTTTACATAGATACAGATAGTTCAGGACAACCAGTTGAGGGAACACCTGGTATCGATGGACTTGGACTTATAAGACAAGGTTTTGTGGAACTTTCAAATGTTGAACTTGTAGTTGAACTAACAGACCTAATCACGGGGCAAAGAGCCTATGATGCTAACTCTAAAGTTATTACAACAAGTGATGAAATGCTTCAAACTGTAAATGGGTTGAAACGATAATAAAATAAATAGGCATAAAAATTGAGCAGACGAAGTAAAAACAAACAACCAAAACGAGATACAGTAACATTTAGTGAAAAAGATTTTTTACCAACTACTAGGGCTGAGATGGATGCTAGAGGGTGGAAGCAATGTGATGTTATACTTGTAAGTGGAGATGCTTATATAGATAGCCCTTTTATAGGTGTTTCTATGGTTGGTCGGATGCTTGAGAGACTTGGTTATAAAGTTGGTATGATAGGGCAACCAGATATAAAGAGTGATATAGATATAAAAAGATTAGGTGAACCTAAACTATACTGGGGTGTAAGTGGTGGTAGTGTTGACAGTATGGTAAGTAACTATACAGCAACTAAAAAGTTTAGAAACTCAGATGATTATACCCCAGGTGGTAAAAATAACAAACGACCAGATAGGGCTTTGAGTGTTTACTGTAACCTTATCCGTAGGTATTTTAAAAATACTGTTCCTCTTGTTTTAGGTGGTATTGAAGCATCCCTTAGAAGAGTTAGCCATTATGACTATTGGTCAAATAAGCTTAAAAAACCTATACTTTTTGATTCTAAAGCAGATATACTTGTTTATGGTATGGGTGAGATAGCGATAGAGCAACTAACTTCTGCTATAAAAGATGGACGAGATTATAAAGATATAAGAGGGATTTGCTACATATCTAAAGAAGCAAAACATGAGTATATACAACTTCCATCTCATAGTGACTGTTTAGAGGTAAAAGAGAAGTATATAGACCTTTTTGATAGATTTTATGATAACAACGACCCTATATCTGCATCAGGACTTTGTGAGCCAGTCGATACCCGTTTTCTTATACAAAACCCACCGTGTGATTATCTTGATGAAAATGAGATGGATGCTAACTCTAACTTACCTTTTACTAGAGAGTTGCACCCTTACTATGCAAAAGATGGCAAAGTAAAATGTTTAGAAACTATAAAGTTTTCTATCATGACACATCATGGATGTTGGGGAGAGTGTAACTTTTGTGCGATAGGTGTACATCAAGGCAGAACCATAAGAACTCGTTCAGAGAGTAACATACTAGATGAAGCAAAAGATTTTAACAAGTATAAGGACTATAAAGGCATCATAAGTGATGTTGGTGGACCAACGGCAAATATGTATGGTTATGAGTGTGGGAAAAAACTCAAAAAAGGTACTTGTGACGACATAAGATGTGTAGATGCAGATAGACTTTGTAAAGTGATGCATGTAAATCATGGAAGAAACATAAACCTACTTAGAAAAGTAAGAGAGGTTGATGGTGTTAGAAAAGCATTTGTAGCATCAGGAGTTCGTTATGACCTTATAACAGCAGATAAACAACATGGTTATAGTTACTTAAAAGAGATGGTAAAACACCATATCTCTGGACAGATGAAAGTAGCACCAGAACATACACAACAACATGTACTAGAACTTATGGGAAAACCCGGAAAAGAAACTTTAGTAGATTTTAAAAAGATGTATGACAAACTAAACAAAGAAGAGGGTAAAAACCAGTTTTTAACTTACTACCTTATCGCAGCTCATCCTGGGTGTACTGAAAAAGATATGCACGAGTTAAAGAGATTTACAACAGATGAGTTAAAGATGAACCCTGAACAAGCACAGGTTTTTACACCAACACCATCTACTTACTCAGCAGTTATGTACTATACAGAATTAGACCCAAAAACTCGTAAAAAAATCTTTGTAGAAAAAGATACAAAACGAAAAGAGAAACAAAAAAATATAGTTGTTAAAAAAGAGTGTGGTTTTAAAAGTGGGTTTGCATCTTAAGTAAAATAACATAGATTTTGAATTTGTAACTTATTTCTGCTAATATTATGAATACTAATTCACTTTTTGGAAATATATGGCTACAAAAATCATTATCAGAGGTATTGTTCAAGGGGTAGGTTTTCGACCATTTATATATAAACTTGCTCATAGATATAACTTAGTTGGTTATGTTTTTAATGATGGTTTGGGTGTTCAAGTAGATGTTTGTGGTAAAAATATAGACTCTTTTATAGAAGATATAAAAATTTTTGCCCCACCACTTAGTCGTATCGATGATATAGTCTCTTCAACTATAAAGCCATTAAATGTGGATGATTTTAATATAATAAAATCTCAAAATTCAGATATATCAACAATGCTTAGTGCAGATATGGGAGTTTGTGATGAGTGTATATCTGAGATGTATGATAAAACAAATCGTCGTTATCTTTATCCATTTATAAACTGTACTAACTGTGGAGTTCGTTATAGCATCATTAAAAACTTACCTTACGATAGAGAACAAACATCTATGAGTAAGTTTGAGATGTGTGAAGAGTGTAGGGCAGAGTATGAAGATGCTACAAACAGAAGATACCATACTGAACCTATCTCTTGCCCTAAATGTGCTATACAATTAAACTATGTAACTAAAGATGGCATCAAAGATATTAAACCGATAAAACAATTTGCAAAAGATATAAAAGCTGGTTATGTAGTAGCACTAAAAGGGTTAGGTGGTTTTCATATACTTTGTGATGCCACTTCTCAAAATGCAGTTCAAGAGTTAAGAGTTAAGAAAAATCGCCCTAAAAAACCATTGGCTGTGATGTTTAGAGATATAGAAGATATAAAAAAAGTTTGTGATTTAACAAAAGAAGACGAAAAGTTACTGCTATCTTTGCATAAACCTATTGTTCTTGTTAAGAAAAAAGATGATTTTTCCTTGGCATCTTCTATCGCTGATGGGATAGAAAAGATTGGTGTATTTTTAGCATATACCCCTTTACATCTTTTAGTGTTAGATGAGGTAAAAGTGCCACTTATAGCAACAAGTGCAAACTTAAGTGGAGAGCCTATCATAACGAAAGATGATGAACTTTTTGGCAAACTTTCAAGTGTTATAAAAAGTGCATTAGTTCATAACAGAGATATAATTAATGGTTGTGATGATAGTGTGATGCAAGTGGTAGAAAAAAAGCCCATAATGTTACGGATGGCTAGAGGTTATGCACCACTTAGCTTGTATATGAAAGATACATTTAGTAAAAAGATATTAGCAGTTGGAGCAAATCAAAAATCTACTATAGGTATAGCATTTGGTAACCATGTTGTAATATCTCCTTATATAGGGGATTTGGACTCCATAGATAGTGTTGAGTATTTTCAAAAGATGTTAGATACTTTTAAAAGAGTTTATAACTTTACTCCTGATGTAGTGGTTTGTGACAAGCATCCAAACTATGAAAGTACAAAATGGGCAAAAGAGTATACTTTAAAACATCAAGATACAGAACTTATAGAGGTGCAACATCATTTTGCACATACACTCTCTTGTATGGCTGAATACACTTTAGATGAAGAGGTGTTGGCTTTTTGTTTTGATGGAACTGGTTATGGGGATGATGGACTACTTTGGGGTGGTGAAGTTTTACTTGCTAATCGCTCATCTTATAAAAGAGTATATCATCTTCAAAATATATCACTTCTTGGAGGTGAAAAAGCTATAAAAGAGCCAAAAAGAGTGCTTCTTGGATTGCTATTTGAGTTTTTTTCATTTGAAAAAGTTTCAGATATGGATATAGCAGATAGTTTTAGTAAAGCAGAACTAAAAACATTACATATGATGTATAAAAATAATATAAATAGTCCAAAAACTTCATCTATGGGGCGACTTTTTGATGCTGTTTATGTTTTATGTGGGTTTTATAAGAGTATATCTTATGATGGTGAAGCTGGTTTAGTTCTTGAAAATCTAGCTATACAAGTAGATGCTAAACCTTACTCATACACTATAAAAGATGGAGTTATCTCCTATAAAGAGATGATAGTTGAGATGGTTTATGAGAAAGATAAAACACAAATAGCAAGTAGATTTTTTAAAACTTTAACATATATCATCATAGACATAACAAAACTTTACCCTAAAAAACCAGTAGTTTTAGTTGGTGGAGTTTTTCAAAATGCACTTTTACTCTCTATGGTCATAGTAGAGTTTAAAAAGTTAAACATAAGATACTACATACAACAAAAAACACCACTAAACGATAGTGGAATATCATTAGGACAAATTTACTACAAAGGATAAAAATGAAAAAAATAGCACTTATAGGCTCAGGTAATGCCTTTTTTAAAGATGAGGGGATAGGGCTTTATGGAGCAAAATACCTAAAAGAGAATTTTATATTTTCACCAGAAGTTGAGGTTGTAGATGGTGGTACACTTGGTTTTAAACTGATGCCATTACTTCAAGAATTTGATGAAGTTATCATCATAAATACAGCATCAGATGATGAAAAACAAGTTGGCGAAATCAGTGTAAAAACAACAGATGAGTTTTTAGATGGTTCACTTGTTAAAAAAACGGCTAATGAGGTTGAGATAGCAGAGATGTTACAGATATGTTCTATGAGTGAAAAAGTAGCAAATACAACTGTTATAAGTATAGTTCCAAAAGATATAATATCAGTTGAAGTTGCTTTAAGTGAAGCTATAAAAGATAGATGGAACAATTATATAGATACTATTTTAGATGAGATAAAAAAGTTGGATGTTATAGTTAAAAAGAAAGAAAAAGAGTTGCTTTTAGATGATATTTTAGATATTTTTGCAAATCCAAGTATTGAGTATGAAAGAGGATTTTAAATATCATTAAAATAGACTTTTTAAAGAAAGTATAAGTCTAATTAAACTACTATATGAATGTTTATTCATTATTTGGATGGCATTTTTCCTCATCCTCAAGTAGAGTATATTTTCATGTTTCTCTTTGATATTCACTGATTTGGTTCAAAGCAGTTTTATACTCTACTTTGAGGACTTCATTTTATAAATTTCTAATTTTTATAGCCTAATATTTCACAATAATATTGTACCATTTATAGATATAATTTTAGTTCTACTTGGGTTTATAGATTAAGATAATTTAACACAAACTTAACACTTTTAAGATAAAATTCTTTAGATTAAAATGAGGAGTCAATGTGAAAAGATTGATTATTGGTTTATTAGTATTAGGTATTAGTTTAAGTGCTTCTATGCACAATAACTACAGAACTGTTCCTATGAGTGAAGTAACACTTCTAAAGAGTTCAAAAGATAAGATGTATTGTAGTGTTTGTGGTATGACACTTCCTATGTTCTATAGAACAAATCATGCATCAGACCATGACCATAAGCACGACCAGTACTGTTCAATCACTTGTCTTGTTGAAGATATAGTTGTAAATGGTAAAAAAATGACAAACTTTAAAGTTGTAGATAACATTACACTTAAGTTTATACCATCAAAAGATGCTTACTTTGTGGTTGGTAGTAAAAAGCCAGGTACTATGAGTATGGTAAGTAAATACGCTTTTTCAACAAAGTTAGCAGCACAAAAGTTTCAAAAAGAAAATGGTGGAACGATTATGAGATTTGATGAACTTATAGATATGGTTAAAAAATCTCAATCAAAAGAGTTAGCTATGATTAAAAAGAAACAAGCAATGATGGCTAAAAAGGGTGCTATGATGTATAAAAAGATGTGTAAAGCGACATCTAAACATTTTACAACAACAGCACAGGCAAAAACTTTCTTAAAAGAGTCTCAAATTTGTGGTGATATTAAGGGTAAAAAACTTCAAGCTATTGGTTTATACTTAGTTAATAGATAGATTTAAAATTTTCTTGTTTTCCCCTTTATCTTTTATGAG
>Ga0256836_1000671_pt1 | contig 17294 bp, 18 predicted proteins | sample 4561380metaG_FD_185974 | JGI IMG/M metagenome (GOLD analysis project Ga0256836, IMG submission 185974) | Hydrothermal vent microbial communities from Guaymas Basin, Mexico - 4561-380 | ecosystem: Environmental > Aquatic > Marine > Hydrothermal vents | place: Mexico: Guaymas Basin | collected...
TATCTGCTCGCAAATATATTCATAAAATGAAAGATTTCTTTCTTGCTTCTCACAAGTCGAATAAGCCAAATCAAACATAATATTTTTCAAATCATTTGATAGGAAATTTTCAACACACATTATAAGCCTCTTGTAGTTTAGGATTTTACAAATTTAGTTAATAACATCACAACAATAAATAAATTAACAAATGTAAAAATTAAATCTCTATTTAAAAATGCATAAATTGTTAACAAAATAGTCGCGAGAATATTCGTTATAATAAATAAATATTCTTTTTGTAATAACCCATAACATACATATGCAAGTATTAATAATACTAAACCTAAATAACCAATTATACGTTTACGCATTTCTAATTCCACTTATTAGTGGCTTAAATCTCGATATAATATGACCATGATATGTTAATTCAGTATCTGGATTAATATGTATTTGAACGCCCGGTTCAGAAGACGATGTAGAAATAGGACATATAATATTTTGGAAAGATGTATGTAAAGATCTCATAAACTTTTTAACTTCACCTTCCATTTGTATTGCAATATTAGCTTTAACCCCTGTATAGACTGATGCGTAATCATAAATATATTTACCTGGTTTTATACCTCTTTTAACATCACCGGCAATGAATGTAGAAATTATTTTTTCTTTATTAGTAGTAAATTTTACGCCTTTATTTTGCATAGAATTTGAAATGAGAAAATCTAATGCCGTTCTAAAGAATGGTTTCATTATATCATCAAGAAATACAAATCTTCTATTCTGTAAATTTCTTAGAAATGCAAATGAATAATCCTCTTTGAAAATAAAGTTAGTAAATATAAATTTTACCATTTCTTTAATATCTTTTGGTCTAAAACCTAATTCTAATTCATAAATTGATTTATTATAATCACTAAATAATACATTTGTCAAAATTTCATTTAAATCTCCTTTACCAGTTTTATCAAAAATAACTAAGTGATCAATGAATTGTTTAGTTTTCTTATGATTTGGGGGTCGATTAAAGTCAAAGTCCAAAAATTTTGAAATTTCATTCATAAATTCTTTATCATCTTTAAACATTTCATAAATAAAATTATGTAGTGGTAATTTCTTTTTAGTAGTCAATCTCAAACAAAGATTTTCATCTTTTGGATTAAACTGTCCAGACTGATTTCTATAATCTAATATAAATGTAGTATGAAAACCTTCAAATAGTATTCTTTCGGAACCAAATCTAATTGCTCGATCTTTTAACTTTATAACAGGTATATATATGTTATCTCTCAAATAAAAGAAATGTTTATCTACTAATCTAGGTATTAATACCTCTAATTTATCCTCAACTTCATTCTTCTTATATTTATATTTGTATTTGATAGTTAATATGTATGCTTCACTATAATTAAATAATACAGATGTCGGATATTCATTTAATTCCCAATCATAATCAAACTCAAATTCTAACGTAGTGTTTTCTTTTATAAATTTCAGTGTACTTTCAATTATGTCATATAGTTTATTTTCATATTCAAATTCTCTATAATTATGAAAACATATCTTTCCTGCGGTATTCTTTTTTACAAATTCGTCTTTAATAAACTTTTCATACAAAAGATTCAACTTTAACCCCTTTTCTCTGAGTTTATTTGATGATAAATAAATTCCCATTCTCATCAAATTTATAAATTCTGCAATTTGGATATTCTCCCATAAACACCTGTTTAACTTTATTTATATTAAAAATATCAGTAAAATCTAGATCATTTAAATATACAACAACAGGTTGCTGTTTGCCATCATATTCTCTCAATATACGCCCCACGATTTGTGGTATTGATATTTTACCAGAATATGGCGTTGCAAATATAACAGCAGATATATCCTTCTTATCAAATCCATGTGAACATTTCTTATATGTACCTACTATTATATCTGCATTTTTAATTTCATCCCTTGTTACTTTACTTTTCGAATGTAATTCACAAACATTTATATTTTTATCTAGTTTCCTAATTGAATCTGCAATTTTTTGACATGCCTCTATAGTTGCTGTTATTATAATTAATTTATGTTTATCTTGCAATAAACTTTTAGTTACTTCTAAAATAGTATTCATAAACTTATCACTGTATGTTATAGCAGATGAATATGATGTTCTCTTTTTAATTACATCATTTGAATAACGTAATGTATAAAAATATTTTGTTTTTCTAACTTTTTCTAATAAATTCGATCTGTAGTCGACAAAATATAAATTTGGTTCATAAGCATATCTTTTCTTTTCTATTATTACCTTGCCAATTGATGCCTCTAATTGTATTCTTTGTATTGCATATTTATATGGTGTTGCAGATAAACCTATTACATTTTTAGTATCAAATATTGATGAAATTTTTGAGTATTTTTCTGAGGCCGAAACTTTATGACATTCATCAAATATTACTAAACCAAAATTTTGTTTTGAAAGTTTAGTAAGATAATCTATTTCGCGGCGTCTTAATCTTGAATTTAATGTCTGAACATATGCTAAAGTAAATCTAGTATTTTCATCTACTTTTATTTTATCGCCACGTATTAAACCGATATCATTTTCTCTTAAATCTGGAAAGTATTCTAATATTCTCTCTTTCCATTGATTTAATAATTCTGTCTCGTCAACTATAATTAATGTCTTCAATCTTAATTTATTTGCTAAATAGAGAGATAGAAAAGTTTTACCAAAACCAGTAGTTAACTGTAATATACCATTAATATATCCATTACTATTATAAATATTCATGAATTCATCGATAACTTCATACTGATAATCCTTTGGTTCATATCTGCAATGTAATTCGTTATCAAACTGATAAGTGTATTTCTTTAATCCTGGCGATTTAAATTTTATATTATACTTGCTTATTAATGGATATAGGAAATTGTAAAAGAAGTCTGTCTTATCTATAAATTTAGGTAGTAATAAATTCTTATTATCCTCTTCGTCTATTGATAATTGTGATAAATATGAACCAACGGTATCAAATGTATTACTATTTATTATTATATCAAATGCATAATTTAATATTTTTTTATCGAGTTCGAAGTAATAAAACATTACAATATTACTCCAAACTAAGTACTTTTGCTAAAATAGTATCATATTCAGGTTCATATTCATTATTCTTTCTTAAAACAAGTAAATCAAATGGTAATTTATCTATATATTTTTCAGATTCATGATTAAATATAATCGTTTTGTCTTTTTTATTATCATTTGTGGCCATTATCTTAATCTTAAATGAATTATCTAATATTTCATTTGGGAAGCGTGTATCATCAATAATTATATAATCGATAATCTTTTCATCTAATTTTCTAATCACATCTTTTACATAATCTACAAATATATTCTCATTAATATTTCTTAAAATAGAACCAACATTTTGCGCAAGAATGCGCCATCCAATATCGTACTTCTTTTCGATAAAATACTTTTGAAAGCCAATTTCAATATTCTTATTCTCAATAATTTGATTTTCAATATACTCTATTAACTGAAGTATGTTTAAATCTAGCCTTTTTAAATAAGAATACATTGTATCAATGATAGATTTCGTGAGTGTTTTATTAAAAATTTCATGTTTTTTCTTTAGTGTATAATCTGTGTTGTTAAATATTTCAAAATTTTTATTATTAAGTGCATAATTCTTGCTTACTCCAACATTGTTTAATATTTTTTTTAAAGGAGTTGCAAATGAAATTCTATAAATAGTATAGCCGTTACATACTAATGAATTAGTTAATAACGATGAAAGATATGATTTACCTGCGCCGATCTTACCTATAATTTGAATTATTCTCATTAACGCCCTCTTATTTGCTAGTTTTAACCCTATATCAAAAAATTAAGATCCGGATTCTAAACAGAATCCGGATCTATAAGTCTATAATAAATATCATCAATATTAATATCACTTTCCTTCTGAAGAAGATTAAATAGTGAATTTCTATTTGGTTCGAATATTAGTCTTAAAATTTTACTGAATTCCAAACCTGCGGATTTTGACGATAATTTAATTACCTTCTTCCAATCGATATTATCAACATATTTAATAGGTATCTTTTTATTATTAATCTGTTGGACGTATAAATTAGATAGAACTGTTTCAATATACAATGATCTAATAAATCCATGTTTCAAATATTCATAAATGATAGCATTATAGACTACATCCGGATATAGTCTATGTTTCTCAACATCAGGAATAGTTTTTGTTAAAAATCCTTTAATTTTCATAACAGTCGTAATGATGTCTTTATTTATTAACAAACCATCAGTTATTATTGTTCCATCTTTATCTATATATACTTTATACTTCTCGTTATTTATTTTAGATAAAACCCTATTTAATTCACGAATATCTACTTTATTTGGATCTATTCTACCATCATCTGTTATGGCATCTAAAGTTATTAATTGATATAGTTCTTCAGGTATGTCTATATTAGCAATACCTGAAGTATGAAATACTCTCAAAATTAATTGTGTTGTTCTTTCTGCTATAAACGCCCCAGATAATAGACCTATGTTTTTCCACTCAAAATCACCTGCGCATTTCTTGCATAATCTAAAATTAGAATGTTTACAATATATAGGAGATCTCAATTGTATTGGTTTCTTATACTTTTGGCAAAATTCATATAAATCTCTATAATTATTTTTGGTTATTTTTTCTAATTTGCCTGTTTGTTCATTTAGATAATATCTACCGATTAATGTTTTAGCATGTTGTTCACTAAATACATTAATATTTAAATATCTATCAGTTCCACAATCATCAACATCATAATCAATAGTAATATAAGATGAATTCATTGTCATCATTCTGGATAGATATCCAGATTGTGGTGTAGCTTCTTGTTTATCTACTAATCCTTTACGCGCGCCGAATGCAGATACAAATAATTCATTTTCAGTTAATCCTTGTAATAAGTTTGCTTTGATAGGTATTTTATTTACTATGTTATGATCATCAGCAATATAACCTCTTGCTACTGTGATTTGTGATATTTGATCTTTCGATGCACGGGCACCAGATGCATAAATCTTATACAAATCACCATCATCTTTCTTCATTAATTCTATTGTATCATCTACTATTTGATCATACAAGACTTTACCAATATGTGCTTCATTAACTAATTTATTAACTTTCTTAATAGTTTCATCATATACAATATAATCTTGGGGTTTAATCGCAGGGACATATTTTGTAAATGAAACAAAATCAGATGTAAATAACATAATCTCATGCATCTTATCTAAATAAGCTTTATTAATCGTATATTCATCAGTAATACCTTGTTTATTTAATTCATTTTTAATCTTATGATATACTAAATCATTTATTACTTCTGCGTTTTTCTTATTGATTTCGAAGTCGATAAGTACTTGATCATCAAAAGCAACTTTGTTTAATAGTACTTTACCTAATGATAATGTTTTTCCAATATCTTCTATATAGACTGGTCTATCAATATCATTCATATACTCAAATTTGATTTCAAAATCCTTTAGAGAATTTAGCTTAATAGGCTCTTTTCTATCATTAATTTTTATTGAAGTCAATACGTATACTGCATATAACATTTCATGTCTTAAAACATGTATGTATTTATCATTCTGGAGATTTTTGATATGATATATAGTATGTATTTTCTTATCATGTACTTCAGATATTGATTCTGGGGTGTTAATAAAATAAAATCCTACTGTATCTTGAACAAATACACCATCAAAAGTTGCAAATGTATAATAATCTTCGACTGTCAAATCATATGCAACATTTTTAGATTTATCTAAAGTTATATCAACAAATAATTCTACTGATAATAAGTAGCAATTACGATTTAATTTAGTTACTAATTTCGAATCTGGTTTAAATAATGATGGTGTTTTAGGTTTTGCTTTTGATTTGTATATTATTAGAAAATAGCGCCCGGGATTAGAGAGAATCTCCCGGGGCGATGCTTTTCTTATACTATCCAAATCATAGTCATATACTATTAATGAATGATCTTCCGTTATCCAAAATGTTTCAAAATAATCAGATTTTACTTTATATAATTTTACATTTTCATGTTTAGAAAATTCAATTACTCTTTTATATTCTATATTACCAGTTTTAATATCTATTGCCAATACTTTTAAATCTACTTTATCCTTTATTTCCGGATTTATCTGATATTTAGTTACTTTTATACCATTCTCTTTGACTTTAGTTTCTTTTGGTATAAACAGCCTAACCTTCAATTGCCTACCCTAAAGAGTTTACTCTTTCTTATCTATTACAAATTCAACATCCAAATCAGGCGTAACAATCACATAAATATACGTATCATCTTTATAATCATAACCTTCACCGATATACAATTCTTTAGTTGGTGGTTTTGTAATTGGATATCCTCTTAGATATGCCAAAGCATCACCAAATGCCATTAAATAAGCACCTAATAAATCATCTTTGGTATCTATTTTAAATATCAAATCTATAACTTTATTATGTACTATTTCGTTAACATCTTGTGTTTTTGAATCTTCAGATGTTGTCTTAAATGTTTCAGTATTAGTCAATTCTATAATATGTTTCTTAATTTCTGCTCTATCGGCTTTAGTAATATCCTTCTTATCTTTAAGATAATTTCTTAGAAATTCTTCGATATCTTTTCTATATTCTCTCGCAATATCCGCCGGTACATCTACTACAAAGCTATACTCTTTTTTATCAGTACTAACACTAATTCTAGACTTATTTTTCTCTTTCCTAATTATAACCGTTTTAATATCCATGATTACCTCCTGCAAAGTAGTTTAAGTTACATATGGTATTTTAAATCCAAAATCAGCACATACAATTTTATAATCACAATACTCATCAAATGAAATAAATCTTTTCTTTGGATAATATAGAAGATTTTTAAACATTAGCACTATTCCAATATCTGATGTGCAATCATTTATCGGATTAATGATGTTTTTAATAACATTTTCATCTTCATTTATTGAAGATAAATTATCTATATCTTTTTGTAAATCAGCCAATTTCAATACATAATGTTTTTCGCCTGCATCATCTGTTTCTTGCTCTATACTAAAAGCATTCCCAATTTCACATAATATATAAGTGTAATAATTAATTACTTGTGTAAATGGTTTTACATCTGGGCGTTTAAATTGAGAATATCTTTCAAAAATATCAGTATTATCAAATGAATATATGGCAAAATATGCTACTAAAGCAGTTTTAAATCTAGTATATGTAAATGTTTTCTTATATTTTTCCACAACATTCTGAAATTGTGATAAATAATTATCCAATTGTGTTATCATATTTGATTTATCGGCATCTGATGCAGATGAATTATTTATCTTATTTACCCAATACTTTTTTGCATCATCTATCCATTTTTTATACTGTTTAAGTATATATTTATCCGGCAAAAGTATCTCCTGATGCGGTTATAACAAAACCTATACCGCAAGGTACTATATGTATATCATGTAACCTATGTATTGGTCTATTTTCTGAAAATGAATAACGTGCGCCCGTTAATGCAATTGAAATAGGGCAATGTGGGCATGTGGATAAACCAATATCACCGACTCTCATTGTTTCTCTTTTATTAGTATAAGAACTACCCGAACCTTTAATATGTACACTTATCCAAGTATGCGGACAACAATCGCTCCCAATTGAGCAAATACCTAATGATAAATCTCCTACTCTAGTTACTTTCTTCATACCTTATTACTCTTAACATTAACTTTTCTTAACTTAACAGCAGTATCTACATCAATGTAATTATTCTCTATCAAATATTTAAAAATACGTTTAATAATCTGTTCGGCTCTTTGTCTAGAAACATTATAGATTTCACCAATTTCTCTAAATTTTAATTTCTCCTTATATCTCAGCATAAAAATATTTAGATATTTATCGCCGAATCTATTTCTAATAATATCCATTAATTCATCAATGTATACTTTTGTTAGTATTTTATGTTCAACATCTTCATTTTCATCTACTACTTCAAACCAAGGTTCAAAATTTTCTAATGAACTATCTGAATCTGATGTTTGAGTAATGTAAATCCTGCCATTTAACAATTTAAAAGCTGTTGCGTATTTATCGTATAAATTAGACATTTTCTTCGCAATATGTACAGGTAGGATATTAAAGATTTCTTTTGTTAATTCAGTTATAATATAACCGGCTGCCCATGTACTAAATTTAGCATTTGAACTAGAATCAAATGATTTTGATGCTTTAAATACAGCAATATACGCAGTATGTAATATTTCATCCCTAGTATACTGTCTCAAATACTCACCAATAATAAATTTGGGGAAATATTTATTCAAAATCCAAAAAACTAGATTTTCGTTTTCTACAACCCAATTGTAAATTTCTTCTGGAGTTCTAGGATAACTCAATTTCAAACTCCTCCAGTTCCGAGATATACATTATTTTATATTCATTAATCTTAAAATTAGTATTTCAATAAATATTAAATAAGGAGGAATGTTCCTCCTTTTAAGTCCTTTAATACGAGTAAAACAAATGAGAAAGATAAATAATTAGTGGGTATTCCTAAGAATTTGTAGTTCCCATTAAAAATTTTACCTTATTTTTCTTTCTATAAAGATATATTTTTTATTTGGCTCTATAATATATTTAAAAAATCTTTCAATGTTTATTTTACTTGATATAGTTAATATCACATCATTTTCTTTCCTAATATATACATTACTTTTTATTTTTAAATTCCCTAAATACTTCTGTAAAATAAACATTGATTCTATGTCACCACTCGCAAAGCCTATAACATTTCTATTTGAGCAAAACCAACCATCACCTAAATAATATCCATAAATAAATGAATTTATATAATGTTTATCAAATTTTCCCATTATATTCTTAAAGATTATTCCAGTATTTTTTGTTTTGTTACGAGAAAAAGAATATTCATTAATCATAACTTCATATAAATGTTTTGAATACAATTGTAATTTATACGTAATATATTCAGGTATTTCTCTATTATTGATCTTATGATTATTAACCACTTTAGTAGTTATTAATCTATCATCAGCGTTAAATTTTTCTTTTATCCAATAAATAATATGTTTATCTTTCTCACTTAATTCTATTAAAACTCTTCTATTTGTTATCCAACCATCTGCTGCATATAATCCTAATATAATAGCTTTTTCATCATTATCTATTTTATCAAGATATCTTTCATTAAATTTATTTGCTTCTATATTCTTTCTTTGTATCGCTATTTTATTTTTACAATTTTTAGGTATTATACCTAATTGACTAAAAATTTTACTTAATGTATGTTTACTTTTATAACCAGCTAATTTCGATAATTCAGTCAAAGTTATATCACTACTAAAATATATTTCTAATAAATCTATTAATTTCTCTTTGGATATTTTTGGCAATCTAACATTCTTGCGAGAATAGAACAATTCAATACGTTTAATAAGTTCGTCATTAATATTTTCAAATTTCTTATATTCTGGTATTCTCCAAGTAGTCATATCTTCAATAACTCTCAACATTATATCCTTTCTACATTTATTTCTAAATATTCTAATTCTGAAATATGCATTGTTTTACATTCATTATTGATTATGATTTCTATTTTACCATCAATTGAATCCATTGTGTTTGTGTTAGTACGGGTCATACTAACACCGGGATAATAATCCCGCTCTATCCTTTCGGATAGAGATCGGACCATTTCTTCGCAGTAGTTTAAACTACTGCGCCCCCTGTTTCGGGATGTGTAACCCATCACATCCCTACTCCCATTAAGGGATGGCCTCTGAACCTTCTCCCTCGGCTTTACCCGTTAGGGAGCTTGGCTGCAGGTTGCCCAATCCTACTGGCTTTTTACCATACCCATAGGAATTACCCTATGGCCACCTAGATGTTTCCATCTAGGCTTGGTACCAGTAGGCTCTAAGGGGTTCCCTGCAATTAAGGGGGTTTAACGACGGCAATTAAACTTACCGTCAAAATCAGCATTTTGTTGTGCAACTGCTAATGGATGTACACCAAATGTATAATCATGTCTATCTTTCTTAATCTTAACATTAAATGCTATAAAGTTATATATCCATAATGTTGGTGGTCTATTCATTATTACATAAAATTCATAATTTTCGCCTGCATTTACTTCATCTATAAATTCATCAAATAATCTATCTAATATTTCAAGTTCTTTATCTGTGAATGATTGTTTAGTAATGACGCCGTGCTGATATGCAAGAAATTTATATGATAACGCGCGATAAATTTCATAGTTTTCATCATTATAATCTAATGTTTGTAATTTTCTAATTATATAATTTGCGAAATAAGGCGATAAAACTTCTCGCGCTGTATGATATGGAATTTCTACTTCATATGGCTTTATTCTTATTGATGGTGTAATTACACCACGACTTGAAAAATCAATTACTTTACCATGTATATATTGTCTAATTTTTCCTTCTTTACCATGTATTTGCTGCTCAATTTGTTTATAATAACTATTTACATTCCTCTGTAGTCTTAATGTATGTAAATCTTTAAAATATATTTCAGAGATAGTTTCCTCTTTATCTTCCTTTTCAGAATCATGATCTTCAAAAATGATAAGATTGTTTACATTAATTAATGTTCTTAATTTTTTAGTTATCTCATGTTGTATCTCTTTTGTCTCAGTTTTTACAAATGGTCTTATTTCTGGTGGGCAAACAGGTATTTTATGTAGAAAAATGATATCTTTAAATACTTCATATTTTGGATTTTTCTCAAAAAACTCATTTAATGCATTCTGAAATGTCTCTGTTTTGAAAAGTCTATATAAACTATAAATACCAAATACTGGATATTCTAATTCGTATGTATTTATTATTTCTTTGTACCTATCACTATCAACTATATCTTTAAGATTAATCATTAAAAATGCGGCAAAGTTTTCCGGTGTCAGTTTAATATCTACAACATTAAGATCATTTTCCTCGAAAAAATTAGTTATTTCTTCTACTTCTTCAATTTTTCCAGTTTTCTTATTAAAAAAGAGCGCCCGATTTGATAATACAATCATATCGAACATATTGTTAAATACATTTTTATCTACGAAAAACTTCTTTATTATCTTATCAACAATTAAAGTATATAATACAGGTAACTTTAATTTAATATAACCAAATTCTTTATATCTTAAAATTGAAGATTCACATAATACACCGCATATAGGACATCTTTTACCTTTATTAATCTTTCCTTTTAAATTTCCACATTGACATTCATAATCCTTTACCGGACCGAATATTTGCTCGCTAAATAATCCTTTTCGATGATATATTGTTTTTTCCTTATCTTCAAATATCTCAGATGTTGTGATTTCTTTAGAAGGGTCATTAAACAAATCATCAAAAATTGTAGGCACTATTGCCTCCTGTAAAGTAGTTATTGTCGCCCTGGTTTAAATTACAGGGCGACAATATAAAATTTATTCTCTACTTAACCAAAAACACTGGTAAGTTATTCTTCAGAACATAATTGCTTCTCGGCTTAATTTTAACTCTCTTACCATTAAATGATACTATCTCAAAAATGTAATCAAATGGTTCATTTAGTTGAATATTATTATATTCTTTATCTAATTCAAAAACATAAATATTATTTGGTGATAATGCTAATTTATCCCCAGGTTTAATGATAATTTTATTGTTATTGTTAATACTAACTACAATAACTTCTTTGCCCATAAAATCCAAATTATATGGTTTATAAGTATCTACTATTTTTTCAATTTTAGATTCCAGATCTTTAATTTTTTTCTCCAATTTCTTTATATACTTTTTAAAATCTTCATATTCATTATCTGTTTGTTCTACTTTTACAGTTACTTCGTCATTAACTGAAACATTATCTTCGATTTTTTCAACAATTTCATTTTTCTTTTTTCTTTTAGATGTTCTTTTTGCCATGGCTTGTCTACTCCTTTTTAGTACTTACAATTTACTAAAGCTATAATGTTCGTTTTGAAAAACGCGGTTTTAAACGTGATTTTAATTCATTAATCATCTTATAAAATCTATAAGTCATCTCAAAAATCGGGCGCTTGAATTTATCATATCTATTATACTTCAAAACCGTATCTCTAGTAAATTTAATATCATTTTCCAAACAATATTTAAGTATAGTATATATATGCTTACAAACAAAAGGTATTTGCTGTGGATTTCTCTTTTTAGGGGGTATAGTCTTAAATTCTATTGGAAATTCTTCTGGATACAATAAAGCATCATGTTTGTATAATACATATGCAAAAGTATATGCAAAATCTGGGCATGAACAATATACTTTAACTTTTGAGTCATAATTTAATCTAACATCGGGCGTACCAATAGAAACATAATAAATCAAATTATCTTCACTTTCTGAATGTATTTTAAAATCTACAATATTTAAGCCATCTTCATATTTATACGATAGAATAAATATTGACCATCTAAGCAAATTGTAAGCATGATTATAATTTCTGTGTGTATTTGGTTTAGTAGCAAAATATGAAGGAATAATAACTAAATCTTTAACAGTTAGCATTATATTACCTCGACAAGAAAAGATTTCATTGAAATAATATCTATATCAACTTTTTAAAATTTAAAAAATGTACTTATTGTGTCTCTAGTACATAAATAGAACCGTAAATATATCCCGATATAGATAACTGCTTGTATATCAATATTTTACTTTACGCAGTATTTAAGGAACAATATAACAGATTTACATCTACGCTAATAATCAATATTCAGTTAACTAATATCTAAATAGTATTAGGGATATAAGGTTAAAACATCATTAAAACTAATAATTAATCTGATAAATGTTTTAAGGTAAAAGAAAATAGAATATGAGTTTATCTTATCTAATTTCTATAATAGAGAGTACATAAGAGTTATTAGAATTAAAGTTATCTTTTAAATTGCTTTAGTGATAGAAAGCTATTGATTGTTTTTTTCGAATGTATTGATTGTAGTAAGTATAATACTATAAGTTAGAGATTTAATTATCTTTTTTCTAATGTTATGTCTATTACTAAGTAGTGAATAGATTAAACCGTAATTTTTATCATTGTTAAGAGTATTTAGATAGATGCTTTTTAATGTAGTGTTGTGTTGTTGTGGGGTGATGAAAATTAATCTATCAGATCTTTTAGTTTTTGAATAAGAAATTTTATAGTTAGTATTAACAAATTGTGTAAAAGCTTTATTATCTAGTAGTGTGGTTGTTGTTAAGTTGTTTAAGATGTTTAAAAGAGTAATGAATAATTCTATCTTTTTATCTTTATCAGATAACAAGAAAGTTATTGTGAAATTGATTAAGGTTCTATAAATGTAGTTTGAGATTTTATCTTTGATATGATATGGTTCATATTTGTCATAAGTATTATCATTATATCCGATTAAACGGATAAAGTTAGTTTCGATGTCGATGATAAAAGAGTTGTAGAGTTTATTGAATTTTTCAACTGGAATGGTGCAAGTAAGAAATCTATCGCGCCCGGGTTTGATTGAGTTAATATCTAGAATACCTTTCTTTTTGATGTTTAAAATAGATTTATGTATGTGTTCTGTGGTATTATAAGTAGTGTGGAAATAATTACTTAACTTTTCTCTAATGTATTTAAATGGTACATTAAAGACATATTGTTTGTTATCGTTGTCGTATTTAAAGTAATCTGTTTCGTTATTAATAATAATGTATACTAATAGTACAAAAATAAAATGTTCGATATCAATATTTTTTATCTTAGTTTTGATGCCGGATTTTCTAATTTTTCTATGATTGTATCTTTTAACAATCTCTTTATCAGTAAATTCAATCTTCTCAATCTCTTTATTGATAAAATATCTTTTCTTCATAGTATTTGAATCCATAGTAATTTCTTTAACTATTCTATTAATATTCTTTCTGATGTATGCGAAATTCTTACTTTCACAAATTTCAAATAGTTTAATAATGTCGATATTGTGTTCTTCTAGTTTTTTCTTGAAATAGTAAAATCCGCCGTTCTTTTCGTAATCGTAATTACAATGTCCGGTTTTTGATACAAATATATACCAAAACATTCAAATTTTACATACTATTGGGGAACCGGACAATGAAACCCAGACTTTTCTAGTTTATTTTGCATCAAATTTCTGAAATCATTGGGTAGAACATCTACCCAATATACAATTGTTTTTAATATTTTATCTTGATCAAATAAATTGATTAATTTATTTTTAAATTCCTTAATTGAAATTGTTTTAGGCCTCAATTCATTATATTCATTAACATTATGTAATTTTTCTTTGTAAGCATCGAAAATATATCTTAGCAAAATATTAATGGATGCATTAAAATCAGCATTATATGTATAACCACAATTAGTGCATTTGAATACAGATTGTGATTGTCTATTCCTATCATCAATATGCCCGCAAATAGGGCATTGTTTGGATGTATAAGCAGATTTAGTCAAATGCACTCTTATGCCGCGATTATGGCATATTTGAATAAATTTATTCTTTAAATCTGTTAAATGTAAAAATCTGACAAAACGATTAAGTTTCATGACAAAACCAAATAAATTGATTTTAAATTTACCATTTCTAAATATTTGTAAATCTTCAAGAATAATATCAGTATATCCTTCTTTAACTAATTCATTGACAAATTTTGCAATCAAATATTCAATATGTGATCTTAATTTTCTAACATATTTTCTAAGTTTTCTCTTTTCATTATCAGTAAGATTTTTATAACCTTTTTGATCAATTTGTTGTATAAATTTTAGAAATTCTTTAATTATTTTTTCATCATAGGATATTGCAGTTCCGTTACTTGCTGTAATAAATTTTTCAGATGTTAAATTGATGTCGCAACCTACTATTTTTCCGAAATCTTTAAATGTTAGTTTTTCTTCGCGCGATATAGCGAAGAATAATTTTTTAGAGTTAGTTTGGTTTCTTCTATCAATAATAAATATTTGTTTATTTAGCTTTCCATTTAAGATTTTATTGAAATATTCTTTGCTACGTTTATTTTTAGGTTCTCTTTCTAATAACAAAGGAAGGTAGATAACTATATTATTCTTAAATCTTAATTTCAGAAAGAATTTATATTTTCTATTTTCGATATCTTCAATTATTTCGTAAGAATATCCTGAACTTGAAGTTAATCTAAATGTTCCATTTGAAAATTTAATAATTTTAATCTTCTTATAAATTCTTGTAATTTTACTATTTACTATTTTGATAAGGTGATTCTTTTTATTTTGATCTAACTCGTGCCATTTGATTTTAAGTTCGTCTACTTTAGAATTATTGAAAATTTCATCGGCGCGATTTAAAGTATATAATTCCAAATTACCAGCTTTAATCAAATATCGAATAATTTTACATATTAATGTAGTTTTATATTTAGGAACATAAATTTTACTTTTCTTAGAATATTTGAGTCCATTCCATATACGAATTTTATTTGTAATATTATTTATTAGTTGTTTAATGTGATTTTGATATAATTTAGTTATATCAGAAAATATAGTTTGCAAAGTATGTGAACTAAGATAATTATTTTTATCATTCCAATGTTTATAATTACCAACAAAATTCTTATTGTTCAATTTACACAAATTATCGTAAATAAATTTTGACATTTCATTTTTAATTCTATATGCTTCATCTAATACTGAATAGATTAATATTCTCTTGTTTATATTTGCATTTTTAGATGTTAATCTATAGCTTTTTGTTATTATTAATTTATCCTTCTTTTTCTTCTGCATGTTTTAATTCCTCAATACAATAATCAATTTTCAATTTCTTTCTACGTGCCGAATATAATCTCATAGCAAATGAATGCATAATAGAAATTAATTCTTTAAATATTTCCTTTTCAGCTAATTGTTCATCATCGTATTTAGATTCATTTATTATGATAATTTTGGTTCCGTAACTTTCAAAAACCTTTCTAATAAAATCAAACCCTATCCTAGTTAATCTATCCTTATACATAATTATAACTTTATCTACTTTAAATTCTTTTACCAATTCAAATAATTGTATAAAACCATTTCTATTTTCAATGTCAATTCCAGAACCTATATCTTTAATAATTTTATCGACTTTAATACCGCTATTCATGCAATAATTTTCACAAAATTTAATTTGATTTTCTAAATCATTTTTCTGTTTTCTTGATGAAACTCTACAATAAATAATATTCATTCTTGGTTCATTTTTAGTTCTACCTGCTAGCTTCCATACATCTTCTTCATTATAATCATAACGACCATTATGTAATTGTTTCACTCTTATTTTACCTTGTTTTACATAATTAGATAAAGTATTTCGCGTAATTCGTAAAATTCTCATAACTTCTTTTGCTTTCATTATTCCTCCTGCGATATTATTGTATATTTAGCAGTATATGTTCAATATATAGATTATATATAACATGTAATAATTTTAGCTAATTTAGTATATATAACAGAATAATATCATCAAGGGCTTTTTCTGTATAAAATGGAACGAATTTTACATATTTATGGGCATGATTATTACATTTGTTCAACTTTATTTCAACATCAAATCCAATGATGTTTAGGAATTTTGATACATAATCAATATTTTGCTTATCAAATATTCCATCTATATCTAGAAATATTTGATTTTTGTATTCTGGATAGCCTATGTCTTTGGCTATCTGAACTCCTGGAATTTCAACAAATACTGTTCTTCCAGGAGCTTTTTTACTTCTATTTACAATCATAATTCACCTCCTTTACTGTTTGGGGGCGATATCGCCCCCATTTTTAAAAAAACTAATAAATAGTACAAAAAATAACTAAAATAAATAAAGAAGTTATTCAAAATTTATTCACATAATAATTAACTATTACAGAATTGTTACGTTATAATTAAATACTTAAACAGTTAACCTAAATATTCGATTTAACTTTTAGCTATAATTAATTAGTAACGTATCAAAAAAGTTACAATTATTAATTTGTGATATTTAATCAATCTTATCCAAATCTTTAATAGATTTAATAAATATTGGTTTTTCTTTTTCTAGCTTTTTCTTACTGATTGTAGTATGTTGTTTGATTCTTTTAATTGCAGATAAGATGGCTTTTTTAAGTCGAGGATCATTTTTAAATTTATCAGAATAATTTAAAGCTTTTCTGTAAACATCGAATGGGAC
>Ga0256836_1000673_pt1 | contig 17228 bp, 15 predicted proteins | sample 4561380metaG_FD_185974 | JGI IMG/M metagenome (GOLD analysis project Ga0256836, IMG submission 185974) | Hydrothermal vent microbial communities from Guaymas Basin, Mexico - 4561-380 | ecosystem: Environmental > Aquatic > Marine > Hydrothermal vents | place: Mexico: Guaymas Basin | collected...
GAATCTTTTAAAATAATAGATAATAAACCAACCTGTGAAATAGACAGTGAATATTATGAGATAACAGAGTTTGGAGATGGTGTAAGGCATCTTATCTCTATAGTTACTGCACTTTTTACTTGTGAAGATGGTTATCTTTTTATAGATGAGGTAGATAATGGCATCCATTATACTCAACTTGATGAGATTTGGACTATTATTTTAGAGGTTTCTAAAAAGTTAAATGTGCAAATTTTTGCTACAACTCATTCTAAAGAGTGTATATCTTCATTTAACAAAATACAAACAAAACTTCAAGATAAAGATACATATTATTTTGAAATGGTAAAAAATATAAAAACAAATAAAATTTATCTTGTAGATAAAGATGCAAATCAACTCTTTTATGAACTAACTCATGGTGAGGAAGTAAGAGGATGAGCAATCTTCTAATCCTTGAGAGTGAAAACGATAAATTTTTTATAGAGGCTTTAGTAAAATACCTTAATTTAGATATAGAACTAGGAAAACCTATCTGTAACATAGATGAGTATGAATGTATAGGTGGCATAAGTAGATTATCAGAAAGATTAAAGGCTTTAACAACAAAAATACTAAAAGGTGATATAGATAAAATTGGAATTATTTTTGATGCTGATAAAGTTGGTATAGAAGATAGAGAAAAGCAAATTCAAATCGAGATAGAAAAACTAAAAGAAAATTTAGATGATGATTTTAATGATATAGAGTTCAAAATATTTATTTTAAATAAAAATGGATTTGGAGAATTAGAAACAGTTTTAAAACATATAAAGTCAAAAGATTCTACTATAGCTGATTGTTTAAATGCATGGCAAAAATGTTTACCAAATAGCGAAAAATTAAATCAAAAAGAATTTGACAAATTTTGGATACAAATATATCAAAGGTATGATTGTTGTAGTAAAAGAGAGAAAAAAAGAGCAGGTGAAAAATGTAACAATGAAATATCTTTTACAAAAGATATTTATGATTTAGATAATGTGATTTTAGAAGATTTAAAAATATTTTTAAGAGAGTTAGGATAATAGATATGAAAAACCTATGGTGTGATAAAGATGCAAAAAGTTATAAAAGTGATTTAGAATTAAGAGTTTATACTTCAAACCTTTTAGGTCAAAATGATGAACTTGTACTTCATGGTGGTGGAAATACATCTGTAAAAACTGTTATAGATGGTGAAGATATTTTACTTGTAAAAGGTTCTGGTTGGGATTTGGTTTCCATAAAAGCTGAGGGCTTTGCACCCGTAAAACTAAACACTTTACTAGATATGGCTAAACTAGACACTCTAAGTGATAGCGATATGGTAAGCACTCAAAAAAAAGCGATGATAGATAAATCTGCTCCAAACCCATCAGTAGAAGCAATTCTTCATGCACTTATACCTTATAAGTTTGTAGACCATACCCATGCAGATGCCGTTGTAACTATATCTAACTCTAAAACTGGCTTAGAAAATATAAAAAAAGTCTATCCAAATTTTCTGATAGTACCCTATGTGATGCCAGGATTTATACTAGCAAAAACTATATACGATATGACAAAAGAGTTAGAGTGGGGTAGTATAGATGGCATCATCTTACACAACCACGGAATATTTACTTTTGATAATGATGCAAAAGTATCGTATACTAAGATGATAGAAGCAGTAAGCAAAGCAGAAGAATTTTTAGAAGAAAATGCAAAGATAGAGTTAAAAGATATAAAACCAAAAGAGTTTGATATAACTATGTTAAATATATCTGAGTTTATAAATGTAAACAGTTCAAAACTAGCATTAAACTACTCTCAACTAGGTAAAGTAAACTTAACTCGTGGAGTTTTAACACCTGAACATATCATAAGAACAAAAAGAATCCCTTTAGTTTTAGAAGATGAAAATGTTGAAGATGCATTAAATGAGTTTAAAAAAGAGTACGAAGAGTACTTTAAAAAATTTGCAACTAATGAAATTATGCTAGATACTAATCCAAAATATGCAGTTATAAAAGACTTTGGAGTGGTTAGTTTTGGAAAAACTCAAAAAGAAGCTGATGTTATAAATGATGTGATAACTCATACTATGATGGCAGTTTTAAAAGCTGATAAATTGGGTGGATATAAAAGCATAAGTTTAAAAGACAGTTTTGAGATGGAATACTGGGAGTTAGAACAGGTTAAACTTAAATCATAAAAGGATAATAATGCCAACTAAAACAACTATAAAATGCCCAAATTGTCAAACAGATATAGATGTAAATGAGATACTTTACCACCAACTAGAAGATGAACTAAAACAAAAAAATACAGCTGAACAAAAAAAGTTACAAAAAAAACTTCAAGAGTTGGAAAATCAAAAAGAAAAGTTTGATGAAGATTTAAAAAAAGCAACTCAAACACAACTAAAAATCGAAAAACAAAAGTTACAAGTTAAGTTAAAAAAAGAGTTAGCCAAAGAGCAAGAAGACTCTATGGCACTTCTTAAAAAAGAGCTTGAAGAGAAATCAAACCAAGTAAAAGAGTTAAATAAGTCCAAAGCTGAGATAGAAAAACTAAAAAGAGAAAAAGAGGAGATAACCTCAAAAGTTCAAGCCGAAGCAGAGCTAGCCCTAACAAAAAGACTCCAAGAGGAAAAACAGCTTATCCAAAAAACAGCAGATGAACAAAATGAGTTAAAGTTTAAACAAAAAGAGGAACAACTCAAACAACTTCAAGAACAACTACAAATCGCTCAAAGAAAAGCAGAGCAAGGAAGTATGCAACTCCAAGGTGAAGTACAAGAGTTAGCCATAGAGGAATACTTAGCTGACAAATACCCTTTTGATGTGATAGAGGAGATAAAAAAAGGTGCAAGAGGAGCAGACTGCATCCAAGTGGTACATACAAGAGAGGTGCAAAACTGTGGAAAAATTTACTATGAAAGTAAAAGAACAAAAGAGTTTCAAAAAAATTGGATAGAGAAGTTTAAAGTAGATATGAGAGATAAAGGGGTAGATGTTGGTGTACTTGTAACTCAAGCATTACCAAATGAACTTGACAGAATGGGCTTAGTTGATGGTGTATGGGTTTGTACATTTGAAGAGTTTAAAGGGTTGTCATCTGTTTTAAGAGAGAGTGTTATAAAACTACACAATGCTAAAAAAGGTGAAGAAAATAAAACAGATAAGATGAGTTTACTTTATAGTTATTTAACAAGTACAGAGTTTAGTATGCAGATAGATGCTATAGTTGAGGGCTTTTCAACAATGCAAGAGGATTTAGACAAAGAAAAAAGAGCGATGGCTAGAATCTGGAAACAAAGAGAAAAACAGATAGATAAAGTTCTTGAAAATACTATAGGGATGTATGGGTCTATAAAAGGTATAGCTGGAAATGCTATAGGCGATGTTAAGGCATTAGAGTTGCCCTATAGTGAAGATGAGGAATAATCATGAAATACCTAATGGCGATAGATGCAGGAACAGGAAGTATAAGAGCAGTTTTATTTGACACTAAAGGTACACAGATAGCAGTTAGTCAAAAAGAGTGGACACATTTAGAAGAAGATGGTGTAGTAAACTCGATGAGTTTTGATTTTACTAAAAACTGGGAACTTGCTTGTGAGTGTATAAAAGATGTGATAGCTAAGTCAAAGATAGATGCTGATAACATACTTGCTCTTAGTGCTACAAGTATGAGAGAGGGCATCGTTCTTTATGACAAAGATGGTAAAGAACTTTGGGGTGTGGCAAATGTAGATGCAAGAGCATCTGATGAGGTAAAATACTTAAAAGAAAACTTTGATGGCATCGAAGAGGAGTTTTACCAAATATCTGGACAAACTTTTGCACTTGGGGCATTACCTCGCATCTTATGGCTTAAAAATAATCGCCAAGAAGTTTATGAAAAAGTGGCATCTATATCTATGATAGGGGATTGGATACTTGCAAAACTCTCAGGTGTGGTAGCTACAGATCCTAGTAATGGTGGAACAACTGGCATCTTCTCTTTGTCTTGTCGTGATTGGGATAGGTCTATGGCTACTAAGGTTGGGTTAAAAGATGATATATTTGTGCCGTGTTATGAGGCTGGAACTATTATAGGTAGTGTTACATCTAAGGCTTCATCTGAAACAACATTATTAACCCATACAAGAGTTGTAACTGGTGGTGGAGATGTTCAACTAGGCTCTGCTGGTTTGGGAGTTGTTGAAGAAAATCAAGTAGCTATACTAGGTGGGAGTTTTTGGCAACAAGTGGTAAATATAAAATCATCTGTAAAACCACCAAAAGATATGGGTATAAGGGTAAACCCTCATGTTGTAGATGGACTTAGCCAAGCTGAGGGTATCACCTTTTTTAGTGGGCTTGTTATGAGATGGTTTCGTGATACTTTTTGTGAGTTAGAAAAACTTGAAGCAAAAGATATGGGTGTAGATGTTTATGAGATTTTAGAGAAAAAAGCTTCAAAAGTTCCTGTTGGCTCAAATGGCATCATCCCAATCTTTTCAGATGCTATGAAGTATGGCAAATGGTACCATGCAAGTCCAAGTTTTTTAAACCTAACACTTGAGAGTACAAAAGCTGAGATGTTTAGAAGCCTAGAGGAAAACTCAGCCATAGTAAGTGCTATAAACTTAGAAAATATACACAAGTTTAGTGGAGTTGAGTTTGATGAGGTAGTTTTTGCAGGTGGTGCATCTAAAGGTAAACTTTGGTGTCAGATACTTGCAGATGTTTTAGGTAAAAAAGTAAAAATCCCAAAAGTTACAGAAGCTACAGCACTAGGTGCATCTATGAGTGCAGGGGTAGGGGCAGGAGTATATAGTTCACTTGTTAAAGCTTCAAAAAAGTTGGTAGTGTGGGACAAAACTTATGTGCCAGATATGGATAACCATAAACTTTACCAAGATATAAAACTTAACTGGCAAAAAGCTTATGAAGAGCAGTTAAAGTTGGTAGATAAAGGTATAACTACTTCTATGTGGAAAGCACCAGGGCTTTGACAATATTTACTTAAAGTTGTATAATGCTTTAAAAGACAACATAAGGATTTAACATGACAGCAGTTATAGGTATGAGAGAGTTGGCAAGACATAGTGATATTTTGCAAAAATATGACTATGTTGATGTAGAAGATAAAAAGACTCATGAATATAAAGGGCTTTTTGTTTCTCCAAAATATGCACAAGAATTTAAAAAATTTTTAGAGAAAAAAATCTCTGATGAAAAGCAAGAAAAGTTAGATGAGATAATGCAGTATGCAGGTATGTTTAGTGGTGAATTTACTGATCTAACTACAAATGAAAAGATTAGAGAAAAATCTTATACAAATAGAATGAAAAAATATGAACAATAATGTATTTTTAGATGTAAATATTGTTTTAGATTTCTTAGATAAAAGTAGATCTGCTAGTAGTTTAGCAAATGAACTTATGTATAAATTACTTAATCAAGAAAGTAATATAGTAATTAGTGAAGATATGATAACTACTATTTTTTATTTAAGTCATAATAAAAATAAAACTTTAAAATTTTTAAAATCTATTCAGAAAAAATGGAAATTGTCTAGTTTTACAAGTATAGTGATTGAAGAGGCTATAACCATATCACTAGAGCAAAACCTAGATTTGGAAGATGTTTTACAATGCTTATGTGCTAAAAATAATAACTGTGATGTTTTAATAACAAATGATAAAAAGTTTTATGACTGTGGTATAAAAATTATGAATACGAAAGAGTTTTTAGATGAAAAATAGAATAAATTTTGAAGATGCACTAAAACTATACGATATGGACTTATTTGAGTTAGGTGAATTAGCAGATGCTAAAAGAAAAGAACTACACCAAGATAAGACTTACTTTAACATAAATCGCCATATAAACCCAACAAATGTATGTGCTGATATATGTAAGTTTTGTGCATATAGTGCTAACAGAAAAAACCCAAACCCTTATGCTATGAGCCATGATGAGATTATGAAAATAGTAAAAGATGTAGAATCTCGTGGTGTAAAAGAGGTTCATATAGTTTCGGCTCATAACCCTGATACTGGGCTTGAGTGGTATTTAGATATATTTAAAACTATAAAAAAAGAGTATCCACATCTTCATGTAAAAGCACTTACAGCTGCTGAGGTTGATTTTTTAGCAAGACATTATGGTAAAACTTATGATGAGATACTAGACCTTATGGTTGAAAATGGTGTTGATTCTATGCCGGGTGGTGGTGCTGAAATATTTGATGAAAAAGTAAGAGATTATATCTGTAAAGGTAAGGTAACATCAGACCAATGGTTTGAGATACATCGTAAATGGCATGAACGAGGGAAAATGAGTAATGTTACTATGCTTTTTGGTCATGTAGAATCTCGTGCAAATCGCATCGACCACATGATGCGAATAAGAGAACTTCAAGATAAAACAGGTGGATTTAATGCTTTTATACCTCTAGTTTACCAAACTGAAAATAACTATTTAAATATAAAAGAAGCGATAACTGCAAATGAGATACTAAAAACAATGGCGATAAGTCGTATAGTTTTAGATAATGTTGCGAACTTAAAAGCCTACTGGGTAACTTCAACTGTAAACCTAGCACTTGTAGCCCAAGAGTTTGGTGCAAATGACTTAGATGGAACAATAGAGCGAGAGTCTATAAACTCAGCAGCAGGTGCAAAAAGTGCAAATGGTATGGACTTAAATGAGTTTGTAGCACTTATAAAAGATAGTGGATTTAGAGCGATAGAGAGAGATAGTCTTTATAATGAGTTGAAAGAATGGTAATCAATATTTATGATATAATTAACCAGTTAGTTAATTATATCAGGAGTTTTTTATGCCAAGACAAAAAAGAGATGCTGTTCTAACAAAATCAAAAATTCTTACAAATGCAAAATTGCTTTTTTCAAAACAGGGTTATGATGCAACTACTGTTGATGATATTGCAAAAAATAGTGATATTAATAAAGCATTAATCTATTACTACTTTAAAAATAAGTCTGGACTTTATTCTGAAGTTATGAGTGGACTTTTTGAAGCTTTATATAATGATGTTATGAATGCTAGAAGAGAGTGTAACAGCACTTTAGAAGAGTTGGAAATTTTTATATCTTCTTATTCTACTTATGCTCATAAGCATCCTTACCTTCCATCCCTTTTGTTAAGAGAGTTAAGCGATAGTGGAGCTCATCTACCTGAGATGATGTTTGCTAGTATGAGAAAGTTTTATTCACTTTTAATCGATATCTTAAAAAAAGGTGAAGAGGAGAAACTATTTAAAAAGTCTATCCCGATGGTTATACACTTCATGATTGTTGGAAGTTTAAGTCTTATGGTTACAACAAAACCATTGAGAGAAAAAGCTATGATACTTGATGAAAATATAGATACTTGTAATGGATGCTCATCTGATGAGATAGCTAAATATATTTTTGATAATATAAAAAAATCATTGGAGGTTAGATAGATGAAACGATTACTTATCGCACTTATTTTACCGTGCTTTTTAGAAGCACAAAGTATCTCTGAATTATTTGAAGCCTTAAAATCACATTCACAAACTAAGATAGATATTGTCTCTGTTAAAAAAAGCAAAATTCAAAAAGGTATGGTAGAGTCATCACTATATCCAAAGATAGATGTTTTTGCATCGTACGATAACTATAACAAAGCAACAGGTCTAATCCCTATTCCACCAAATAAGTCTCTGCCTATGGTTAAAGATGCAAGTGTTGGACAACCTTTTAGTAAAAATATATATAAAGCTGGTGCAAAGTTTTCTATGCCAATTTTTGTAAAGTCTATTTATACAGCTGCAAAAAAAGCAGAAGCGATGCAAAAAAGTGTAGAAGCAAAGAAGTATATAAATCTTATAAAAAATGAAGCTATAATAATCTCTCAAAATGCAAATTTTTCATATCTTGTATCATTAAAAAAATCTCTTCAAATAAAAGAAAAATCTTTACTTGAAACAAGAAAAACTATAAAAATAAAAGTAGAAAATGGAAGGTTATCAGAATCTTCACTTTACAAAATAGAAGATGCTATAAATGAAATCTCAATTGCTAAAAACAACATAGAATTACAAGAGAAAAGAGTGATAAGTAGCATACAAAGTATAACTGGTATAACTCTTAAAAAACCAGTTGATATGGAACAAATAGATAGTTTTGAAGTAACTTCAATGGACTCTTTAAAACCTTTAGAAAAAAAAGTTGAGGCAAATAGTATCGATTTGAAAGTTCAAAAAGAGAAACTTTACCCATCTGTAGTAGCTCATGGAAGTTATGTTTTTTCAAAAGCAAAAGCATATAACAATGATAAGTCTGTAAATGAGAATTATAGTGATATTGGTTTAGTTATAAATATACCATTAGTAGATATGAATAGATACAGTTCTATATCTATGGCTAAAGTTATTTTACAATCATCTATGGTTGAATTAGAAAAACAAAGAGATGAGTTAGAAGCAGAATCAAAGATGCTAAAAGAGTCTTTACAATTACAAGAAAATTCTATAAAACTTTACAAAAAAAGTATAGAAAACAAGAAAAAGCTTTTAGAGATAGCAAAAGTTAATTTTACAACTGGTCGGTTAGCTACTGAAGAATATCTTCGTTATGAAGATGCTGTTGTTGCACAAAAGGCAAATTTGTTTAAGATAGAAGCACAAAAGTGGCAAACTATTATGAGTTTAGCAGTTATTTATGGTAACAATATTGAGGAGATGGTAAGATGAGTAAAGTTATAAAAATAGGTTTAAGCACTTTAGTTGTTGTTGGTTTAGTAATTAGTGGTGTAAAAGCTGTAAAAAAAGCTCAAGCAAAAGATGCAAATACACCTAAAGCAAAAATATATCCGATTGTTGTCTCAAAACTTTCTCCAAAAGTGGATGATGTGGAACTTACTCTACCATATTTAGCAGAAGTGGCTAATGACAAAGATGTAAAACTCTCATCAAGAATTTCAGCAAGAATTATCTCTATAAAGCGAAGTGGTTCAAAGGTGAAAAAAGGTGAAATCGTTGTTAAGTTAGATACAACTTCTATAAAAAGTTCATTAGCAACACTAAAAGAGCAACTTCAAGCATCTAGTATATCTTTAGAAAATCTTGAAGCAACACATAGAAGGACTTTGGAACTTTTAAAAGTAAAGGGTGCTTCAGTAGAAGAATCTCAAAAAGAGATAAGTATGATAGCAAATACTCAAGCTCAAATATCATCGCTTAAACAAAAAAAGATAGAGTTAAAAAACAATTTATCTTATGCGACCATTCTCTCACCCGTAGATGGAGTTATTGCTAAGACTTTTTCAAATAAAGGGGCTTTGAGTAGTCCTAGTAAGCCACTTGTAGCGATTAGTTCTAAAAATGGTTTTTACTTGATGGTACGAATACCTAGTAATATACCGATGAGGGGTGTAAAGTTCAATTCAAAAAACTATGAAGCTACTGCACTTGGAAGTACATTTCATGGTCTTTGGGAATACAAAATATATACAGGAAATTCTAAACTTACAAGTGGTGATAGGGTTGAGGTTGATGTGATTGTTTTTAAACAAAAAGCTACACTTTTACCTTTTGATGCACTTTTAGATAAAAATGGTAAAAGTTATGTACTTGTGATAGAGGGTGATAAAGCTATACCAAAAGAGGTTCATATTATCCAAAGTGCTGAGCAGGGTGTGGTTGTATCAGAAAATTTACAAAATAAAGAGATTGTTATTGCAAAACCAGATATTTTGTTAAGATTATCTAGTGGTTATGCTCTTAAAGTAAAGGGGTAAAAAATGTTTGAGTTTTTTTATAAACGACCATATTTTCTTTATTCTATCATAGTTACATTTTTTGTTATGGGGATAATTGCTCTTATCACTTTACCAAAAAACTTATTTCCAGATGCAAATCCACCACAAGTTATTGTGATCACTCAGGTGCCTGGTGCTACAGCACAAGTGGCAGCTTCAAGTGTTTCCAAGCCTATAGAACAAGAGGTTTCAAGACTTGGACTTGTAACAGATGTAAGTAGTGTAAATGTTGCTAATTACTCCATAGTAAAAGTTGATTTTGACTATGAAAAAGGCTTAAATGCAGCTGCAGTTGATGTAGCAAATGCACTCTCAATTGCAAAAGCAAAACTTCCACAAGGGATAAATCCTGCTATCTATACAGCAGGAGATTTTACCCTTCCAGTTGATGTTGTATCTCTTAGTCCTAAAAATAGTAGCATTGATTTAGCAGATATAAGAAAAATAGCGGACAGCTTTATAAAACCTTATCTTTTAAGCAATGAAAGGATTGGAAATGTTGAAGTTTTTGGTGGTTATGAAAGTGCTATCAATATAGAAGTAGACCCTTTTAAAGCAAAAAGATATGGTGTAAATTTTGAAACAATTACCAAAGCCATAAATGTTTTAAATCGTGATATTCCCATAGGTTTTATAAAAGGGGATAATGATTTTTATACGGTTACTTTTTATGGTGAAAAAGATAATGTTGAGAGATTAAAACAACTTCAAATTATGCCAAATGTAAGACTTGGTGATATTGCAGATGTAAAATGGTCATACAAAAAAAGAACAAGTGGTTATATTGGAAATGGTAAAAGTGCGATTGCTCTTGCTGTTCAAAGAGCCCCTAAAGGTAGTGTTTTAGATGTTAGTAAAGCTACAAGAGATGAGATTGAAAAGCTAAAACTACAATATCCAAATATAAACTTTGAGATAAGTGATACTCAAAGAGACCTTATAGAACAAGCAAATACAAATATGCTTGAAGCCCTCCGTGATGCTGTTATCTATACACTTCTTGTGATTATGCTATTTTTAGGAAATTTTCGTGCCATTATTGCTGCTGGACTTTCAATCCCTATGGTATTTTTCTCAACAATGGCGATTATTTGGCTAACAGGTGGTGAGTTAAACATTGTTATCTACACTGCTATTATTTTGGCTCTGGGAATGCTTACAGATGATGCTGTTGTTGTTCTTGAAAACATAGAAAGACATTTAACTAAGGGGCATGAAAAGCTAGAAGATGCCATAACAAATGGTACAAAAGAGGTTTTAAGCCCTGTCTTTGCAGGAACGATTGCTACTATAGCTATTTTATTTCCACTTATGTTTGTTGGTGGATTTCCTCAAAAGATTTTTAAACCACTTATTGAGACTTTGATTATTGCTCTTATAGTTAGTTGGTTTTTATCTATTACATTTATCCCTTTACTTTCTAAATGGCTTTACAAAAATGGTGTTGGGAAAACAAAAATTGAGGGTTATTTTGAGTGGTTTTTTGAAAATACTATTGGAAAGTTAGTAACTCCATATATTGGGATTATTGAGTTTTCAAATGGTAAGTTTCGTATTTTAAGAAGGATTTTTTTAACACTTGGTGTTGTTGTCGTTTTAATGTTAAGTTTGAAAAATATTATGCCAACTATTGGTAAAGATGCGATGCCACCGATGGATACGGGGATTATTAAAGCTCAAGTTGCTTTTAGTTCTAATGAAACGGTAGAGAGTGCAGAGAAAAAGTTACAACCACTTTTAGTATGGTTAAAAACTCAACCATGGTTTAAAATGAGTTCAGTTGCTTTTGGTTCTGAAGCTGGAGTGCTTAGTTTAGGAAGTGGAAATTTACCAGCAGAAGCTACCATAACCATAAATGCAGTAAATAGATTTAAAAGAGAGTTAAGTGTTTGGGATATAGAAAATATCATAAGAGATAAAATTTCTCATCTTGAGGGGATAAAAAGAGATGATGTTTTTGACTTTGGAGCAACTGCCCTCTCTAGTATCAAAGCCACAGTAGATGTTCGTTTAAGTTCACCAGTGGTTGAGGGGTTATCTGATGAAGCAAAAAAAGTAGCACTTGCTATACAAGATGTTCATGGACTTACTTCTGTTTCAAGAAGTTGGGACAAAGATTTTATGGAAGTTGAACTTAAAATTGATGAAAACAAAGCTTTAAGTTATGGCATAACTCCTTACCAAATAGCTATGCAACTACCCATAAAAGGGCAAATAATTGGACTAGCTTCTAACTTAGAGTCTATGAATACACAGTTTGTAAGACTTTACTTAAAAGGTAAATTTTCTCAAAATATACAAACTTTAAAACTTTTGCCAATTGTTACTCCAACAGGTGAAGTACCACTTTCAACTTTAGCTACACTAAAAAGGCATCTTACCTTTGCAAAGATAGAAAGAGACAATATGCTTTATAGCATTGATGTAAATGGTTACCGAGCAAAACGACCAGTTACTCATCTAACAGATGACACAATAGAAGCTTTAAAAGATGTAAAACTTGATGGTGTTATTTTAACTCAAGCAGGAGATATAGCTCAAATTCACGATAGCTTTACAAGGATGTTAAAAGCTATTGGTTTGGGTGTTATTGTTTTGATTATGACACTTATCACTATATATCGTTCTGTTAGAATGTCTTTTATTATGATTTTAGTTTTACCACTTTCTCTTATTGGTGCTTCGTGGGGAATGCTACTTTTTGGAAAACCTAGTTGTATGCCAAGCCTTTTAGGGATACTTTTGCTTTTTGGTATTATCATTAAAAATGCAGTGTTGCTTATTGACTTTTATCAAAGTTACAGAGAAAAAGGTGAAAATCCATTTGAAAGTGCAAAAGAGTCTGTAAGAGTTCGTTTTCGACCAGTTATGATGACTGCATTTGGAACTATTGCAGGTATGGTACCTATTGCACTAGAACAAGCAGTAGGACTAGAAAGACTTAGCCCTTTAGCAGATGTTGCAATTGGTGGGCTTTTGATTGGGACACTTTTAACTTTGATATATATACCTATGTATGCTTATATATTTGATAGAAGTGATTGAAATGAATTATTTTAAAATTTATTTTCATAGAGAACATAGATTTTTAAAAAGTATAAATGGTATGTTTTTATTTTTACCATTTATACTATTACCTTTGGTGGCAGAGTGGTATTTTCATCTACAAGAGTTAAGTATATTTTCTAAGTATAAATATGAAATATTATTAACAAATATAGCTTATATCGTGATTGTAAGATTTTTATTATTGGATACAGCGATATATATTTTTAGTCGATTTCAACATACTATACATATAGCTCTTATGCAAGTTGTTTTACTCTATCTTGAGATTACTGTTGTTACTATTTTATATTATGCTATAGTGTTTCATATATTTGATGTTTTTACTCTTTTTCATCTTAGTGCAACATTAACACCTGAGAATTTAAAAGATATTCATGAACATAGTTTAATAACTTCTATGTATATTTCAACTGTAACATTTACAACTTTAGGTTCTGGCGATTGGATACCTCAGACATTAAGTAAGAGACCATAAATAACTTCATAGCCAATGGCTTGAGAAGATATGAGATATGAGGCGAAAGTTCGCAGGAGCTACTAGTAGCTGCAAGGACTTTTAACGAAGTAGCTCGTATCTTCTCAAACCACCCGTAGGGCAACATTTAAAAGGTCTATCTTCTGCGTTAAACTTTACTTAACGATACTAGTATCGCCAAGTAAAGTTCGCCTTGTATATAAACCTTTTAAATGTTGTTGGCTATGAAGTTATTTATGGTCTCTTACTTAAGTGCTATGATTGCAGTTATATCTGAAGTTATTTTAGGTGTTATTCAAGGTGGTATATTTGTAGCGATTGTTATATATGCACATCAAAACAAGAAAAATTAAATACTAGGAAGTATCTATGCCATTTTCAAACTTAGGACTATCGCCAAAGATTCAATCAAGAGTTAAAAAAAGTGGGTTTTTAAAACCTACTCCCATACAAGAAAAAGTTATCCCTCTTGTTCTTCAAAAGCATGATATACTTGCTCAGGCTCAGACTGGTAGTGGTAAAAGTGCTAGTTTTGTGTTGCCTATCTTGCACTTATTAGCTCAAAATCAAACAACTTCAAAAGCAAAGATAAAAGCACTTATACTTACACCTACAAGAGAACTTACTCTTCAAGTGGCAGATGCTTTTAAAATATTTGGTGCAGATATGCAAAGAAAACCAAAAGTTGTAAGTGTTATAGGTGGGGAGGGGATTGGTGAGCAACTTTATGCTATACAACAAGGTTGTGATGTTTTAGTTGCTACCTCTGGTCGGCTTCTTGATGTGGTTAGTAAAAAGCAGATGAATCTTTCTCATGTAGAGTTTTTTGTACTTGATGAAGCAGATAAGATGCTAAATCTTGGTTTTGCTGAGGAGTTAGAACTTATACTAAAAGAGATTCCACAAAAACGGCAAAACCTTCTTTTTTCTGCGACTTACCCACAAAAGATACTAGACATAGCATCTAAAATAACTCAAAATCCAACTCGTGTAACCATAGAGTATAGTGAACCAACAGTAGAAAATATAGTTCAAAGAGCCATAGAGGTAAATGTTGAAAATAGAGCACCACTTTTACGAAGTATGCTAAAGAGTGAAAAATGGGGAAGAGTTTTAGTCTTTATGGCAAACAAAAGAGCAACAGATAACATAGCTGTAAAGTTTAGAAAACATGGCTTTAGTGCCGAGTCTTTTCATGGTGAATTAACTCAAGAAGATAGAAACTTCACTTTAGATGAGTTCAAAGCCAAAAGGTTAAACATACTTTTTGCTACCGACATAGCATCAAGAGGTTTAGATATAGATAACATAGATTGTGTTGTGAACTATGACTTACCTCGTTCCCCAACTGATTATATTCACAGAATAGGGCGAACAGCACGAGCAGGAAAAGCAGGTATAGCTATCTCATTTGTATCGTATGAAAATAAAGAGCATTTTAAAATCATCCAAAAAAAATGTAAAACAAATATAACTTTAGAACAGATAGATGGTTTTGAACTAACTGGCACAGCACCAACAAAAGTTAAAGGTCAAGCACCTATAAAAGGGAAGAAAAAAAGTAAAAAAGATAAGTTAAGAGAACAAGCACAAAAAGATGCAAATGTAGGTAAGCAGTAGATGCAAATCTCAGTAGTTATACCTACACATAATCGATATGAGTTTTTAAAAAGAGCATTGGCTTCAGTCCTTTCACAAACTTATCAACCATCTGAAATTATAGTTATAGATGATGGCTCAACCGACAATACTTCACATATAAAACAAGATTTTCCATCTATAAAGTATTTTTACCAAAAAAATGGTGGTGTTAGTTCTGCTAGAAATTTAGGTATAAAAAAAGCATCTTATGAGTGGATAGCTTTTTTAGATAGTGATGATGAGTGGCATCCTACTAAGTTAAAAGAACAAGTTTTATTTCATAAACAAAACCAAGATATTTTGATGAGTTATACAGATGAAAGATGGGTTAGAGATGCTAAAGAGGTAAAAATACCTAAAAAGTTTAAAAAGTATAGTGGAGAGGTATTTGATAAATGTTTATCATATTGCATCATAGCTCCATCAGCATCTATAATTCATAAAGATTTATTTTCTAAAGTTGGTTTGTTTGATGAGAGTTTAGAGGTTTGTGAAGATTATGATTTATGGCTTAGAATAGCACTAGAGCATCAAATAGGTTTAGTAGATAAAAAACTTATAACAAAATATGCAGGACACAATGACCAGCTTAGTTTTAAACACTGGGGTATGGATAGATTTCGAGTTATATCTTTAGAAAAATTATTATTTTCCATACAAAAAGAAACAGTTAAAAAAGTTTTAGTACAAAAGTATGAACTACTTTTAAAAGGGGCTATAAAATATGATAGAATAGTTGATAAATTATTTTATGAAAAGAAATTAATAGATTTAAAAGGTATGATTATGGTTAAAAAAGTAAAAAAATGTTTATTTCCAGCAGCAGGGTATGGGACAAGATTTCTTCCAGCTACAAAAGCTATCCCTAAAGAGATGCTACCAATCTTAACTAAACCACTTTTACAGTATGGTGTAAGTGAAGCAGTTGAAGCAGATATAAACTTAATGGCGATTGTTACAGGTCGTGGTAAAAGATCTATCGAAGATCATTTTGATACAAGTTTTGAACTTGAACATCAGATAAAAGGAACATCTAAAGAGGAACTTTTAGGTGAACTAAAAACTTTAAAAAATAGTTGCACATTTTCATATACTCGCCAAACAGAGATGAAAGGTTTAGGTCATGCTATACTTACTGGTGAAGTTTTGATTGGTAATGCTCCTTTTGCTGTTGTTCTTGCAGATGATTTATGTGACAATGAGGGTGATGATGGTGTTTTAAAACAGATGATAAAACTATATGACAAATACCAATGTTCAGTAGTTGCTGTAGAGGAAGTACCTAAAGAAGAGACTCAAAAGTATGGTGTTATAGCAGGAGATTTTATAGCAGATGACTTGATAAGAGTAAATGATATGGTTGAAAAACCAAAACCAGAAGATGCTCCATCAAACCTAGCTATCATAGGTCGTTATATCTTAACTCCAGATATTTTTGAGATACTAAGACATACTCCCCCTGGTCGTGGTGGAGAGATACAAATAACTGATGCTCTTTTAAAACAAGCAGAGATAGGAAAAGTTATAGCATACAAGTTTAAAGGTAAAAGATTTGACTGTGGTTCAGTTGATGGTTTTGTAGAAGCTACAAACTACTTTTATAATAAAGAAAAATAATATATGAAACTTTTTATACTATTTGTTTTATTTGTATCTTTATCTGCTCAAAAGCCTGATTTACTTTTGTTAAATAGGTATTCAGAAGATATAAATATAACAGGTTGGTATATGAGTGAAAAACTTGATGGTGTTAGAGCTTTTTGGGATGGTAAAAACCTTATCTCAAGAGGTGGAAAAGTTTTTAATGCACCGAAATTTTTTACTAAAGATTTTCCAACTTACAAACTTGATGGTGAATTATGGACAAAAAGAGATGATTTTTCCCATGTAGTTTCAATCGTAAGACAAAAAAAACCACATAGTGGTTGGAGAGATATAACCTACAATATTTTCGAAGTTCCAAATGCTGATGGTAATTTATCTAAAAGGTTATCATTAGTAAAAGAGACTAAGTATTTAAAACTTATAAAGCAGATAAAAGTAAAAGATAAAAAGCATCTTGATGATTTTTTGAAAAAAGTTCAAAAAAAAGGTGCTGAAGGTGTAGTGGTTAGAGATGCATCTCTGCCTTACTATACTGGAAGAGATAACAATGCTTTAAAAGTAAAACTATATATCGATGAAGAGTGTGAAATAGTTGGTTATAATAAGGGTCGTGGAAAAAATGATGGAGTGGTTGGTTCTCTCTCTTGTAGGAT
>Ga0256836_1000675_pt1 | contig 17211 bp, 18 predicted proteins | sample 4561380metaG_FD_185974 | JGI IMG/M metagenome (GOLD analysis project Ga0256836, IMG submission 185974) | Hydrothermal vent microbial communities from Guaymas Basin, Mexico - 4561-380 | ecosystem: Environmental > Aquatic > Marine > Hydrothermal vents | place: Mexico: Guaymas Basin | collected...
AAATTTAATGTATAAATGTCAAAACTGCTGATATACTTCTGCTACAAAACTTGGTAGATGTCCAAGTTGTGGTCAATTTTGAACTTTCGTAGAAGTTGAAAATAAGGTTTCTAAAATTAAAGCTTCAAAAAAGCAGCTTAAAAGATGAAATATTTTACAATTTGATGAAAGTAAATCAAATATTCAATATTTTAAATTGTCTGAACCTGAGATTAAAAGAATTTTGACTAAATGAATAAAAAGATGATGAATTTATTTGCTTTGAGGAGAACCTTGAATATGAAAGTCTACTATTATTTTACAAATAATTGATGATCTTTTAAAGAATAATCCAGGTTTGAAAATATGATATTTTTCTTGAGAGGAAAATATTGATCAAATTTTAGAAAGAAAGAAAAGAATAATAGAGTATAAAGAATCTAAAGAATTATGAGATATCTGAAGAGAAAAAGAATCTCCAAAGAAATTCTGAAAAAGTTTTGAAGAAAATAAAGAAGAAGATAATAAAAATTTTCAGACTTTCTCTGATAATTTTTCTCCGACTTTCCATGTCTATCATGCGACTGTTTTAGAAGATATTCTTACGACGATAGAAGTTGAAAAGTTTGATTTTATTGTTTTTGATTCTATACAAACGATTTATTCGCAGCAATTAGATAGCCCTGCTTGAAGTGTTTCTCAGGTAAAACTTGTTTCTGAAAAAATTTCTGAATTTTGTAAAAGACAAGGTATTGCTTGTTTTATAATCTGACATGTAACTAAATGAGGAGAAATTGCTTGACCTAAATATTTAGAACATATTGTAGATGTTGTTTTATATTTAGAATGAGATAGATTTTGACAGTATAGATTTTTGAGAGCAAAGAAAAATAGATTTTGACCTGCGGATGAGGTTGGGATTTTTGAGATGACTTTATTTGGTCTTAGGCCAGTTTATGATATAAAAGAAAGAATTATTCAAGCAGCACAAACTAGTGTGCCAGGTTCTGTTTTGACAGTTTGAATAGATAATTGAAGACCGGTAATAGTTAATTTGGAAGTTTTGTTAAATAAGTCAAAATATAAATATCCACAAAGGACTGCTATTTGAATAGATTCTAATAGATTAAATCTTGTAATTGCAATTTTAGAAAGATATCTTGGTTTAAAGTTAAATTTATTTGATATTTTTGTTAATATTCCAGGAGAACGAAAATTTTATGATAGTGGTTTAGATCTTGCTTTAGCAGCTGCAATTTGGGGACAGTATAAAAATCAACTGATAGATAAGAGGAAAATTTTTATTTGAGAAATTTGATTGGGATGACAGATTTTACCTTCTAAGCTGCACGAAAAAAGAATTAAAGAGATACCTCAATGATTTGAAGTAATAGATTATAAGAAAATAAAAAATATTTTAGAATTGAACAATATATTGAAAAGTAGTTAAAAATTTTTACTATAACATAAATTTATATTTTAATTTTTAGTGGATGTCATTAAAGGCTATCAAAGCTAAAATAAAATCTGTTAAAAATTTAAAGAAAATTACTAGAGCTTTAGAGGTAGTTTCAACAGTTAAATTGCAAAGAGTAAAAGATCAATCCGAAAAATTAAAAAATTATTTACAAGATCTTTTAATGATAATCTCTTTTTTGGGAGAAAAGGTAGATATATTTGAGGAAAATAATAACTTTGCAGATAAGCAATTAGCTATAGTAGTTACTTCTGATAGATGATTGTGTTGATCTTTAAATAGCAAACTTTTAAAGAAGGTATATGAGAATTATAAAGACCAAAAAGATAAAGTAGATTTTTTTGTTATTGGTAAAAAGTGATTAGAATATTTAGTTAGAATGTGATTTAATGTAGTAGGTAATTTGAGATTAAAAGATACTTTTGAAGAAAAAGATCTTCTTCCATTATACAGTTTTTTAAATCAAAAATTTGCTAATTATTGAAAAATAGATATATGGTTTAATTATTTTAAAAATACTTTAGTTCAGATTCCTGTTGATATGCAGATATATCCGTTTAAAAAAGATAATTTTATTTCTTTTTTGAAACAAATAGATATAGATACAAATTTGGAGTTTAAAATATCTAATAAAGAGTTAATAATAGAACCTGATATAGAAAGTGTTAGAAAAGAAATAATGAGACAAATAAGAAATTATATGATATATTCTGCTATACTTCAGAACAAAACTTGAGAACACGCAGCACGTATGATAGCTATGAAGAATGCTGGAGACAATAGTGATAAAATGATAAAGACTCTTACTTTATCTTTTAATAAAGCTAGACAGGCTTCAATTACAAAAGAAATTAGTGAGATAACAAGTGCTAAAATGGCTATTGAGGAAAATAGTTAATTTTTAGATTTTAATAATTATGGTAATGAAGTTTTCTATAATAAAGAGAGCGTATTTGTGGATAGGTTTATGAATAATTTTAATGATTACAAGTATATTTTTGTTTGTAGAAAATTTAAATTTATCTAAAGATTTTACTGGTTGAATACAAATACAAGTAGCTAAGGTTTTACCAAAAGATGAGGTAGTTAAAGATTTTAAGAAAGTTTTAAAGCAATTTAAAGTTAAAAATCCTAAAATAGCTGTAAATGTTTCCCAAAATATAACAGATATTCTTATAAAAATTAATGTCAATGATGCAGAAACAAATAAGATAACTACAAAAATAAAACAAATACTTTTGGATAAATATTTGGAAAATGATAAAAATAAGATATTAATGTTTTCTGTAGTAGGACCTAGTTTTGGGGAATATATGAAATCTACGGCAATAAAAGCTATTCTATATGGTTTAATTTTAATGACTATATATCTTCTTTTTGCTTTTATAGGAATAAGAGAATATATTTCTCCTGCTCTAATTGGTTTAATAGCTATATTTACTATGCTATTTGACATTTCTATTCCATCGGGTGCTTATTGAATATTAATGCATTTTAATCCTACTATTCAAGTAGATGTAATATTCATAATAGCTATTTTAACAATAATGTGATATTCTATTAATGATACAATTATTATCTTTGATAGAGTAAGGGAAGAACTTTTAAAGTCTAAATTATCAAGGAAAGATCCTGATTTTTCTGAAAAGTATGGCCAGATAATAGATAAAAGTTTGTGGTTAACTATGAGAAGATCTTTAGGAACTAGTATTTCTACATTATTAGTAATATTAGCTCTTTATGTTTTGGGAACTTGACCTGTAAAATTATTTGCTTTTACTATGGGTGTATGAGTAATAGCTGGTACTTATTCATCAATTTTCTTTGCTGCTCCTTTAGCCTATCTTTTAACTAAATCATCTAGATAAATATGTCTTTGTTAAAAAAGCCTATATTTTATATAAGTTTTGTTGTATTTTTTGTAATAGCTCTTTATGCTTTTTGATGGAATTTTCTATGATTATGGACTTATAAAAAAGGTGAAAAACTTACAGATGTATATATAAAAACAAATGTGATAGATAATACTAGTATAGATTTAGTTTTTGTATGAATAGATTTGCTTAAATGAAATTTTTCTCAATATGTAGTTGTAAAAAAGGTTTTGGATACTTTAAAACAGGCAGAAATATTAATTAAGTTGGATGTAGTAGGTTATTTGTTGAGTTCATCTAATAAAAGTAGTGCACTTGAGCTTTTGATTATAAGGATGGAAAAAGTAGTAGATGATTTAAAAACTTTGAAATGACATATAAATAGTTATATTAATTTATATAACCAGCGTTATCTTTCTTGTGTATCTCAAAAAAATTTGGGAGATACTAATTTTTTTTATTGATTTAATAATTATGATTATCAACTATTAGTTGAATGATTAGAAAATTCTGCCAAAGGTGGTAGTTGCGCTGAGGAAAATAGAGTAAAAATGCATGCTTTTCAAATAATGAATGATAAATTGAATAGATATTTGGATCTTTTAGAAAAAAAATATAATATAATAAATACTAATCAAACTTTAATTATACAGAATATAGAGTTATTTAAAGACAATTATTTAGATAGACTTTTATCTTTGAAGAATGCTGTTAAAGGTTTAACTTATGATATTAATAATTAACTATGATTGATAATAAGAAAGTTTGGGATTTTGTAGTAGAATCTTATATACCATTATCTTTGCAAGATGATTTTAAATCAGTGTGATATAAAATTATAAATTATCCTAAACCAGTTGTTTGGTATGTTAATTTATGATTTTATTTTGAGTTTTTATATAAATTTTTAGAGGGAAAAGTAAGTTTAGAAAAATTTATATATTTATGAGATGTGGTAAATAGTTGAAAAAGAATAAACATTTTAGAGTATAAGAAATTAGTTTTAGAATGAAGTTTTGTAGTGTGGAAGGATATAATTATGAAGAGATTTGATAAATATAAATGAAAATATTTGATTTTATCAAAAGATTCTTATAAACTTTTTGCTAGTAAATTGGATTTTTCTTTATTGAAAGATAAATTGTTAAAGATAGATGCTGAAATTTTATTAATTTAATTATATTTCATGGTTTCTACCAAGCACCATATTCACAAAAAAAAGCCAAAAAGAATATTACTTAAATTATCTTGAGAAGCATTGATGGGACAACAAAATTATTGAATTGATGTTAAATTTTTATCGGAGTTAGCTAAGAAAATAGTTTATCTTTCTAAATATAAATGAATAGAGCTTGTAATAGTTATTTGATGATGAAATATTTTTAGATGAGTACAATGAGCAGCAAAATGATTAGATAGAGCTAGTGCTGATTATATGGGAATGCTTGCAACTGTTATGAATTGAATAGCTTTATGAGATGCTATAGAAAAACTAGGACAAGAGGTAAGGATAATGTCTGCTATAGATATACCCAAAGTAGCTGAACCCTTTATTAGGAGAAGAGCGTTGAAACATTTGAAAAAATGAAGAGTTGTAATTTGTGTAGCTTGAACAGGAAATCCATATTTTACTACAGATAGTGCAGCTGTTTTGAGAGCGTTAGAATTAAATTGTGATTATATGGTGAAAGGTACTAAAGTGGATTGAGTCTATGATAAAGATCCAATTAAATTTAAAGATGCTAAAAAATTTGATGTGATAAATGTAGATGAAGCTTTAAAAAGATGATTGAGAGTAATGGATCAAAGCGCTATAGCTTTAGCAAAAGATGAAAAATTGCCTATTTTTGTTTGTAAAATAGAAGATATTGATAAAATTTGATCAAAGAAAATAAATGGTACTTTAGTAACTACAGAGTAAGATGATATTTTTAAATCTTTCTAATGGATTTTGGCTGAAGGAATATTTTAAAGAAGAATGTGTTTATTTTACTAGATTTCAATCAAATCATTTTCAAGGTGTTAAACAATTTGATATTTGGGATTATAATTTGGTGTTTTCTTTACTTTTAGGAAATACTTTTATTTTTGATGGAACTATAGGAAATAAGTTACTTTCTGATGGATTAAGACAATTTATAGTTTCTTATATTGTTTTTTTGTTTTATTTTCGTAATGGAGGAAGGAGGTTAATATTTTCTAAAAAGGAATTTTTATCCGATAGACAGAGTTTTAGAAAATTTTTAGAAGATAGATTTGTATTTTTAACTTTTGTTTCGGATAGACGAAAGAGTAGTTTTTTTGTGAGTATAATAGATTATGTGTATAATATTTTTGGTGTAAAAGATAACATAAACATCGCTAATAAAGATTTTCTTAATCAGATGTTTTTAGATTTCCGGAAATATTTTTGAGGTAAAAAATGGGAAAAGCGATGGGATGAAGGTAAATTTAGTTTAGATTATAAAATTTATATTTTTTCAGAAAGATATGAAAATTTTTTTGAATTATTTAACAAAATTAAAGAAAAATTACCAGATAGATTTTTATTTGTAGGTAATGTAAAAAATTTTTTATATGATGATAAGACTATAGAGATTATTTAGTTTTCTAATACTATTTCGGGAAAATTGCTAGTTTCATATAAAGCTTTTAATGAGTATTTTCATAATATAGCATCTAGAAATTTTGTTTTTTTGAAAATACTTTTAAGTTTTTCGGTAGTGTTGGTTAACAAGACAAAGTTTTCTTCTTGATTTGTAAAAGGTACATATTTATTTATAAATTTTTGTTTTTCATAAATATTGTTAAAAGCGCTTAAACAATTATTCCACAATTGATAATCACCATTTGTTCACTGTTTTAGATATTCATTTATAAATATTAAAGCTTGAGTTAAGTTTTTTGTTTTTTTATTTATTATAAATCATCGTCACTTTACAAAGTAAATGTTAGTATTTTCATTTGGGAATATATTAGCTTTTCGAGTTTTAAGATAATTTATATCTGACAAAAAACCAAATATAATTTTTGTTTTTCTACTTTTTCATAAACATATATCTAAATTGTCTTTACAGCTTTTGTATTTGTTAGAATATCTTATCAAATTAATAGAAGAGAAAAGTTTTATATATTTGTTAGTTGACCAATTTATAATAGTAGAGATAATATTAGGATTTTCTCATAGTACGCTGTAATAAATGAACATATAAAGACTATCGGCAAAATTTTCATACGGATATTTGTTTTTATTGAAATATATCTTTGTTATTATATTGTCTAATCATATATTAACTGTTATTTTTGTAATTTTATTAGGATAAGTTAAAAAATAGTTTTTTATATTTGATAATTCAGTTGTTTGTATATTTATATCTGGAGCTACTAAAGTTGCGCTTGGATCTATACAATATGGTATTCGCCAAGCACTATTAGAATTTAAAAAATTGTTAAATATAAAGTGAAAAATACTATTTAGATTTATACGATTGTTAAAAGTAATGTTATAGGATATTGCTTTAAACTTCGACAACTTTGTACTTGGTATAAGTGCTATATCTATTTTACCAATAGCTAGATATCTTAAAAGTTGATTGTCATTTAGATTTGTGTTTATTTTTATAATTATATTGCGTTTTCTTAAGTTTTCTTTTATTTTTTTAAATCAGAGAGTTTTAAATTTTTTTGGTAAGTAAATGTTTAATATAGTAATTTTGTTTTTTTTAGTAGGAGACTTATTTTTAGATGACGAGATATTTTTTGATGTATTGTTATCTTTCTTGTTTGGGATATTATGATGATTGTTTTGATTTATGGAAGTTTGTTTTTTCGGAGAAGCTTCTAATATAGAGGTTTTATTTTTATTGGAAAATAATATGTTAAGCAAAGCTAATCACCATAGACTTAATAGTATAACAGGAATTCATATTAATATAGCTATTTTAAGTTTATAATTGTTCATTTTGGTATAATAATTGATTTTTAAAATACTTGTGTTTTAATAGTATTTTCAAGTTTTTGATTTTTAGCTTGTTCAAGTATATGGCAGATATATTTTAGAGTTCATAAGGAATATAATATAGCATTTGATAAAATGTATCTATCAATTGATTTTGTTATACTTCAAAAGATAATGTAATTTTTCAATTTAATAATAATATAATTTTTTCCTATTTTGATATTCTTTTCTTCTTGATTTATTAATTTAAAAATTTCTTCAGTTGGGAAGAAATCTCAAGTTATAAAAATTAAGTCTTCATTTATTTGTTTTAGTATAATTATATTTTCTATATTTAATAGTTTTTTTAAGGTTTCTATATTTGTATTTTCAGATAATGATATATTGTTTAATTTTTTAACCAAGTCTAAAACAGCATTTAGTTTGTAAACTCTAGATGATATATATAAATTTAAAAGTTTTAAAAATTCATTTTTAAGATTTTGATTCAATTTTTTGAAAATATCAGGAGATAATTTATATATTTTAGCTTTATCTGAAGTAATTAGAAAATCGATAGGTTTACCTTTCTTTTCTAGAAAACTTTTTTCACCAGATACTTCAGGTCAATATATTTTAAAAATAGGCTTGTTGTTGATTTGTCATTGTCATTCACCTTCTAATAAAAGATAAAGATTATTATCCTTTTCTCACGATTTGTATAAATATTCTCATTTATTTAAAGTTAGGCTTTCTCAATATTTTTCAAAGAAACTAGTCAACTGGTTTAAATATTTTTCCATTTGTTTTTAATCAATTAAGTAAAATTTTAAATGTTTCTAAATTTTTAACTTTTGGTAAAGCTTCTTCCATTGTTATTATTCATTTTGCTACAAGTTCTGCTAAGGATCTATCCATAGTAGTCATTCAATATTTGCTACCTGTTTCCATTATAGATATTATTTGAGGTATTTTTCTTTGTCTAATATTATTTGCTACAGCAGGAGTATTAAATAATATTTCTCTAGCTGCTACTTTCGATTTTCAATCAGCAGTTGGTAGTAATCTTTGACTAATTATAAGTTCTAAAGTCATACTCAATTGAACTGCTACTTGTTCTTGTTGATGTGGAGGAAAAACATCAATTATTCTTGTAATAGTTTGTGCAGCATCTATAGTATGTAAAGTGGATAGCACTAAATGTCAAGTTTCTACTAGAGTTAGGACAGCAGAGATGGTTTCTAAATCTCTCATTTCTCATACCATTATAACATCTGGATCTTGTCTTAAGCTATATTTGATAGCATCTTTCCAAGAAGGAGAATGTTTGCCTATTTCTCTTTGAGTTATTAGAGCTTTTTTATTTTTGAAAACAAATTCAATAGGATCTTCTAGAGTTATAATATGTACATTTCTATTTTGATTTATAAATTCAATCATTGTCGCTAATGTTGTAGATTTTCAGCTTCCTGTCGGTCAGGTAACAAGTATTAGTCATTTATCTTTTAACAGAGATTTTTGGATATATTTGGGTAATCATATTTCTTCGAAAGTAGGAGGTTCTGCATTTATTTTCCTGAAAGCTAAACTTATTCACTCCATTTCAAGGTATGTGTTTACTCTAAACCTTGCTTTACTAGTAGCATAGGCAAAATCTACTTCTTCGCCGTTTAAAATTTTTTCTAATTTGTATGGTTGTAATTGATCTTGTAGAAATCACCGAATATCATCTCTTAAAATTTCTTCTTCAGATATTTGTTTTATTTGTCCAGCAGGAGTTCTAACATAAAGTGGTTTGTTCTCTATGACGTGAATGTCAGATATTTGGGTTTCCGCTATTTGATCTAAAATTTTATATATTACATTTTTACTCATTGACAGTGATTGTAAAGTAAATAAAGTTGAAAAACGAAAATAATTTTTTAAATTATATCTATAATTTTATAATTTGTCAAATTTTAGATTATGAAACAAGTAGATTTTAAAGAAATAGAAAAGAAAGTCAGGCAAATTTGGGAAAAAGTAAAAATATATAAAACAAAACTTAATGTAGATAAAAATATTAAAAAGTACATTTTAGATATGTTTCCATATCCTTCTTGAAGTGGGCTTCATGTAGGGCATTGGAGGTGATATGTGCTTTCTGATGTTATGGCCAAAATTCAAAAGATGGAATGAAAAGAAGTTTTACATCCAATGGGATTTGATAGTTTTTGATTGCCGGCAGAAAATTATGCTATAAAAACAGGTATTCATCCTAAAAAAACTACTTTTAAAGCTATTGAAACTTTCAGAAAACAGCTTGATGAAACTGGAAATTGGTATGATTGGGATTTAGAAGTAATAACTTGTACTCCTGATTATTATAAATGGAATCAATGGATTTTTTTACAATTTTATAAAAATTGATTAGCTTACAAGAAAAAGGCGCCTGTGAATTGGTGCCCATCTTGTAAAACTGTTTTAGCTAATGAACAAGTAGAAAATTGAAAATGTGAAAGATGTAAGACTCCTATTGAAAAGAGATTTTTAAATCAATGGTTTTTTAAAATAACTGAATTTGCTGATAGGTTATATGAAGATCTTAATAAATTAGATGGTTGGCCTGAAAGAGTTAAAATAATGCAGAAAAATTGGATATGAAAATCTGAGTGAAGTCAATTTAAAATGTATTTATATGTAGAGAATAAGAGTTCTGAAGAGAGAGAGGAGGTCTGAAGAGAAAGTATTGTAGACTTTGAGGTATTTACTACAAGGTTAGATACAGTATTTGGTATGACTTATGTAGTATTTTCTCCAGAGAAGATTTTAGAATTGATAGAAAATGGTAAGCTAAATAATTTGAAAAATTTAGATGAAGTTAAAAATTTTTGTCAGAAAGTAATATCTAAGCCAGATATAGAAAGAACATCAGATAAGAGTAAAAATTGAATGAAGCTAGAAGGGCTATATTCAATTAATCCGTTTAATGGTAGGAAAGTAGAGGTGTGGATAGCAGACTATGTAATAGGAAGTTACGGAACAGGTGTAGTTATGGCTGTTCCGGCACATGATACAAGAGATTGGCAGTTTGCAAAAAAATATAATTTGCCTATTATAAGAGTGATTTATCCTAAAAAGAAAGTTGTATTTAGATTTGAAGAAAATTTATTAAAAGATAAGGAAGAGGCGTTTAAATTGGCTGATGAAAACGAACTTTTTTACAGATTAAAAGATAGATATTTTTACGGATGGGTAGATATAAGAGATGAACAATTTTTAAAATATTGGTTAAAAAGATTTGTAAATAAAGATTTACAAGAAATAGAAAATGATATTTTTGTTTGGGATAAAGATGGATATGTATCTGAAAAATTAGTATTTAAAAATATTGAAGATTTTGAATTCCAAGATAATACTGCTTATACAAAGAAGGGGATAGTGTATGTATGATAATTAGGAAATTACTGAAAATTATACCTGAAGATATCAGATGATTAAGGCCTGATGATTTTTAAAGATTAATAAAGGGAATGGCTGAAGATGGAATTCGAAGGTGTCTGATGATAGTTGATGCTATCAAAAGATATTGTCTGTGATGATTTACAGTCTGTGATAAAATATAGTCTGTGAAATTTTTAATTTACTTAGTTTTTTATAATGAAACTTATAGTAGATAAAAAGCAACGTTTAGCTAAAATGAGGGCTCATACAGGAACACATCTTTTACATGCGGCTTTGGATAAAATATTATGAGGTACTAAACAGGCTGGTTCTTTAGTTGATGAAGATTATTTAAGATTTGATTTTACTTCTGAAAAATTATTGAATTCTGAACAGTTGAAGCAAATAGAAGATATAGTAAATAAGTGGATAAGCCAGTGATATAATGTAGTTGTTGAAGAAATGTCTTTAGATGAGGCTAAGAAAAAATGAGCTAAGGCATTTTTTGATGATAAGTATGGAGATATAGTAAGAGTAGTGCAAGTAATAGATGATGAGGGAAATCCAATTTCAATAGAGCTTTGTGGATGAACACATGTTTCTAATACTTCACAAGTAGGTGCTTTTAAAATAATAGATCAAGTTCCAGTAGCTAGTGGGATTAAAAGAATTGTTGCTGTAACAGGTCCAAAAGTGGCTGAATATTTTAGAAAAGAGGAGGAAAAGATAGAAAAGATAGCTTCTAGTTTAGGAGTTAATTCTAAAAAATTGGAGGAAAAGATAAATGCTATTGTGAAAGATTATGCTGAGTTAAAAGATAAGTTAAGTATTTTAAAGGATAAATATTTACAGCTTTTGATGGAAAGGCTTTTAGCAAATGCTAAAAAAGATGACAAGTTTGATTATATTATAAAAGTACCTGTGGAAATTTTAGATTTGTTTAAATTTAAAGAAATTGTTAATTATTTGAAGAATAAATATTGAAATACAAACTTTTTAGTATATAATGATGAAGGTGTATATGCAATAAATGTATGAAAATGAGATTTTAATGCTAAAGAATATATAAGAGAGAAAGGTTTAAAATGATGAGGTAATGAAAGATTTGTACAATGAAAATGATTTAGGTTATAAAATATTTTTATTTATTTACATTAATATTCATGAAAAAAACTATAAAATTAGGATTATTGGCATTTTTGGCTGGGCAGGTAGCTACACTTTTTTATAAAGATAAAACTTTTAAAGAGAAATTTGATAATGCACAAGGTTTTGATAAATGTAAAGTTTTATTTAATGAACTTTTAGAAATAAATAAAAGATTGTTTTTGGATGCTAAATCAGTTGATTATTCAGGTAAGTTAGAAGAGATAAAGTCAAAGTTTGATACTGAAATTACAAAACTTCAACAAAGAATTGAAGAGATTAAACAAAATTATAATCAATTTAATGAGGCAAAATTAAAACCTATTTTAGAAGAGCTTAAACAAAAAGCAGAATCTTTGAAAATACAACTTGAAAATCAAGTGGATTCTTTAAAGGAAAAGTATCAATTAGAAGAAAAACTTGATGAAATAATGCAAAAGATTAAGTCTTTAAAAAAAGAATAGATTTATATTATTAGAGTTTAAATATGTTTTTTGATTTTGAAGAATTTATTCAATTTCTTCGTGAACATCCGGATGAGAACGAAAGAAAAATTGTCGAAGAATATGAAAAACACTATTGACCTATTCAATGAGATATAAAAGAACAAATTTGGTACAAAGAGTATGTATCAAAATTTAAAACTCTTTCTTATAAAATCCCAGAAGAATATAAGGAGGATTTTGATTGGGAATTATTGATGCAATTGGTAGCTGCTTCTTTTTCTAGTGATTGATTGTTAGAGTTTAATGAATGAGAGACGCAACCAGAATTTTTGATTTCTGTTACTAGTTGAGACACACAAATAGTTAAGAAGGTTTCTGAACTTTTTGGATTTCAAATTAAAAGATTATATGAAATTTATGTTAAAGAGCAGATGAGTTTACAAAATCTAATGGCAGAAAGTGAAAATGATAAAGACTATATAGAATCACAAAGAGTTTCAAGACTAGAAAGATGGCAAAGAATTTTAGATAAAATAGAAAGTGAGCAAGAAAAAATTAAAGAAGAGCAAGAAAAGAAAAAAAAGTTAGAAGAATTGATGAGTCAACTTTAAAAAATAAATTTTTATTATGCGTTGTCCTAAGTGTTGATCTACACAAACTAAGGTTTTAGATTCGAGGTTTGTAGAGTCTACTAATCAAATAAGACGTAGAAGAGAGTGTGAAAAATGTTGATATAGATTTACAACATTTGAAAAAATTTCTTTAACAGATTTGTTAGTAGAAAAAAAAGATTGAACTACTGAATATTATTCAAGAGATAAATTAAAAAATTCGTTAATAACAGCTTTTGCTAAAAGACCTATATCTGACTCTGAAATCGATAAGATAATATCTGAGCTTGAGGAGAAATGGTCTTCTAAAAAGAAAATAACAACTAAACAGATTTGAAAAGATATTTTAGCTAAGCTTAGACAGATTGATCCAGTTGCATATGTTAGGTTTGCTTCTGTTCATCTGGAATTTGAATCTATAGAAGATTTTAAAAAGATTTTAGAAGATATATGAAATTGTTAGTTTTAGTGTAAATTAAAATCCTGCTTAAGAGCAGGATTTTTTTGTAAATAAAAAATGCCCGGGGAGGGACTTGAACCCTCACGGCCTTGCGGCCAGGAGATTTTGAGTCTCCCGCGTCTACCAATTCCGCCACCCGGGCAAGAGTTAAAAAAAGTAAAAGTTTATTTGGATAGTGTTAAATTTTATAATTATTTTATTTTAAATTTCAATTGTTTTTAAAAATTTTTTTGTTATAAATTAATTGTTTTTATTTTTTAATATATTGTGATGGCTAGAGATCTTAATAGAGTGATGTTAATCGGTAGACTAACTCAAGATTTAGATGTAAAAAAAACTGAATCTTGACTTTCTGTAGTTAATTTTACAATAGCTACTAATAGAAGATTTAAAAATGCTGAAGGTAATGTTGTTGAGGAAGCTGAATTCCATAGATGTGTTGCTTTTTGACAAGCAGCAGATATTTTATGACAATATCTTTCTAAAGGAAGAAGAGTATATATAGAATGAAGATTAAGGACTAGAAAATGGGAAGATTCTACAGGACAGGTTAGATATACTACAGAGATAATAGTGGAAGATTTTATATTTTTAGATTCAAAAGGAGGAGAAACTAGTATGAATCAAGATATTAATACTTCTGTCGAAAATCAAGCTTCTGATGTAGTTGATGAAGAAGAGTTGCCTTTTTAGATTTAAAATTAAAAATTTATGAATAAAAAATTATTGCTTGAAATATACGACTTTGTAGCTTTTGTTATTTTTGCTGCAGGTATTATATTTTTTATAAAATTTTTTATATTGACTCCTTTCACAGTTGTTTGACATAGTATGGAACCTAACATTCATAATGGTGATTTTTTAATAGTTGATGAGATTACTCCTAAAATTAAAAAAGAATTATCTAGATGACAGATAATAATTTTTGCTCCTCCAGGAAAAGATATAGATTATATTAAAAGAATAATTGGTCTTCCTTGAGATATTGTGAAGATAATGAGTGGTAGTGTTTATATTTGTCATAGATATTCTACAGGTGAAAGTTGTAATAAATTATCTGAACCTTATCTTCCAGAAAGTGTTAAAACAAAAGCTAAGTGTTGAATAAATACTTTTTATGTAGAAAGTGGAACATATTTTGTTTTGGGAGATAATAGGGAGCATAGTACTGATTCCAGATGTTGTTTTGGACAGGCTTGTTATTCTGGTGCTTCTTACTTGGTACCTAAAGAAAATATTATATGAATTCCTAGATTAAGAATATCTTGATTGAAAGTATATTTTTATAAATAATTAAGTATACAGAATCACAGACAATTTAAAATTATATCACAGGCAATAAAAATAGAAGTCTGAGAAAGAGTTTTAATAAATATTAAAGAATATGCAAATAAATTTAAAAAATTAAATTGCAATTATGAAAAAAATAATAGTATTGTTATTGTCTTTTATATGTTCATTTAATTTATTTACTTTTGCTGCTGATCCTGAGGTAGATGATTTTGTTATAATCCCTGAAGCAAGTTGAAAAGTGGGTGAAATAACAGAAAATATATCAAAAGAATGATGAAAAGTTTGGGAAAAATATAATAAAGAATATTCTAAGATTAAAGATGATTTATGAGCACAGTTTGCTACTGGTGTTTTTTGATGGAATAGTATATTACTTTTTATAAAATATTTGATAAAATTTTTATCACAAGTAGGTATGGTGATAGGTGCATTGATGATAATATATTCTGGCTACATTTATGCTAATGCTGTTTGGACTGGTAATGCCACAAAATGAGTAGATCCATTAAAAAAAGCTATTATATGAGTAGTTATTATTATTTGAAGTTATGCTATAATGAAAATTTTAACTTCTATGTTCTTAGGTTTCTAAGATGAAAAAAATATATTATATAATTTTTATTTTATTTTTTTATTTTTCATTTGCTGCTGCAAAGATAACAAATGTATTATCTTTAAATAATGTTGATTTGGTTAGTGCTAAATGTGATTTTGTTGTAAGAGATAAAGGATATTATGATTCTATTCATAATCAATATAAATTTTTATGGTTTAAATGGAAAAATAAATCATCAAAAAAGGTTTATTTTTGGGGCGTTAAGGAAAAAATTTTAGATTGACAAGATTTAGTTGAATTGAATTTGTCAGTTGTAAAGAAAGAGGAAAATTGAAAAGGAAAAATATTTACAGGGCTTTTAATACCAAATTATTCTATTTTATGTAAACAATGATTTGCTATTGAGCCTTGACAAGAGATAAGACTTTTAAGTACAGCTGAGGAGAATAAGAAGGTTGTATGTGGAAATATAAATTATTTTTCGAAATTTACTAAAAATTGGTTTTTAAAAGAATGAGTTTTTGTAGATGGAAGTTATTATATGATACCAATTATAAGAATAATTGGGCATTGACAAGATGTTAATAGTAGTAAATTTAATTTTAAATTTGCTTTACTTTTTGATTATGATAACAATCTTTCTACCAAATCAGATAATTTTGTTTTGGTGTGATGTTATAATCTGACTATTTGACGGTGTGGAGATTGAAAAGTTGATTCTCAATTTTGAGAAGAGTGTGATCCTAATGATTATAACGATTCGAAGTATTGTTATAGTAATTGTAAATATACTTTACAAAGTAATTTAGGTGATAAAGATAGGGATTGAATATCTGATGATGAAGATGTAGATCCTAATGTGCCTGAAGATTTTGATTGAATTCAAGATGGAGACGGTATTCCAGATGATGTTTGTTTTTGACAATCTTGTTTTCCTAAATGGAGCGTTAAAACTTTATGTAATACTTGTCCTTGTCCTATGGCTGATTATAAATGAGATTTGTGGTATTGAGATAAAATAAGAGCTACTTTGTGGGATAAAGAATGAAAAATTTTGCAAAGCATTTCAAAAGAAAAAATTTTAAATAGATAAATTGAATAATGTTTAAAGAAGAGACTTTAGCTCAAAAACTTATTACTAAAGGTTTTTTTTTGTATTTTTTTTCTTTTTTAATAGCTCCTTCGGGATATATTGTTAAACTCATAATATCAAATGATCTTGGAGTAGCAGATGTATGAGTTATTTATTCTATTATTTGATTAATTTCAATTTTATCTAATTACAACGATTTAGGTTTATCTGAAAGTTTAAAATATTTTTTACCCAGATTTTGGTTTGAAAAGAAATATTCTTTTTTTAAGACTTCTATTTTTTGGGCTTTTTTAGTTCAATTTTTAACTGCTATATTAATTTGATTTTTTTTATTTTTATGAGCTGATTGGTTGGCTGTCAATTATTTTCATTCTGTAAAAGCGGCTATAGTTTTAAAAATTTTTTCTTTTTATTTTGTTTTATTAAATATTTTTTCTACTTTAGAAAATATATTTTTTGTATTCCAAGATGTTTTTTGGCAGAAATTTTTTGAATTTGTAAGAATGTGGTCAATAGTAATTTTTAGTTTGATAATTTTTGTTAAATGATGGTGATCTGTATTTAGTTATTCTCTTGCGTGGTTTTTGGGAATGATTGTATCACTTTTGATTGCGATTATAGTTTTTTTTAAAAAGTATAGAAAAATATTTTCTAAATGATATTTAGATGTTAAAAATTTTAATCTATTAAGAAAGTTGTTTTCCTATTCTATTTGGGTAGTGCTTGCTATACAATGATGAATTTTGTTGGGAAATATAGATCAACAGATGATAATTTATTTTTTATGACCTCAGATGGCTTGATATTATACTACATATTGGAGTTTGTTAAATATTTATAGCTTATTGATTTGACCTATATTTTGATTTTTATTTCCCTTAACTTCAGAACTTATAGCTAGAAAACAAGAATGGAA
>Ga0256836_1000676_pt1 | contig 17177 bp, 13 predicted proteins | sample 4561380metaG_FD_185974 | JGI IMG/M metagenome (GOLD analysis project Ga0256836, IMG submission 185974) | Hydrothermal vent microbial communities from Guaymas Basin, Mexico - 4561-380 | ecosystem: Environmental > Aquatic > Marine > Hydrothermal vents | place: Mexico: Guaymas Basin | collected...
CTTCTTTTGAGTGCATCCGTATCACACTCTCCATTATCAAGCAGCACAAAATCATCTCCAAAAATTCTAAAGACTGCTTGAGCGTCAAAACAAATGCGTAAAATATTTGCAATATTTACTAAAATTAAATCACCGTTTTTCCATCCCTTTGTTTCATTATATTTTGAAAAGTTTTTTAGTTTAAATATATGCAAATCATTATATTTTAAATCATAACTGTTTTGAACCAATATGACATCCAAATACGTCTGATTGTATAAATCCGTCAATCTATCCTTATAAAAGTAGGCAAAACGTTCTTTTTCTATATCGGTATGTGGCAGTTGATTAATATTTTGATTGATTTTTACATTTTTCAGTGCCTTGAGTGTAGCATCTACAACTTTTTCATCAAACTGAGTACCCCGCAGACTCAATATTTCATCAAAGGCAGCTTTTATATCTTTTCGACCTTTGTATATTCTGTTGGTTGTCATCGCATCAAAGGTATCTGCAAGCATCATAATTTTTGCAAGAGGATTGATCTCATTGGCTTTAATACCGCGAGGATACCCGCTGCCGTCACATCGCTCATGATGATCGCGTATTATCTCTGAGAGATCTTTAAACATTGGAATATTTTGTAAAAGTCTATAACCGACATTAACATGTTCTTTAATAAGCTTGTATTCCAAATCACTTAATTGTCCGGGTTTTAGAAGCACGACATCGGGTGTTGCCACTTTCCCTATATCGTGCAAAATCCCCGCTCTATATATTTTATCGCACTCTTCATCACTGTAAGAGAGTTCTTTTGCTATCATTTTTGAGTATGTTGCCACGCGTTGTGAATGTCCCGCCGTGTAAGTATCACGCTCTTCTATCATCTCTACCATAGCCAAAAGTGTTTTTTCATAATTGTCTTTTTGAAGATGAATCAAACTGTTTAACTCAGAGGTTTTTTGTTCCACCATTCTTTGCAACTGCTTTTTGTATGTTTCATTTTCTTCAAACTTTTCTAATTTTTGGCTTATTTTAAAAAGTTCGTAATTTAACTGCTCATAATCAAAAGGTTTTATAATATACCCGTCAACCCCTATTTTTATGGCTTCTGTCATATAGTTTGGTTCATTGTGTGCAGTAGTAATTAAAATAGCCTGTTGGCTACTTTGCTCTCTTATTTTTTGAAGCATCTCTATACCGTTCATTTTTGGCATAGACAAATCTGTAATGACAATGTCGAATTTTGACTTTTTATACAGAGCTAAGCCTTCAAGTCCGTCATCTGCAGTTTTTACCTCCAAAAAAAGCTGTTGTAAATATTTCGCCATAACTTTTTGCACAGCTTTATCATCTTCAACATATAAAACTTTAAATTTTTTAGCAATATCCCGTAACTCTTTTAAATTAATCATATGCTTATTTTATCAAAATTATGTTAACATAATCCTATGAAAGCCTATAAATATATTGGAATCGGAGCAAGTGCCGGCGGACTTGAAGCGTTTAAAGCATTGATTCCTTTTTTACCTGCTAATGATAATTACATATATATAATCGCTCAGCACCTTAATCCGTACAAAGAGAGTGCCTTGTATGAAATTTTATCTGCATATACAAAAATGCCGGTAAAAAAAATAGAAAATAATTACAAATTTTTACCAAATACTATAAATATAATCCCTCCCGGCTATAATCTTGTCTGCAAAAAATCAAAACTTCTTTTAGAAAAAATTGCAGAACCTTCTTCTGTTCCAACCCCTAATGTAGATGAACTTTTTCAAGCATTAAGCAGTTGTAAAAAAGAAAACGCTGTTGGCATAATTTTAAGCGGAAGCGGATATGACGGCACAAAAGGCGTAGAAGCCATAAAACAAAACGGCGGACTCACCATAGCACAGTCTCTCCAAGAAGCGCACAGCACAAGCATGCCACAAAGTGCCATTCAAAGTGGTTTTGTAGACTATGTTTTAGATGCAAAACAAATAGGTACGGAACTTGAGAGTATTATAACCCACATCCCAAAAGCACTCGTAAGCATTACAAATCTTTTAAAAGAAAAAGAGCAGCTGGATATACAAAAGTATAAAGATGAAACGATATTACGCCGACTAAACAAACGTATGTTTCTCACAAAATGTAAAAATCTTGACGAATATTTAAACTATTTGCATATTGAACCAAAAGAGTTGCATCTCTTATATCAAAATATTTTAATAGGTGTTACGCAGTTTTTTAGAGACACAAAAGCATTTGAGGCATTGGAAAAAGAACTCCTTATATACCTAAAAGACAAACCTCAAAATTATGAACTGAGAGTCTGGTCAATTGCGTGTTCAACAGGGGAGGAGGCATACTCTTTAGCTATTATAATAGACCAAGTCTCTAAGCGACTCAAGAAAAAATTTAATGTGCATATATTTGCGACAGATATTGATGAAAAGGCACTGGAATATGCAAGAAAAGCGATTTATTCTAAAAAATCATTTGAAAAAACAAACAAAAATATACTGAAAAACTATTTTATAAAAGAAGAAAACAGATATAAAGTGAACGAATTCATACGTTCACAAATTGTTTTTACAAAACACAACATACTCCAAGACCCGCCTTTTATAAACCAAGATATTATAAGCTGCAGAAATTTTCTTATTTATATTTTACCCGAAGTTCAAAAAGAACTTTTTTCACTTTTTCACTACGCTCTCAAAGAAGACGGGCTGCTCTTTTTAGGATCTTCGGAATCAACTTTAATGAGTACGCAATATTTTAAGGCGTTGAGTTTTGAGCATAAAATATATATAAAAGAGCAACTCAAGAATCCGCCAAAAATTTCTTCTCACTATTTTTCCAAACATTTAGGACAAAAACCCGACGACTCTTTTACGCATACAAAAAAAGTTCATGACCTTAATCTTGAAGATGAAATCACCAAAGCGATTTTTGAACTCTTTTCTCCAGAATGTATAGTCATTGACAGTAATTATTCTATTATATACAAAAAAGGAGACAACCCCTTCTTATCTTTGCCTGAAGGGTTTGTCACACTCAATATTGTTGAAAACCTAAGAAAAGAGCTTCGCTACAGTGTAAAAAAATTACTTGATGAAGTATTTAGGACATTTAAAACTGCCGGTACAAAATTTATACAAATACAGCTATATGAAAAAGAGGAAACTTTTGTCCGAATTATTGCTTACCCTTTTAACGATAAAAACAAAAACTCCCTCGCTATGCTCTATTTTCAAAAGTTACATAAAAATGATTTAGAATTTAATATCAATGATATAGTTTTACCCAATGAATCTTCTGTCATCAATAACCTGACAAACCGTCTTAAAGAGCTGCAACACGACAATCATGCTCTTTTAGATGAGCTGACGCTCTCCAAAGAAAACATGCAACTGCTTAATGAAGAATTACAAAGCGCAAACGAGGAGTTACAAAGCTCCAACGAAGAGCTTGAAACTTCCAACGAAGAACTACAAAGTTCCAATGAAGAGCTCCATGCTTCTATAGCCAATGAGCAAAAACTCCAAAGAGAGCTCTCTTTAATACTTGACTCTACACATGATGGCATTATAGGACTTGATTTAGAGGGCAGACATACCTTCGTCAACAAAGCGGCACTGCGAATGCTCGGTTATAAAAAAGGGGAGCTATTAGGAAAAAATGCCCATAGAATCTGGCATCATACGAAGCCGAACAATGAGCATTATTCCTTTGAAGAGTGTACCCTGCACAGCTATCTTATAAAAGGAAAATCCATACGCACCGAAGATTTGTTTTTTAAAAAGGATGGCACATCTTTTGATGTAGAGATTCTGCAAAATCCGATTATTGAAGAGAAAAAAGTTGTAGGTGCAGTTCTCTCTTTTCATGATATTACACAACAAAAGAAGTTAGAACTAGAAGTGCAAAAAGAACATAAATTGGCTGATTTATATATAAATACTATTGGAACAATCATTATGATTTTGGATACGCAGGGAAATATTGAGATGATTAATCCTGCCGGTTGTAAGATACTCGACGCTTCAAAAAAAGAACTTCTAGGCAAAAATTTTATACAGAATTTTATACCGAAAGAGATACAAAGCAACATACAAGATATCTTTATCTCCATTCTCTCAGGGAATATAAAGGATGTCAAAAAGTATAAAAATAAAATTATAGACACAAAAGGCAAAGAGCATCTTATATCTTGGACAAATAACGCTCTCACAGATAAAGACGGTACTGTAACAGGTGTGATAACCTCAGGTATTGACATAACAAACGAAGAAAAACTCTCACAAAAGCTCTACGAGCAGGAACATCTTTACAAACTGACATTTGAAGAAGCCGAGATCGGCATTGCCCATGCCTCACTTGACGGTAAATGGATAGATACGAATGAACACCTCTCAAAATTGCTTGGCTATACAAAAGAAGAATTCACGCAAATGTATGTGTCAGATATCACCTATGAAGAGGACAGAAATACCGACAAACAGATGATTAAAGAGCTAGTTAGAGGAGAAAGAAACAGCTACAATATAGAAAAACGCTATGTGCATAAAAATGGCAATATTGTTTGGGTCAATATTGCCGTTGTTCTTCTCAAAGATGAAGTAGGTACACCTTTGTATTTGTTAAAAATTATTCGTGATATCACTCAGTTTAAAATGCTGATGTTCCAGCTTGAAACAGAAAAAAACAGATTTCAAACAGTAATAGAAACAATACCTGTTCCGATTATACTGTTTAATGAAGATGGTGATATTTTACTTATTAACAAAATTTTTGAACAACTCACAGGCTACACACTTGAAGAAATTCCAACAACACAAAAGCTCATAGAAAAGTTTTTTGCGCAAAATGATGAAGAGACACTCTTACAAATGAAAGAGTATTACCAAAACCCTACAAAATTTCCAAAACTCAAACAGTCCATCAGGACAAAATCAGGCGAAAAAAGAAGCGGGATTTTGAATGCGGTAAAACTTGATGATGATAATGTTATTAGCAAAGCTATCTACCTCATAGCTATTATTGACACTACGGAGATGCAAAAAAAAGAGGAACTGATGCTTGCCCAGTCCCGACAAGCGGCAATGGGAGATATGCTTTCTATGATAGCCCACCAATGGAGACAACCACTCAGTGTTATCTCTATGGTATCAAACAATATACAGGCACAAATACAACTTCAAGAAGAGATCAAACCGGAATCTTTACAGGAATTGATCGCAACACTTAACGAACAGACACGCTACCTTTCTCACACTATAGATGATTTTAGAAATTTTTTCAAACCGGAGAAAAAGAGAGAGCTTCTGGGTTTAGATGCAATTATAGAAAGATTAAAACATCTGGTTGGAAAATCTCTCCAAAACAATTCTATCGCACTGCAATATGAACAAAACTCTAAAATTACAATATGTACCTATCAAAACCAACTGATGCAGGTGCTTATAAATATCATCAACAATGCAAAAGATGCCATCAAAGAAAATAATATGCAAGACGGACATATCACTATAAGTGCTACAAGCACGAAAAAAGAGACTGTTTTGAAAATATGCGACAACGGTGGCGGCATAGATCCAAGCATAAAAGCAAAACTCGGTGAACCCTATGTCAGTACAAAAGCCAAAAATGGAACGGGTCTGGGAATTTATATGTCAAAAATCATAGCCTCAAAATATTTAGGTGGTAGGCTCTATTGGGAAAGTGATGACAAAGGCAGCTGCTTTTATATTGCTCTATCAAATAGTGTTACATGTAAAGAAAAGCCTAACTTAAAAACCGACATCTAGCCGGCACTACAGAAAAAAATTTAGTTTTTTTTCTAAGTCATGCTTTAGCATAGAAAGTACCGGTTCCTACAATGTCATTCAGTCAAGAAAAAAGCTTGATGTTTTCTCGGAACCTAGGTTTTAACCTAGGCCTTAAGCTTTAAAGGCACAAAGCATGACTTAACATAGAAAGTACGGGTTCCGAGAAAACATCACTTCCAAAAATAAGATGCGAAAAATCAGACGAAGTAAAGACAATGTTAGACATTTTATGCTAAAATAACCAAAATTCATAAACTAAGGTTGTAAAATGTTTGGATGTAGTACAAAACTTGAAAATCTAAAAAAAAAGTATGAGACGCAAATAGCGCAACTCAAAGCAGAGAATGACAGACTCTATGAAGAGTTGCAAGAGGCACACAATAATAAAAGTGAAACGGTTGCTCCTGATGACAGATTAGAAAAAATAATTATTAAAAGTTACGACAGCGGTACAAGCTTTTTACAAAGAACGATAGAAGACAACTTAGTAAAACTCGAAGAGATAAATGAACTCAATGGCAAAACAAATAACAGAATGCAAAATGTTCAAGAACAAACTTCCGACATCGCATCAACCATAGAAAACATTCAACAGCATGCCAATACACTCGGTGATGACTCAAACTCACTCAATGAGAGTGTCATGTCTATTGCAGAAATTATCAACCTTATTAAAGATATCTCAGACCAGACAAACCTGCTTGCACTCAATGCTGCGATTGAAGCGGCACGCGCGGGCGAACATGGACGTGGTTTTGCCGTAGTTGCCGATGAAGTAAGAAAACTTGCAGAACGTACACAAAAAGCAACCCAAGAGGTAGAAATCAACATCAATGGTCTCAAACAAAACTCTAACTCTATGATGGAAATCAGCACTACATTTATGGATGAAACGACAAAAGTAATGGAGACAATAGATGTCTTTAGCGAAAACATTCAAAAAGTTGTGGAAAACTCAAATGAAATCAAAAACAAAACACAGGACCTAACGACAGAGTTTAATGTCAGCAATGGTAAAATTGATCATATTACACTCAAAATTGCAGGATATAAAGCAATACTTGATAAAAAAATCGCCGACATCGTAGATGAAAATAACTGCCGTTTTGGAAAATGGTTCTCCGAGGCTGCCCATACGTTACTTAAAGGCAACAGCCTAATCCCAAGCATTACAAAACATCATCAAGCCGTACATCAAGGTCTTAAAAAAGCTATGCAGGAAAATGCAAACGGCAACTTTGATGCAGCACTCGAAACACTTGAAAAAGTGGAGCACTCCAGTGAGGTCGGCTTTGAAGAACTCCTCACTGCCGTCAAAGAAGCGACAAACAAATAAAAGATTGAGGGCTTATAAGCCTCTCGTATCTAAGCCTTTCGTCAAAGAATCTTCCAGTTCCATTTTATACTCAGGATTTAATCTTTCAAGTTCTCTGTCAAGTTTTAAAATTATCTCTTTAGTTGTATTTGGATGATGACAAATTCTTAAAATCAGTTCTGAATATATTTCAAATTTTGGATGGGCCCGCATCCCTAGCTTTTTAGGAATTTTTCCATAATATTTTACTATCAAATCAACCGCTTCTTTGAGTTCGAGTGTTGTTGATTTTTTATCTTTTATAATTTCTAGCAGTGTGTTTAAATCAGGTTGCACTTCACGTATATGCTGTATTTTTTTAGAAACTTTTTTCTTTTGCGGTTTATTGGCATGTGAAAGATAAAAATATAGAAGAATTAAAATGCCAAGTGCTCCGCTAAGAGTGGCTATGGATTTTATAAGTAATGTTATATCCATCACGTAAACCTTTATTTAAAAAACAAAAGGTACCAATCGTTTTGTTTTTTGTAGATATTCAATATAAGCCGGATTATGGCACTTCCATAAACTTTCTTCATAAAATAGTTTTATCAAAAGTGTTATAAGCAGTATGAGAAACAGTGTAACTTCATAATATGTGAAATAAATCACAGCGAACCCAAACATACTCACTAGTACACTAAGGTACATCGGATGTCTTACATAAGTGTAAATACCGCTCGTAACCAATTCACAGTTTTCTTTTATATCAGGACGAATATTAAAGTTTCCGCGCTTATGTTCTTTTATTGCCAAAAGCCCTATAATTATCCCAAAAATTAAAATGAATGAACCAAAATATGGATGCTGTGTCTTTGTTCCCAAAGGCAAGATCATTAAAAATATAATAAAAAACTGTAACCCGACCAATATTTTACTCTTCATTGTTTGCCTTAGTTTTTATTGTTTGTAAACTACTTGCAGTTATGACAAAGACAAGTGAAAATAAAACAGTTACAAATATAATAGCATAACCTGTAGGCAAATCCAAATAATACGAGCCAAACAAGGCTAAAACAATACTCAACGAGCCAAACAAACAAGCAAATAAAAGTGCATTTATTTTCAATTGGGCAAGCCCTGCATATGAGGGTGCTATGAGCAAAGCAAAAACTACTAAAACACCTGCTGATTGTACTGATGAAGTCACGGTTAATGCAAGCATTATAAAAAACAAAAATTCTTTTTTTACACCGCGGAGTCTTGGATATATAACAAACATAACAAAAGCTACGCCACTGTACAGTAAAAGACTTTTAAACAAATCATCACTTGATGTAAAGAGTATATCAGCCGCACTCAACTTTGAAAAAAGCTCAGTTCCCTCTGAACTTTGCGCAAGTATGAGCATAATTGAGGAGATGCCCAAAGCATATAACAACCCTATAAATGCTTCAATTTTCTGCACTTTTTTTGTAGCCCAGGTGATAACAACAGCCGCTAAAAGTGCAAACAACAGAGTCATAATGTTTTGATACTGTGAGTCCATAAATGCAACACTCAGAGCCATACCCATAGCCGCAATCTGTCCTATAGCCAAATCTGTAAAAATCACTCCACGCTTAATAATCTCTAAGCCAAATATAGAGTGAATAAATACCAAAGCAATTGCCAGCACAAAGGCCGGCCAAAGCAGTTCTATTACTGACATATTCTGTTAGCGATTTTGTTATAAAACTCTTGGAGTGTTTTACTTCCGTCTGCACCTAAGTCATGCGGAATTATCAACACTTTTGCGCCTGTTTTTTCTGCTATGAACTTTGCCGTTTTACGCTCATGATACACATCCTGTAAAATCTTTTTCACACTGTTGTTTTTCATGACGTTAATCAGTGCAATCGTATGTTTTGAGCTTGGTGCAATGCCGGGAAGCGGCTCAATCGTTCCATAAATTTTATAGTTATATCGTCTTAAAAAGTAGTTAAAAAGTTGATGATACTGTACTACCTTTTTATCTTTACATGTAAGCATTTTTGCATCAAGTTTTTTTAAATAAGCGCGCCACTCTTTTGTAAACTTCTCTAAATTTTGTTGATATTCGAGAGCATGTGATGAATCTATCTGGGCTAATTTATTTGCTATAGCTTTTGCCATTGGCAAGATAACATAAGGATCAGTTGAGTAATGTGGATTTCCCTGTGCATGAACATCACCAAAAGCCCGAGAAACAGAAGAAGGAACATTTATCATATGTACGAAATGGGACATATCCAAAAAGCCTTTTGCCCCGTTTTGAATTTTTGCATTGTTAGCAGCACGCAAAAGTGGAGGCAGCCAACCGAGTTCTAATCCTCCGCCGTTGATTATAAGCAAATCAGCACGACGGAGTTTTGCAATAAGTGAAGGCTTAGGAGTGATAAAATGCGGGTCATATTTAGGAGAGCCAAGCACTGTTACATGTACAAAATCACCCCCTATCTTTTGTGCAACCGCACCTGCTGTTGTGTAGGTTGTATCAATTCTGATTGAGCCAAACGCCAATGTTGTGAGTAAAACTGTTAGTAATAATATATTCTTCATCTCTTTCTCCTAATAATTGTGAGCGCCATGCGCGCCTGCAGCAATGTTGAGTGACATCATAAATTCACTGATATTTTTTCTCTCACCTGCTATGATTTTTGTTCTATCATAGGTATAAGTGAGGCGCAAGCGTGACATGGGAAAGGGCTTATACTCCAACATCGTCGTATATCTATCCAGATTATTTGTGTCAATACCGCTATATGCCGACAAATCAGTATCATTTTTTGTAATTCTGTCATAACGAAAACCAGCCGAATAATTATTATTATACTGATAAATAAGCTCAGAATAAAGCCCCGCCTGTTTGTTATGGTTTGTCCCAACATCTTTATTTCTATACAGATATTCACTCTGCCAAATAAGGGCACTATAACTACCAAGTTGCTCACGCAGTGTTAAATCCACACCGTAAACATTTGTAGGGTTTGCTGTGTCATTTTTTCCATGTGCGAAACTCAATCCGCCAAGTATTGAGAGATCATCTCCTACATCTACACTTGACTTCAAATAGCCTACATAAAGGTTATTTTCCTCCGTATCGCCGAAGCTTTTACCGTTTGTTCCCTGCATTGCTTCTACACCCGCCATAATGTAGGTATCCGTCGGTGCTACCCACTGCAACTGAACACCCGCATCACTAATACCGTCCGGGCCAAAAAGAGTTTCATAAATTATAGGTTGAGAATCAAAATGCCAAGAGTGTTGATGTTTGAAGTTGATACGCCCAAAATTACTTTTAAATTTTCCGGCTTTGACTCTTAATGCATAAGGCAAAGATGTTGTCTGCACATATGCCTCACCTATTTCAAATTCATTTGGATGCAGATGAAAGTTTGCAAATGCTTCAAAATAGGGATCAACCACAGAGTGCATAGCAACTTCTGCATAGTTAAGATTAAAGCCTTTGTCTTTGTTAAAAGGCAGAGGTGCCGTACCGGATGCTATAAAACCGGGAATTGCAAAGTTTTCATAATCACTGTTTTTGACATTGCGGCTTACTGCCGACATATTTAAAATTAAAGCAATGTCAGGTAAATAAGCATTTTGAGAAAAAGAGGCAGAGGTGTTTACAGCCGGAGCACTTACTTGTACAATCTTTTGTTCTTGTTGCATTTGTACCTGTTTTTTACTCAACGAATCAATCTTCGCTTCTAACTTTTGCATAATAATTTTTTGTTGTTCCATCTGCTTTTTTAATGCCTCTAAATCTGTATCCGCAAGTAAATATGAGCATGCAAGCAAAGAGAGGTATACCGTTTTTTTCATTATTGTATCTCCAATATTTTAGTAATAGTTTTTTTGTTGTTGTTGAAATAATTAGGAGATTCTTGGAGGAGCTCTGGCTTTGAGTTGGTTATCAATCTTCGTTACATGTAAAGAGATAAGTGCGACGACAACAGATTCGTTGATTAATTCTAAGCTTGTAAGATAATGTGCTTCTACAGGTGTATCGGCATGTGCCAAACTTGATTGCACTGTACAAATTTTACAATCATTATGCTGTTTTAAATCATTATGATGATGAAAAACACCCATAAAAGTTGCTATTATAAAGATAATGCTGAGATATTTTTTAAAAAATCTATTTATCATAATGAAATTTTATCATAAATAAGTGCAGATCATAATAAATATCATATTTATCAAAGAAATATTTTACACAGCTTTTACACTTCATGGTTATACTATTGCTATTTTTTCACGTCAAAAGGGGAGCTTATGAGTAACAATGTTGTACTGGTATTTCAAGCAGATGACACCGATATATTAGATATAGAAAGTTATATAGCCTCCCGTGGATATGAAATAAAAAGGATCAATGAGAAAACAAAGAAAAGTAACAAAAACATTATTGACTTTGGAGAATACTATAAATTTAATCTTAAAACCAAAGAAACTTTTTATAAAGGGGAGAAGGTCAAATTAACAAAGAAAGAGAGCCTTTTTTTAAAAATTCTTCTCCTGAATATGGGGCATATCGTCACTTTTGAGCAGGCCACAAACTATATATGGAATCAGGAAGAATCAATAACTGAAAATAATTTACGAACATTAGTATGGAGACTCAGAGGTAAACTAAAAACCGACCTTATTAAAAATAATCAGGGAATTGGTTATTATATTGATTTATCAGTGGTGGACAGCTAGGGATTCGAACCCTAGGTAGATTGCTCTACACCCGCGTTCCAGGCGAGCGCCTTCGACCACTCGGCCAGCTGTCCTTTTTTTGTAGGAGCGGTATTATAGCCAAGCTAAGTTTTAATCGTGCTAAAAGTTTTTAAATTTGTGTCATAAATTGTGTAAGATGTATAAGGTAAAGCAAGGGCAAAGGCTTCTTCAAATGATAGGTTTTGCACTATTGCCATTAGAACTCTTATAACACCCGCATGTGTTATAACTAAAACGTTATCAGCTTTTTGTGTTACGAGTTCTTCAAAAAAAAATTTCTTTACTCTTTGAACATACTCTTTATAATTCTCCCCATCAAGTGCTTCTATCCATTGTGAAAAATTTTTATACACTATACCCTGCGCAGTAATTTCATCAAATCCCAGCCCTTCATGTTTCCCCCATGATTTTTCTCGCAATTTTTCTGTAAAAACGGCATTTTTTGCCTGAACAAAAGCTTGCAAAGTCTCTTTTGCACGCCGCAAATCTGAACAATAGACCAGATCAAACTCTTTACATGTAAACAGCTCAGCTAACTTTTTAGCCTCTTTTTTTCCCTTATCTGAAAGCCCTATATCATTATGTCCGTTATATTTTCCAATGAAGGGCGTTTGTACCTCACCGTGGCGAACAAGTATTATTTTCATACTAAACCGATATAAGCATATTAAGTAAAACAAGTTCTGTCATTTCAATACTAAAACCGTAGATATCCCCGGTAAAACCGCCGTATCTTTTCATAAAAAAGTGTTTTAAAGCAAACATCACTAACAAAGCAACAAACAGCAGTAAAAAGCCGTGAAAAAGCAACGCAATAAAAAGTGTATATGCCACACTTATAAAAAATTGTTTTGTCGTTAACTCCTCTTTTGCCAAAGCTGCCATACCGTTTTGTGAAATATACGGATACAGATAAATTTGCAAAACAGCATTAAAACGTGAAAGCATAAGCACTACAGGTAAAAGGTATACAGCATCCAAAGCTGCCAAAGAAGATGCTTTAAGTAGTAAAAAAACAACGGAAAATATCATACCCATTCCACCGTTATGTGGGTCTTTCATTACATGTAACGCCTTTTCTTTAGGGACAAACAAACCGTCTATCGTATCACTGAATCCGTCAAGGTGCAGTGCACCCGTAAGTAAAACCCATAAAGCAAAAATAATTATACTTACATGTAACGGTGGAAAAAAGGGGGAAAGAAAAACAAAAGCACCATACAAAAGCAAACCGAGTAAAAACCCTATAAGCGGATAAAACATAACGGCATATCCATTGATGCCTTTGTAAAAATCGTGTACTTTAAAAAACGGTACGATACTCAGCATCGAAACAGCGAGGGCAAAACCTTTGAAGAGTTTATTCATTTTATTTTTGTACTGATTCCGGCAACGACATGATACACCTCATCACATTTTTGGGCAACCATCTGAGAAAGTTTTCCATTGATATCTACAAACTGACGGGCAAGTTTATTTTCAGGAATTATGCCACAACTTACATCATTGATGACAAATACGATATCGTGTTTTAGCTCCATCACGGTAGCTATTTCTGCTTCCATTTCCTCATATTTTTTTTCATGATAGAGCATGTTGTTGATCCACATACTCAAGCATTCAACGAGTACAGCACCCTCTTGTATTGCTATTTTATCTTTGAGGTTAATAGCCTCTTCAACTGTAATGAAATCACTTGAACGCTGCTCTTGATGTTGTTGTATCCGCTCTTGTATCTCATCATCTATAAATTCAGTTGTTGCAAGGTAAACAGGCTTTGCCCCTGAGAATTTTTTTATGTAGTTTTCGGCATTACGAGATTTGCCACTCTTAATGCCACCTATAAATAATGTTTTCATTTTAAAATTATAGCAGTTTTATAATATTTTTCGATATTATTCCATAAAACAATTTCAAAAAACAATGTTTTCTCGGAACCTAGGTTTTAACCTAGGCCTTCAGCTTTAAAGGCACAAAGCCCGCACTGAAGTACGGGTTCCGAAAAAGCCGCTTAACTTAATGGTATTGAGCTTAAAACCTAAGTTCCGAAAATAATGAGGAGACATATAACATGCTGAGTATTTCAAGCTTTTTACAACTTTTAAAAGAGTCTTTTCGTGATCTTTTACCTATCATACTTGTTATTGTATTCTTTCAGCTCGCCATTATTCAAAGTGTTCCGCCAAACTGGCTAAGCACTGCCATAGGTTTGGCAATAGTCGGTGTTGGACTAGCGGTATTTCTTCTGGGTCTTGAAGTCGGTATTTTTCCCGTAGGAGAAGGACTTGCAAGTGAATTTGCCCATAAAGGTTCTACCTTTTGGATTTTGATTTTTGGATTTATGATAGGCTTTGGAACGACTATAGCCGAACCTGCGCTCATTGTTATTGCCGACAAAGCAGCCAGCATAAGTGCTGGGAGAATTGATGCCACCATTTTAAGAACCGTTGTTGCCTTTTCTGTCGGTTTTGCCATAGTTTTGGGTGTATGGCGCATCATAAAAGGGCACCCTATCCAATACTACATTATTACGGGTTACATTTTAGTCGTCTCTGCTACAGCATTTGCACCAAAAGAAATAGTAGGACTTGCCTATGATTTAGGCGGTGTAACCACTTCGACCGTTACCGTTCCTCTTGTCGCAGCTTTGGGGATAGGTTTGGCTTCGACCATTAAAGGACGTAATCCTGTGCTAGACGGCTTTGGACTTATCGCCTTTGCTTCACTGACACCTATGATATTTGTACAGTTTTACGGTATTGCGGTGTATCAGTTTATTGATGCCGGCACTGCCGTTTTACCGCCTGTTATAGAAGAAATCGAAACTGTCAAAATGCACTTTGACATCATTTCTATTTTACAGGGTTTACTTGGCGTTATCAGCGATGTCATCCCTATTTTAGGTGTTATTATATTTTTTCAATACATTATTTTAAAAAAACCTATAGATAATATTAAAAATGTTATTATAGGCTTTGGACTTGTCATACTCGGTCTTGATGCCTTTATAGTCGGTTTGGAAATGGGGCTTTTTTCTGTCGGCGAGACTATGGCATATGAACTGACACAATATGACAGTGAGCTTATCATTTACTCTTTTGGTTTTCTCATTGGTTTTTCAACAACTATGGCAGAACCTGCTCTGACGGCAATCGCCCGAAAAGCGAAAGAGATAAGTGATGAAAAAATCAATGACTTTGTTCTTCGTCTTTTCGTTGCACTCGGCGTTGCCATAGGTATTGCCTTGGGTGCGTATAGAATCGTTGTAGGCGGTGAAATTGTTTACTACATTATAGCCGGATATATGCTTGTTATTGTCCTCACATTTTTAGCACCTAAGTATATTATTCCCATCGCCTATGACAGTGGCGGTGTCACAACTTCAACGGTAACGGTACCTCTTGTTGCCGCACTTGGACTCGGTCTTGCTACAAATATTCCCGGACGAGATCCTCTTGTAGACGGTTTTGGGCTTATCGCCTTTGCTTCTTTATTTCCTATGATAACAGTTATGTTATATGGCATCATCACAGAAAAAATGGGTGTAAAAGGAGAATCTGAAAAAGAAGAGATTCAGTTAAAAGAACTACGCCATGCCTTGGAAGATGTTAACAATATGGAACTCTCAACCGTTACCGTAGACGATACAAATGCAAGGCACTCTTATCTTATGAGCTTTTCTGCCGTACATGTAATCGTACCGCAAAATAAACAAGAAGAAGCACTTATAGCGGCAAAAGATGCAGGTGTTCGAGGTGTGACAATTATGAGTGCACACGGTATGGGTCTTGAGCATATGGAGAATTTTTATGATAGACTTCATTCTGATGCTACGGATGCCAACTTAATGTTTATTACCCAGACAAAGAATGTAGATAAGATAATAAAAGAAATCATAACAAAACTTGACATTACAGGAGACGGAAGAGGACTTACTTTCGCCTATCCGGTGTCTCACATAAAAGGCTTACGATTAAAACTTGGTGATTTATAAAAAGAGAGCTTATTTCTTTTTGTTTTTCTTGCGCAATCTTCTTCTCAATTTATCTATTTTATCCATCTCATGCGTTTCGAGTGAGATGTTTATATTTTCTACCTCTTCACCTATTTTTACACTTAACATTTCAGATTTTCTCATTGCCAAAATCTGTGAAGAAAATATACTTCTATGCCCTGAAATCAAAAAACTAATCACTGCTGCAAGTGCTGCATAATGTGCGATATCTATACCAAAGAGTTCCACAGCCATAATTGTTGATGCAATAGGCGTATTTGTAGTAGCAGAAACAACACTCACAAAACCAAGTGCTGCAAAAAGTGTAATATGCTCAGGCGAAATAATTGAGCCAAAAAAATGTCCACTTGTTGCGCCTATATAAAAAATTGGGGTTATGACGCCTCCACTGCCTCCCGCAGCAAGAGAAAGAGAGGTGAAAACAGTTTTTAAAAGAAAAGTGTACCAGTGAATATCTTGAGCAATTCCAGTATTTGGATTAAGTGCCTCCGCAATGGTATCAAGCCCCAAACCAATATACTGCTCACCAAAAACAAGTGTAAGCCCAACTATAATCGTACCACCGACAAAAGCTTTTATATATGTATTTAACTTTATTTTTTTTACATAATTATGAGTTTGTGCTATAGTTGTAATGACAATATCTGAAACAAAACCAAAAAAAAGTCCGGCAAGCACAACTTTCATAATAAGTCCGACATCTAAAGAGACATCCTGAAAAAAGTGTAAATCATAATACGTATACTCTATACCTAAAAACTGGGCTGTGGTAAAGGCGGCAAAACCGGCGATAAACGAGGGAAGCAGCACATCATACATAATGACACCGATAATTAAAACCTCAACTCCAAAGATTGCTCCGGCAATAGGTGTTCCAAATACTGTTGCAAAACCGGCACTGATACCGCAAATAACGAGTTTTTTCCTATCTTGTTTATGAAATTTTAAAAGCGTAGACAAATATGAAGCTACTCCTGCTCCAATTTGCGCACCGGGACCTTCTTTACCGACAGAACCACCTGAAAAAATCGTCAGTACCGTTGCCAAGGTTTTTATAGGAATAACAGAAACATTAATTTTCCCATCATCTTTATGTACAGCAGATATAACCTTTTCCGTACCATGCCCCTCAGCAGTCGGAGCAAAAGTTTTTACAAGCCACACAGTCAAAACAAGCGCAAAAGGAAGAGTATAATAGTATTCAAACCCAAGCAGTGAACGAGATGTTTCACTGTATGCCAAAAGCTTTAAAAATCCGGTAACGGTTGCACCGATAAGAATGCCTATCACGGATGATAGGAACACCCACTTTGTA
>Ga0256836_1000677_pt1 | contig 17141 bp, 18 predicted proteins | sample 4561380metaG_FD_185974 | JGI IMG/M metagenome (GOLD analysis project Ga0256836, IMG submission 185974) | Hydrothermal vent microbial communities from Guaymas Basin, Mexico - 4561-380 | ecosystem: Environmental > Aquatic > Marine > Hydrothermal vents | place: Mexico: Guaymas Basin | collected...
ACTTCCTTTATCCTGGCATTAATCTTTTCCCTCGAAGAGAGTATCTCGTCAAGCTCCATTCCGCCTATTATGTCCCTCAAGTTCGTTTGAATCGTTTGAATGATGGCATACTCGAGGTTCTCAATGTTGTAAACGGCATCCTCCGGCTTCACCACGGTAAAGTAACAGACAGCATCAATCCTGACGACTACGTTGTCCTTAGTAATTACTTCCTGCTTCGGAATATCAAGAACCTGCTCCTTCAGGCTTACCTTTGCCCTAACCCTGTCGATAAAGGGAACGATAAAGTGAAGTCCTGCATGTAACGTTCTGTGGTATTTCCCAAGCCTTTCAACAATCCACGCCTCTTTCTGGGGAACGATCTTTACAGAGGAAGCAACAACCAAAACGGCCAGAGCAAGTAAAAACAGCATTACCGGAGCCATACCTTTCTCCCAAACGAGTTTTCTCTATTCTACCAGCTACCTCCTCCGCCGCCACCGACGGAACCGCCGCCGACGCCGCCGGTCGTGGATGAAGAAGAAGTAGAGGCGGCGCTTGAGAACCCTTTCGAGACGGAATAGGTAAAATCGGTAATGCTTCCGCTGAAGTTACCCGGTGAATTCATCTCAAAGAAGGAGTGAAACCTATCAAGCCAGAGATCCAGAATATCGAGGGCAACAGCGTAGGGCAGGTACCTAAAAGGATAATCGGGATCCTCCCTCAAAATCCTCTCAACAACGGGTTTTTCCACCCTCTCAAAGAACTCCCTGAAACCGGTAATTCTCCTGTAAAGCTCTTCCCCTTTTTTACTCTTCCTTGCAATTTCAACGGCAAAAGCGCTGTAACTCAGGAAAACAAGGACAAGGCCGAAAACCGAAAGGTACCAGCCGGGGACATCTTTAGAAATCCTCGAGGTGCCGAGGAAGAAAAGCCCCAAAAAAACGAAAGGAATCAGTTTCCTTAAGAGATAAGAAATCTGCAGGGAACTACCGGCATACGCGTAACTATCAACCCTTTCTATGATGCGCTCCCTTATGGCCTTTAGGCTTTTGAGGAACTCTTTGTCGGCAGCAAGCTGGTTCAGCGTAACGGCCTGTCCCCTTGAGAAGATTAAGTAAAAGAGGGACTTTTCATAATCCGGAGCAGATTGGGGGATTTCCTTGAGCTTCCTTATGAGGAAGTCCTTTTCAAAAAACCCCTTCCTCTCCGTAATTTCAACAAGTCCTTTATTACTCCAATCAAGGAGAACTGCAGAGAGATCCCGACCGTTAAGCGTGTCGTCGTAAATTACTCCCGCCTCTGCCGGAGGGATCTCAGGGGGCTTGTAAAAAACAACAAGGGGTAGTTTCCTGTCCCTTCCGAAGATAAACCACAAAAGCAAGAAAACGGAAGAAATGAAAACAGATACAGGAAAAAGAGGATTCTTTTTAAGGTAGAAAAGTAACTTTTCCCCGAACGGAGGGGAATGAATAGAACCGTAAGGCAGGTAGGCGTAAAGTGTCACTCCTTCCCCCGGGTAAAGCGGAACCTCCGACTCTCCGTAGATGTAGCTTCCATCTGCTTCGTAACTTACTTTCCTGCACTCCCGACTTCCCCTCTTTCCGCAGAAAAGCTTGAGGTCAACAGGCTCAGCAGGCAGATTAACAGAAAAAGAAAACGACAGGACGGGAGCTTTCCAGTCTGTTCCCAAAAGGTTTAAGGAGACTTTAATGGGGGAAGAGTCAACGTTAAAGGGAGAGAAGACCTTGTAGAAAAGGTCGTATCTGACAGTTCCGGTTACCAGCCTTTTCTCAGAACCTATTCTGATAAACAAGACCTTTCCGAACTTTCTAACAGTAAATTCCGCCTCTTTGCCGTCCTGAAAAACCTCAACGTCGTATACCCGATCACCCCCTTTGAGCGGAATAGTCCTGTATATTCCGTGTCTGGGCTTAAGAAAGGTTGCTCTTATTTCTTCGTGAACTTCAACTATGTTGTCTTTCCTGACCTTAAAGTAGGCGCTGTAGCCGGAAATCCTAAAGTCATAAGCGTAGGCCGAAGCAGCAAGGAAAAGGATTATAAAACTAAAAAGAAATCCTAACGTTTTTCCTTTCACCTTCGGAGATCTCAAAAAACGGTTTCTTTTTAAACCCGAAAAGCCCGGCAACCAAGTTAGACGGGAATGACTCAATAAGGACGTTGTAATCCCTGACAACGGCGTTGTAGTAGCGCCTGGCCAGCTGAATCTGCTCTTCAATTTCCGAAAGGCTTTTTTGAAGCTCCAGGAAGTTCTGATTTGCCTTCAGTTCCGGGTAGTTCTCGGCAAGGGCAAAGAGCGACTTCAAAGCTAGTGAAAGCTCTCCTTCCAATTTTGCTTTCTCTTCAGGAAGCCTCGCATCAAGGGCTAAAGCCCTTGCTTTAACAACCCTCTCAAGTGCTTCCTTTTCATGCTTTGCATAACCCTTTACTACCTCAACGAGGTTCGGGATCAGGTCATACCTCCTTTTCAGCTGGACATCAATAGAACTCCAGGCCTCCTCAACCGCGTTCTTAAGCCGGACGAAGCGGTTGTAGTAGTAAACAAGTGCCAGAATCAATAGGATTAAGACAGCTAAAACCAACCAGCCCATAATTTATCTCCTAAAGGTTTCTTCATTGTTAAATATAAAGCCGTCCTGATAAAATCTCGTGGAAATTCCAGGTAGGAGGAAGGAATTGAGACCTACAAGGGCACTCATATCGGTTTCAAATAAGGAGGGCATCGTAGAGTTTGCCAGGGAACTCTTGTCCTTAGGGGTAGAAATTATCTCAACGGGAGGGACGGCGAAGCTCCTCAGGGAAAACGGAATCCCCGTTAAGGAGATCTCCGAGCTAACGGGATTTCCGGAGATAATGGAAGGAAGAGTTAAAACCCTCCACCCTAAAGTTCACGGCGGAATTCTCTCGAAGAGGGACAACCCCCAGCATAAAAAGGAGATGGAAGAACTAGGGATAGAACCAATTGACCTTCTCGTAGTTAACCTCTATCCCTTTAAAGAAACGGTTAAGAGGGGAGCAGACCTTGAGGAAATAGTCGAAAACATCGATATAGGCGGTCCAACAATGGTCAGGGCCGCGGCAAAGAACTACAAGTTCGTTGCTGTAGTAACGGATCCAGAGGACTATGAAAAGATCATAGGTGAGCTAAAGGAAACGGGAAAGATCTCCTTAAAAACCCGTTTCTATTTAGCAAGAAAGGCCTTTAACCTTACAGCCCACTACGACGCACTCATAGCCGAGTTCCTTTACTCAATAGATGAGGAAGGAAACCCTGTATACGAAAGGGAGATGAGGAATCCTCTGACCATAACTTTCAAAAAAGTCCAAGACCTGAGATACGGTGAAAATCCCCACCAGAGAGGAGCTTTCTACAGGGAAGTCTTTTCGGATGAACCATCGGTATCAACGGCAGAGAAAGTTCACGGAGAGAAGGAACTCTCCTTCAACAACATCTACGACCTCGACGGAGCTTTAAACCTCGTCCTTGAGTTTGACCCGGAAAGCGAAGGCACCGCATGTGCAATCATAAAACACGCAAACCCCTGCGGAGTCGCCCTCGGAAAATCTCCCGAAGAGGCTTATGAGAAAGCTCTAAAGGTAGATCCTCTTTCGGCATTCGGAGGAATAATAGCCTTTAATTCAAGAGTCTCTACAGAAGCCGCCAAGCTGATAGTAGAGAGGTTTTACGAGTGCATCATTGCTCCAGAATTTGAAGAAGAGGCTTTGGAGATCCTGAAAACGAAGAAAAACTTAAGGGTTTTAACTACAAAAGGGCTAAGCGGATTGGAAAACAGGGGAGAAAAGTCACCGTTTGACTACAGGAGGGTAGTAGGAGGTCTGCTCGTTCAGGACAGGGATCTGCTGACGTTAGACCCCGAAAAGCTAAAGGTCGTAACTCACAGGGAACCCACCGAGGAGGAGTGGCAGGATCTCATCTTTGCCTTTAAAGTGGTTAAGTGGGTTAAGTCAAACTCCGTTGTTTACGCAAAAGACAGAGTTGCAGTTGGCATAGGAGTCGGTCAAACTTCAAGGGTTGACTCTGCAAGGTGCGCGGCGGAAAAAGCAAAGATGATGGGCTTAGACCTTTCCGGATCTGTCCTTGCTTCCGAAGCGTTCTTCCCCTTCAGGGACAGTATTGATGAGGCTGCAAAGGTCGGAGTTACTGCCGTAATTCAGCCGGGCGGCTCTATAAGGGACAAGGAAGTAATTGAAGCGGCAAACGAACACGGTATGGCAATGGTCTTTACGGGGATAAGGCATTTCAGGCACTGAGCGGACTCCTGTCTGCTCAGTGTTTATCCCAAATTAAGAATACCGGACCGGCCTCACTGTGTACCACTTTTACTTCAACTTCATAGATTTCGGAAAGAAGTTCCTCGTTTAGTATTTCTTCTTTACTGCCGACAAAGAACTTACCTCCGTAGCCCAGTAAAATCACTTTATCAACGAACTGCCAAACCGCGCTTATCTCGTGGGTTACCATGCAAATACCGAACCCCTTCTCCTTATGAAGCTCATCGATCAACTTGATGATCTTTCTCGAGCTTTTCAGGTCAACTCCCGTGGTAGGCTCATCGAGAAATATGTAGTGAGGATCTCCGACCAACGCCCTTGCTATCAGAACCTTCCTCTGCTGCCCTCCTGAAAGGTATCGAAACTGACAATCTTCAAGTTCCGAAAGACCAAGCTGTTCCAGCCAGAAACGGGCCTTTTCATAGTGTTCTTCTTTTAGGGATTCAAACCTTCCCAGCCGGGGAAAAAAGCCCGAAAGAACAACGTCCAGAACGGTAGCCGGAAAATCCCGGGAGTAGCTTTCCATCTGAGGCACGTAACTGAGGTAGCGCCTCTCTTCACAACCGGAAGTACAGTCGACTCCGTGAATCAGCACTTTACCGGAGATGGGAGGCAGGATTCCCAGGATCGTCTTTACCAGAGTACTCTTACCGGCCCCGTTGGGCCCTACTATAACCCAGAACTCCCTTTCTGCCATATGGACGGAAAGCCCTTCAACTATGGGCTTTCCGTAACCTATTGATAAGTCCTCTAACGTTATACCTTCCATTACTTCATTTTCAAAACTTGATCAATCGGCTTGAAGCCCACTATAACATAACCTTTTTCTCCGGAACCCGGCGGGATGTAAATAATGGTAGGGGTCGCATGAACATTGCGTTTAAGGAGCTGAGTCCTCAGCTCTTTAAAGAACTTCTCCAGTTTTTGTCTTTCCTTCTCAGGATAACCGGAATAATCCTTCGCCAGCTTATCCTTAAGAGCTTTCACGTACTTACCGAAGTCTCCATTCCCCAGCGAGTATAACTCCCTAAAGGCCTCAGCAGTTCCCTTCTCCTTTGCAAGAAATGTGTAGTAAACAAGCCCTTTTATCGAATCCTTTCCGTGGACAGCAAGCGGGATCATATGCATCTCAATACCGTTTTTCTTCGCAATTTCCTCAATCTGACTGAAATGCTTGTAACAGAAGGGACAGAACACATCCCAAACTATGTAAACCTTCCTGTCCGATTTCCCAATAACGTGCGGGACTCCTTCCTTATCAAGCTCTTTCTCCACTTCCTTAAGCCAGGACAGGTCAACTTTAACCGATTTTACGGGTTCAGCGGGTCTGAGTTGTTTAATTTCAAGTTTTCCGTCTTTCTCCGATATAGAGAAAACATCAAGTACAAGGTATTTCCCGTCGGAGGTCAAAAAGACATACTTACTTATTTCTCGACCCCTTCTTTTATCAAGGAATGTAACCCGGTATGTATCAAAACAGGGCACTTTTGGAGAAGAAACCTTGCTAATTTCCTTAAGTTCAACCCCTTGCGAAGAGAGAGGTTTAAATACTTCTCTAAGAATTTTTTCCTCTTTTTTATCGGAAACCAAAGCAACCTTCTGTTCCTTAGAGCCGGCAGTTTCCCTCGAGGCCTGGCAGGATGTAAACAGTAATGTACCGAGCAAAACGGCGGTTAGAAGCCTCATCTTTCCCTCCCTTGGAGTTTTGCCTATTCTATCAAACGGATTTTTCTTTCTTAATTTTCTCTATAAGCCTTAACTCTTCCCCTGAGAGTTTTCCGTCCTTTATGAGCTTCTCTATAAGCTCAGGCCTTCTCTCAATAGTTCTTCTAATCGACTGTTCTCTTCTCCACTCCTCTATTCTCTTATGGTGCCCCGACAGCAAAATTTCGGGAACTTTCATTCCCCTATACTCCGCCGGCCGGGTATAGTTCGGATACCCGAGAAGGCCTTTCCCCATGAATGAATCCGCCCTTAAGCTCTCTTCATTACCCAAAACACCGGGAATCAACCTTATCACCGCATCCATAATAACCATTGCCGGCAGTTCTCCCCCAGTAAGTACATAATCACCGATGGAAACCTCCCTGTCCACTATCGATTTCACCCTCTCATCCACCCCCTCGTACCTTCCGCAGATTATCATAATGTGTTCGCGCTTCGAAAACTCCAAAGCCATATCCTGACTGAATTTCTCCCCCCAGGGTTCCGTTAAAACCACGTAAGGCTTTCCATACCTTTCAGAGATATGGTCATAAGCCCTGAAGATAGGTTCGGGCTTCAGAACCATCCCGGGACCGCCGCCGTAAGGAACGTCATCGACAACCCTGTGCTTATCAAAGGCAAAATCCCTCAGGTTAAATACGTTTACCTTAACTTTTCCAGAAGAAACCGCCTTTCCTATCACACCTTCCCGGAGAAAACAGTCAAAAAGGCCCGGCAAAACGGTCAGGACAGAAAACCTCAACTTCTCATTCCTTCTAACAGGGATACAACTACCTTCCCTTCCTTAAGGTCAACAGACTTGACGAACTCCCCTATAAAGGGAATTAGAACTTCTTTCTCTCCATCCCTAACAACCAAGATATGGCTGGCCGGCTGTTCCATAATTGAAACTATCTCTCCGACTCTCTCCCCATTCTCATCCACCACTTCAAGGCCTATAAGCTGGTGATAGTAAAACTCCCCCTCTCTAAGCTCAACCTCTTTCGACTTATCTATCCAGATTTCTCCCCCTATACGCTCCTCTGCAGCCGTCCTATCGGGAACATCCTTGAACTTAACAAGGTAAATATCCTTGTAGGGTCTTATGCTCTCGATCTTTAGTTCTTCTTTCTTGGTTCCCCGATAAAGGGGAATCGTCTCGAGAGCCTCCATTTGCCTTTCAAAGACGTCAGACTCAGGCTTTACTTTCACTTCCCCCTTTATTCCGTGAACGCCCACTACTCTGCCTATCAGGACTTCCCCTTTATGATCAAAGAAGCGCTTTTTCCTCCGGTCAAGAATGGACTTAATACCGCCTCTCTTCACACCTGCCTACCCTAAAAGTTTTGTCAATATAACATTATAGGATATAGAACATCGGGGCAGGATACCCCAGAGAACTACAAACCGACCTTTGAAGCATAAACAGTAGATGCATCAACAACAGGACCGAGCCATATTCCGAGGACTACAAGGAAAACTGCCATAACCGCAAGGGGAATAACAATAAACTTCTTATCAAACGGGTTGTTTATCGGACTCTCTATCACCGGTTCTTCCAGGTACATCTGTTTGGCAATCCAGATATAGTAAGCAACCGAAAAAGCACTGTTGAGGAGTCCCAGAAGGGCAAGCCAGGTCATTCCGGCATCAACAGCAGCCGTAAATACAAAGACTTTACTTATAAAGCCCGCCATGGGGGGAACACCCGCCAGGGAAAAGAGAAAAATTAGGAACAGCGCTCCCAGCAACGGTTCCCTTTTTCCGAGGCCTTTATAGTCATCCATAGTCCTCGCTCCCCATACATACAGGAATACGGCAAATGAAAGGAAAGCGGCGGTTTTCATGAAAACATAGGCGGCGGAATGATAAAGGATTCCCGTAATACTAACGGGAACGCTAAGGGCCGCAAAGGCTATAAGTGTGTATCCGGCATGAGCAACCGAAGAGTAGGCAAGTATTCTCGAAACCCTCTTCTGCGCAAGTGCCAGGAGATTTCCGACGGTCATGGTTACAGCAGCAATCAAGGCAAAGATAAAAGCAAACTTTCCGGATATAACGGGAAGAGCTTCGTAAACCACCCTCATCAGGGCTATAAAAGCAGCACTCTTGGAAATCCCCGTAAGGAGTGCAGCAACTCCCGGGCAAGTTCCGTCGTAAACATCGGGACCCCAGAAGTGGAAGGGAAATGCGGTCAACTTAAACCCGAAACCGGCAAGTATAAAAACGCCGGCAAGGGCAACAAGCGGATCCTTAAACAGATTTTGAACTAAAGCCGCAAAAGAAAACTCCCCAGTCATTCCGTAGAGGAGCGATATACCAAAGAGCATCGTTCCTACTGCCAGAGCACCGTTGAAAAAGTACTTTACACCTGCTTCAAAAGACCTTTCATCAAAGGCAAATAGAACCATAAGGTAAGTGGGCATTGTCATTAGCTCCATAGCAATCACAAGGGAAACAAAATTCTCTGCAGAGATAAGGAGGAGGGCACCGGCCGTTGCAATCATAAGGGAACCGATGAGCTCGTTAACGAACTTATCCCTCTGGGTAACCCAATAGACAACGAGCATCGTCATCCAGGAGGCAACCAGGATAAGGAAACCTATAAGCCTTGTCACATCATCAGTTGTAAAGAAGCTATTAAGGAGGCTCCTTCCGCTATCCGATATGAGAACTAAAAATGCTGATATTACGTAGCCAACGCTTGAAATCAAAGCCCCCATTATCCCTGAAATCCTAAAGAGCCTGTTTATAACGGGTAGGAAAGCTCCCGTAAGGGCCAGTATCATTATGGCTGCAAGGAAGTTAACGTTCACCGGTTACCCCCTACTTAAAGAGTTGTGCAAAAGTATCGACTACAGGGTTATAGACGTTAAACACCAGCATTGGGAAAATCCCCACGACTATAAACGCCGCAATGTACATTGCAAGGGGAATATTTTCAATCATTGGAAGCTCCTTAAGGCTCTTCAGCTCTTTCAAGCTCTCCCTCAACGGACCAAACACCGCCCTCTGGAGCATCCACATGAAGAAACCCGCACTCAGTGCACTTGCCAACGGAACTATCACCATTACCCAGCCGTAGTAATCAAAGGCAGCAAGCATAACGGCCAGTTCACCGACAAAACCGGCAGTTCCGGGAAGGCCGACAGCGGCAAGAACCCCTATAACAAACATCGTCATAAGGCCGGGAATCTTCTTCATTATGCCGCCAAGCTCCGAGATGTACCAGGTATGAGTCTTATGGTGAATGTATCCGGCAATCATAAAGAGAAGAGAAATAACCAAGGCGTGTCCTACCATTTCGTAAATGGCTGCAGATATACCGGCAGCTGTCAGAGAAGCAAGACCGAGAAGAACAAAACCCATGTGATTAATACTGGAGTAGGCGACCATCCTCTTTATGTGATCTTCAGCCAAAGCCCTGAAGCCTGCATAGAAAATTGTTAGAACAGCTATAAAGGCCATTAGGGGAGCAAAGAACTTACTTTCTTCGGGAAACATAAAGATTTCCCACCTGAGAAGTCCGTAGGCACCCATTTTGAGAAGCAGTCCGGCAAGGAAAACCGAGATCGGAGAGGGCGCCTGAACGTGAGCGTCCGGAAGCCACGTGTGGAAAGGCACAACAGGCATTTTCACTGCAAAACCTATAAACATCAATACCCAGACGAGCTTGGCAACTTCCGGAGAAAGGCTCGCTTTAAGAAGCTGTTCAAACTCAAAAGTATGCGTAGAAAGGAACAGAACGATAATTCCCAGAAGCAGGAATACACTGGCAAGGTGCGTATAGATAAAGAACTTCATTGCAGCGTATATTCTGTTCTCCGCTCCCCATATACCTATGTGGAAAAACATCGGCACTAAAGTGAACTCCCAGAAAATGAAAAACCAAAGCAGGTTAAGGGAAGCAAAAACTCCGACCATCGGCCCAAGGAAAAGCAGTATGAGGAAAAAGTAAGCCCCCGGCCTCTCAACGTGCCAGGAAGAGAGAGTAACGGTAATGGCCAGGAAAACAGTTATCCCTATCAAAACGAGGGAGATACCGTCAACAGCCAGGTGAAGGTTAAAGTCAAAGGGAGGATAAATCCTGTAAAACTCCTCGAACGCAAACCCGTTGCCCGGGTACTTAACAAACAGAAAGGTTGTACAGAGGGCCAGGAAAGCAGCAACCGCCAACGATAAGTACTTGGGCAGGTTCTTATCAAGCTTCTCTCCAAACCAAGCAAGGGGAGCTATTAGAACCGGCACCAGTATCATACTGAGAAGAATCATCTACTCCTCCTTCAAACGAAGAGAATAATGAGGGCAACTGCTATAACACCCGCAACGAAATAAGTCAGGTAGTCTATAACATCACCTGTCTGTATCTTCCTGCACCTGTCCCAACAGGCAAGAGACAGCCTGGCAGTACCGTTAACAGCTCCATCAACTACATTGATATCTATCCACTCAACGGCCTTTGCAATAGAACCGTAAAAGACATTTCTGCAAATCCACTTTATACCGGCATCAACGTACCAGCCGTTAAACAGAAAATCGTTTATTCCCCTCCCCAGCGGATGCATAAGCAACTTCACTGTTGAAGCCACTCTCTTATAGTAAATCAAGAAAACTATTCCGAAGAGAACGAACATTACCGTCAGCGTTGCAACCAAGAGATTAAGGTGGAACGGCTCATGAACTTCTCCGAAAAGGAAGTGAATTATCTGCTCTTTAAAGAACGGTATAAGCACAGTCATCGCAGCAAGGACGTAAAGGGGAATCAGCATCACAGGGTAAGCTTCCCTTGCATGTTTTGAATTCTCAGAAGGTTCTCCGGTAAACACAACGAACCAGAGCCTAAATCCGTAAGCAATACACAGGACTGCCGAAACAAATGTAAGCCCGAATATTACGGGATTTCCGTAGTCATAAACCGCCGAGAGAATCCAATCTTTACTAAAGAAACCGTTAAAGGGAGGAACTCCGGCTAAGGCAAGGATTCCTATAAGGAAAAGAACGGCGGTTTGAGGCATAAACCTAATAAGCCCGCCGAGCTTAAAGGCGTCCTTAGTATGGTGAGTCATGTGAATAACGGCACCGGCTGCAAGGAACAGGAGGGCCTTAAATATCGCATGGTTCATAAGGTGGAAGATTCCCGCAGCGGCAGAACCGACTCCCAAACCTACAAACATTAAGGCCAAGTGTTCCATTGTGGAGAAGGCAAGAATTTTCTTAATCTCGGTATGAGCCAGAGCACCGGTTGCAGCAATAAAGGCCGAAAGTGCCCCAACGAAGGCCACGACTATAAGGGCATGGGAGTAGTCAAAAAACGGAAACAGCCTGGCAACCATGTAAACACCGGCGTTAACCATAGTAGCGGCGTGAATAAGGGCAGAAACAGTAGTAGGACCTTCCATCGCATCAAGAAGCCATGGAAAGAGGGGAAACTGGGCTGACTTTCCAACAGCCCCTATAAAGAGAAGTATAGATATTACAAGTCCGAGCTTAACACTAAAAGCTCCCGCAACTGCAAGGGCATTAAGTTCTTGAAAGTTAATCGTTCCGAGTAAAACCCAGGCAACTATTATTCCCGCAAGCATAAAGACATCACCAAATCTTGTCATTACGAAGGCCTTAAGGGCTGCCTCCGCTGCACTTTTCTTCCAGTACCAGTAACCGATCAAAAGGTACGAGCAAAGGCCTACGCCTTCCCAGAAGATATAAAGCCCCACCAGGTTGCTGACAAAGACCAAACCAACCATCGAACCGATAAAGAAGAGCTTCTCAAAGTAGTATCTGTGCGGGGACTCATCCTCCTCCATATAGCCTTTTGAGAAAACTATATCGAGGAAACCTATACCGGTTGCTATTAAAGCCATTATTACGGCCAAACTGTCAACGTAAATACCAAAGGGAACGGAGTAGTTTCCAAACCTAAACCACTCAAAGCTGTGAACTATCGCTCCGTCGTGAAGGTTAAGGGCTATGTAGCAGGAAAGGAGAAAACCTATTAGCCCCGTAACAACCGCAACCCAGAAGGAATTCCACCTCTCCGTAAACTTCCCCACCAGAAAGGAGAGAATACTTCCCAGGAAGAAGATAGCGATTGTCAGGTATACGATCTTCTCCATACCTACCACCTCAAGTTCTTAATTTTTGAGGGAATAACCTCACCAAAACGCTTGTAGAAGACGATAACTATTGCCAGTCCAACGGCGGCTTCAAGAGCTGCAAGGCCTATCGTGAAAAACGTAAATATCTCACCGTCAACATTCCTCTGGGCCGAGAAGATTACAAAGTTGATGTTGGCAGCGTTTATTATCATCTCAACTGCAAACAGCATCCTTATAACCGACTTCCTTGACAAAAGCCCGTAAACTCCTACTGCAAAAAGGGAAAAGGACAAGAACAAGTATGCGTGTATATCGGCTTCCAGAAGCATTACTTGGCCTCCCTCTTTTTCGTAATTATGGCGTTTGCCATATAAAGGATTGCAGCAACTATAAAGCCGAGGACAATGGTAAAGAAGGAGTATCTCTCGACAAAGACCGTCCCCAGGTATTCCGTCGAGTACGTTTTAAATGGCAAAGTATCTATAGCACTGGCAAATGAGATGACAACTCCTACCACAAGTAAAATCAGGGAAAGGACTATGGCCTTCACAGCTTTTCCGGGCGGTTTCCTGTAACTTTCACCAATCATCATGATTGCGAAGAGAACGAGAATCGTCACACCCCCGGCATATATGGCCAGCTGGATTCCCCCGAGGATAGGCATATTGAGGCCAAAGTAGACAAGTGCTATTTCCGAAAGGAGGACAACAAACGAAACTGCCGCCCAGAGAAGAGAAGTAGCTTCAAGGGCTATTATTGCAGAGGCAATTACCACAGCGTATATAATCCAGAAGTAGATGTTCCCGGCCATTACTCCTCTCCTTCCTTCTTTTCGACCTTCTTCTGTGCCTGTTTCTTTTTCAAAGCCTCCTGCTTTTTCTTCTCGAGCAGTTCTTCCATCTTCCTTGCCTTTTCAATAGCCTCTTCAAGGTTTTCGGGTTCAAATGTGTACTTTGTCAGCTCGTCCCAAGTTCCCGGCTCAACGTACATCCTGTAGTTATCGGTAAGACTTATTGCCTTCTCCGGCTTTGTAGGACAGGCATCCTCACATAAACCGCAGAAGATACACTCATTCGCCCTTACTTTCGGAACAGCCCTCGGCTTCTTTACTCCGGTAGGAAGCATTTCTATGCAGTTCACCGGACAAGCCCTCGCACATAAACCACAACCGATACATAATTCGGCCTTTATTAGATGCTTACCTCTATACCTATACTCCCTTCTTACTTCTCTATCCCACCAGATTTCGGTGGCTTTCGGGGCAAAGAGGGCTTTTGTTACTTTTATTACTTTCTTGGTTGCTTCTATCGGTATTCTCAGCGTCTCTTTCGGATCCATACTTTCTCTCCCCTTAAGAGATAAACATCTTTATGAGAATTACAAAAGCCAAGTTTAAGAGCGCCAAGGGAGTCAAAACTTTCCAGCAGAACCTGAGCAACTGATCCATCCTTATACGAGGAGTAGAAGCCCTAACTACAAAAGTAAATAGATAAAGGACAAAAACCTTCAAGAAAAACCAAATAATTCCCGGCAGGATGGGGCCCTTAAAACCGCCGAGGAATAGCACAGTCGCTACAGAAAAGAGGGCAAAAAGTTCCACAAGTTTGGCAACGGCAAGTATCGCGTAATTAAAGCCTCCAAATTCGGTCATGAAGCCGTAAACGATCTCCTGTTCCGCCTCAGGTATGTCAAAAGGAGGTCTATCGGTAACCACAAGAACCGCCGTTACAAATATGAGGAAGGCAGGCAGGAGAATCAAAAAACTGAGGAAAGAACTGCTTTCAACGATCTTCACGTGATTAAGAGTTCCGTAAAACACAGCCGCAGCAAGGGCGGAAAGCCACAGGGGAATCTCTCCCGAAATCATTTGATTGACGGCCCTAAGTCCTCCTATGAACGAGTACTTACTCTTAGAAGCCCAACCCGCGTAGAAAAATACGGGAGGCATTCCCGTAACAAGTGCAAGGATTATCAGGAGATCGAAGCTCGTGCTAACGATGTACCAGTTCTCGGAAAAGGGAATAAAGGCAATAAGCATTGCCACCATTAAAAAAGCAACAAAGGGAATAAGTGAAAAGAGCAGCTTATTCGCTCTTTTCTGAATCACAAACTCCTTTTGAAGAAGCTTAAAAACATCAGCAGTTGTCTGAAGGAGTCCCCACTTACCGACGTAGAACGGTCCTATCCTTAAGTGAGCATCTGCAAGGACTTTCCTCTCCAGGTAAAAAATCATCAGAAACACCACAAGAAGGAAGAGGAAACCTGGAAAAACTATTGCCTTAAACCAAGCCATTGTCTCCTCCTACCTGTCTATATCGCCGTGACACATGTAAAGGGAGGCAAATATCACGGGAACATCGGCAAGTTTTACTCCCTTCATCATCTCGGGCATTGCCCAGAGGTTAGCAAAAGAAGGCGCTCTCATCTTCAGCCTGTAAGGTCCAGTTCCGCCTTTGCTTACTAAATGAAAACCGAAACATCCCCTTGCCCACTCAACATTAACGTAAGCCTCTCCTTCCGGAACCTTTACCGGAAACTTGGTTCTATAATCCCCTTCCGGAAGACCCTCAATAGCCTGTCTGATTATCTTCGCAGACTCTACAAGCTCCTCCCAGATAACCAAATACCTGGCATAAGCGTCCCCTTCTTCCCTCGTGACAACCCTGAAATCAAGCTCACCGTAGGCAGCATAAGGGTAGTCTTTCCTAATATCGGAAGCCACTCCCGATGCCCTGAGGGCGGGACCTGCAAGGCCCAGTTGGATAGCCTTTTCCTTTGAAACCACACCTACACCTTTGGTCCTAAGCTTAAGCGTAGGGTTATCAATGAAAACTTCCCCGTACCTCGGTATAAATTCCCTCTCCAAGTAATCGACAGCGTGAACCATCTTCTCTATAAACTTCCCCGTCGGCTCATAACGCACACCGCCAGGAACTATAGACGCCGTAGCAATCCTCTGCCCAGAATAAACTTCAAATGCATCAAGGAACTTTTCCCTTGCGATCAAAGCCCACTGCATGGGGGTGTGAACGCCGAGAACACCTATGAAACTTCCAAGTCCTATCAGGTGACTTACTATCCTCCCAGCTTCACAGAGCATAGTCCTGACGTAATCTGCCTTCTTCGGAACCTCTACTCCGGCTATCTTCTCGGCTGCTATTGAATACCCGGTCATCGTTCCGAAGTTGTCAATAAAGCACGCCCTTTCAACGTTTACTATTGCATTTATCCACGTCCTGTACTCAACGAGCTTTTCAAGAAGTCTCAGGACGTACCCTATATCGGGATCAACCTTCACAACCTCATCTCCATCAACCCACAGCTTTAGCCTCATGGGGCCCGAAGCCGGGTGCTGAACTCCCCAGTTCAGCTGTAGCAACTTCTCCTGGAGGAGGCCAAGGTCTTCTCCCGAAACTTCCACCTCTTTTTCAACCGTAAAACTGTAACCCGCCAAGGCTATGCTGTTGCTCATTACTTTTTCTCCTTAGTAGGCTTTCTGTGTTTTTTAAAGTCGTAGGACTTCCTTAAGGGAAACAACCCGCTCGCCCATTCGGGAAGGAGCATCACTTCAAGCCTTGGATTTCCGATAAACTCTATTCCAAACATTTCCCAAGCTTCTCTCTCATGAGGTTGAAGAGGAGGGAAAATATCGCAAACGCTCGGAACGGAAAGGTCTTCTGACCCAAGCTCAACCCTGACAATTACAAACTTCTTTTCAAACACGTTCTCCAGGACATAGTTAACCTGAAAGCCTTTTCCTTCCGGGGTATAGTCAACCACAGAAACAGTATGAGGGTAGTTAAAACCGTTCTCTTTCAAAAACTCCATCAAAGACCTAACTTTATTCCTTTCCCCGTGAATGAGGAGCATGTTAGTATCGTAAGGCTCGGATTCAAATCCAAACTTCGATTTAACCTTTTCCTTTATCTCCTCAAGCATCTCCACCTCTATCAGTAGTTAATCTCCTCCATCCTATTGGGATATCTTTTAGCGGCGTTTTCTCTATCTCTGAGGATTATCTCTTTCAACCTTAAAAAGCCCTCCAGGGTCGCTTCCGGGTTTGGAGGACAGCCGGCAACGAAGACGTCAAAAGGAATATACTGAGATACATCAACTGCAACAAAGTCTGAATCCCAGTAAGGTCCTCCTCCTCCCGCACAGGCACCCATTCCAAAAACGTATCTCGGTTCAGGCATCTGCTGATAAACTCTCAGGAGAACAGGAAGAACCTTCCTAGAAACAAGCCCGGTTACTATTATGAAATCGGCCTGCCTCGGACTCGGAACCATCATGAAACCGTACCTTTCCCAGTCAAACCTCGGGGACATAAGGGCCAAGACTTCCAGAGAACAACAGCCGCTACAGAAATGAACGCCCCAAGGTGAGTTTGACCTGCTCCAATCAAAGAACTTGAGAATCATCTTCTATTTCCTCCGATCATTACGTAGGAGAGAGGTATCATGAGTAAGAGCGAGAAGAGGATAAAGATCCAACCGAACTTCGGATCACCCTTGCCTATAGAGTAAAGAATAAAGAAAACACCAGCGATATCCATAGCTATAAAGATGATGGCGTAGAAGTAATACTGGAAATTAACGCTGGAAATTATCGGTTCCGGGGCAGGAAGCCCGCACTCGTAAGTATCCTCTTTAACCGGATGAGGTTCCTTCGGTGCAACTGCCACGGAAAGCAACCAGAGGCCTATTCCGGCCAAAGCCATGACGACCATAAAAACTATAAAGTCCAGCAACATCTCTCTCTCCCGAAGGGGTGTATTGACTATATTACCAAACTGTTAAAAATTTGTAAACGATTTGTAAAAACACGATAAGCTTATTTTAAGATAATGGAGATTGAATAGTCAAGAATCCGCGGGAAGTTGTTTGAAAAAAACATCATCTAGGTATTCTTAGGTATTCTTTAGTCCTCCCCTTTTTGTTCTGATCGTATTAGAGCCTGTCCTATCCGGTACATATAGATTTTTGAGAGTTTGAATACTTATTGGAAGTTGAGTTTCTTTGCTCTCATACCGGGGAAGATAGTTTTTTT
>Ga0256836_1000678_pt1 | contig 17082 bp, 18 predicted proteins | sample 4561380metaG_FD_185974 | JGI IMG/M metagenome (GOLD analysis project Ga0256836, IMG submission 185974) | Hydrothermal vent microbial communities from Guaymas Basin, Mexico - 4561-380 | ecosystem: Environmental > Aquatic > Marine > Hydrothermal vents | place: Mexico: Guaymas Basin | collected...
TATGCAAAAGATGAAGCTGAAAGAAAGGGAATGGAGAAAGGGATAGAGAAAGAAAAAATAAATATAGCAAAAAATCTTCTTGATATACTTGATGATGACACTATCTCTTTAAAAACTGGTCTTGATGTTAGTTTTATTCAAAGTTTGAGGTAATATAAAAATGAAAATAAAAACATTATTATTTGGTGCTGGTGAAGGTTCTGAACAATTTATAATTAACGAACAAAAATCAAGAACATTTTTAGCTTTTATTGATAACAATGAAAAAAGGCATAATACAAAATTCAATAATTTACAAATAATATCACCAAAAGATATTGAAAAATTTGATTATGATGAGATTGTTATCACAACTCAATGGGTAAGAGAAGTAAAAAAACAGCTTTTAAATGAACTAAAGATTGATGAAAACAAAATAATTGTACCAAAAAAATCTTTACTTAAAAAACCTCAACCATTTCAAGATGAAGATACAAGAAATTTAGCAAGAGAGATTATTAAAAATTTTTCAAAAGAAGCCATAAAAAATAATATACCACTTTGTGTTGATTTTGGAACACTGCTTGGCATTGTAAGAGATGGTGATGTAATTTTATGGGATGATGATGTTGATTTTGCTATAGATGTTAATATGATCGATACTATCGAACAATGGATAATAAATACTACAAAAAAAATAGATATTAAGTTTTTAATAGAAAAACAATCAGATAAAAACAATAGGACTACTTCATACCAAATAAAAATTTTAAATAAAAATTTTAATAACTTTATAATATCTATAACAGCAAGAGAAAATGATGAAAAAGGTTATTCGATACATTTACCTAGTTTAGGTAAATGGTATGCACCTATGAAACATTTTGAACACTTAGAGACGATTGTATGGGAAAATGTAGAGATATTAGTACCATCAAATTATAAGGAGTATCTAACTTTTGTTTATGGGGATTGGAAAATTCCTAAAAGAGATATAACAATGGATGATTATAATAATATAAATGAAACATCATTTAAAGATATACAAGATGCAAATTTAACTATAAGTAGGGTATCAAATGACTAAAAAAGTCTATATAGGTATGAGTGCCGACCTAGTTCACCCAGGACACATGAACATCATAAAAACAGCCTCAAAGCTAGGAGATGTGATAGTAGGTCTTTTAACAGATAAAGCGATAGCAAGTTATAAACGACTACCATATATGACTTATGAGCAGAGAAAAGAGGTTATAGAAAATATAAAAGGTGTTGTTGAAGTTATACCACAAGAGACTCTTGACTACAGACCAAACCTTGAACTTTTAAAACCAGATATAGTGGTTCATGGAGATGATTGGAAAAATGGTGTTCAGTCAAAAACTAGACAACAAGTTATAGATACTTTAGCTAAATGGGGTGGTGAGTTAGTAGAGCCTAGTTATACAGATGGCATCTCATCTACTCAAATCAATAACTCGTTAAAAGAGATAGGCACAACACCAGATATAAGAAGAAGCAGATTAAAAAGACTTATAGATGCAAAAGAGATAGTAAGAGTTATGGAATCGCACAATGCACTAAGCGGTCTTATAGTTGAAAATATAAAAGGTGATAACGGATTAGAATACGATGCTATGTGGTCAAGTTCATTAACCGATTCTACTTCAAAAGGTAAACCAGATATAGAAGCAGTAGATGTAAGTTCTAGGATAACTACTATAAACGAGATTTTTGAAGTTACAACTAAACCTATGATATATGATGCAGATACTGGTGGTATAGCTGAACATTTTGCATTTACTGTTAGAACACTAGAGAGAACAGGTGTAAGTGCTGTTATCATAGAAGATAAAACAGGGTTAAAGAAAAACTCCCTTTTTGGAAATGATGTTGCTCAAAAACAAGATAACATAGAAAACTTTTGTCTAAAAATTCAAACAGGTAAAAAAGCACAAATCACTGATGATTTTATGATAATAGCTAGGGTTGAGAGTCTTATACTTGAAGCTGGGATGGATGATGCTATAACTCGTGCAAAAGCTTATGTAAAAGCTGGTGCAGATGGGATTATGATACACTCAAGAAAAACAGAAGCTGATGAGATTTTAGAGTTTTGTAAAATATTTAGAGAGTATGACAAATATACACCCATAGTTGTAGTTCCAACAAGTTACAATCAAATAACAGCAAAAGAACTAAGTCAAGCAGGTATAAATGTAGTTATATATGCAAACCATATGTTAAGAGCAGCCTACCCAGGTATGATGAATGTTGCTAAAGCTATCTTAGACAATGACAGAAGTATGGAAGTTGAAAAAGATTTGCTTTCTATAAAAAAGATTTTAGAACTAATCCCAGGGACTAAGTGATGCTAGATAGTGTAAAATTTGTAAATAATCTTATAAAAGAGGGCTACACTCATTTATGTGTAGTACCGTGTAGTTTTGCTAAAAATCTTATAAATGAAGTTATAAATAATGAACAGATAGAATATGTCCCATCTGCTAGTGAAGCTGTTGCTTGTTCTATCGCTAGTGGGCTTAAAATGGCTGGTAAAAAGCCCATAGTTATAGTTCAGTCATCAGGTATAACAAATATGGGAAGTTGTATAACAAGTTTACTTAAACCTTATGATATAACTTTTCCCATAATGGTAAGTTGGAGAACTTACAAAGATGGAGATAGCGAGATACAGCATCAACATCTAGCAACTAAACTACCAAATCTTATAGAAGCTTATGGATATGAACATATCATACTAGATAATGAAAATATAGACAATGCTATATCTCAAATCAACCTTTGCGATAACACTTCAACAATATGTTTGATAAAAAAAGATTCATTTTCAAAAGTGGAATTAGAAGAACAACATAAACTAGATTTGAGTAAGTATAAACCTAGAAGTGAGTTCTTAAAACTACTAAATCAAAAGTTTAAAGATAGCGATACTCTGTTTATAGGAACAACTGGAAATACATCAAGAGAGATGCATAGCTTTATGCCAGATACTAACAACTTTTATATGGCAGGAAATATGGGTGGAGCATTAAGTTTAGGGCTTGGTGCTTCAATGGCTGGAAAAAAGGTTATAGTTTTAGGTGGAGATGCTGAGTTTGTTATGCACATGGGTGGACTTACAACTGCTGGAAGATATAAGGATATAGATTTGACTTATATACTTTTTGATAATGAGCAAAACAAATCAACAGGTGGGCAAAACACTTACCAAAACCATATAAACTATAATAAAATCGCTAAAGCTTCAGGATTAAATATAATTGATGATTTTGATGATTTATCTAAAAAGAATAGTATTAATTTTTTACATATAAAATGTTCATTAGATGAAGAAACACCACGACCACCAATAGATGCAGTAAAGGTAAATAATTTTGATACAAAAAGATAACTTTTCATACTATATGCCAACTAAAATAGTATATGGTTTAAATGAATTAGAAAATATAAACAAATATATAGATGGTAGAAAAACCTTACTTATAACTTCGCAAGGGTTTGTAAAAAGAGGTTTAATAGAAAAGATAAAATCTTTTACAGATGATATAGTTTATGTAGTTAGCACTATAAAATCACATCCCGAGTTTAAAGACTTAGAAAAGATTTATAATGAGATAAAAAGTATAGATTTTGAACTTATCTTAGCCGTTGGTGGTGGTAGTGTTATAGATAGTGCAAAATACTTTATAAATAAAAATGATAAAAAAGATATTTCACTTATATCTGTACCAACAACAGCTGGAACAAGTAGCGAGATAACACCATGGGCAACTATATGGGATATGGATGCAAAAAAGAAATACTCCATAGAAGATAAAAGACTATTTAGTGAAGTTGCTATCTATGATGCTACTTTAACTTTAAGTATCCCAAAAGAGATAACCATTCAAACAGGATTAGATACACTCTCCCATGCTTTAGAATCTATATGGAATAAAAATGCAAATGAGATAACAGTAAAATATGCCATAAAATCAGCAAAATTAATTATGCAGAATTTAGAAAATCTTGTTAATGATTTAGATAATCTGACTTATAGAGATAACATTATGAAAGCTTCTATGTATGCAGGACTAGCTTTTTCAAATACAAAAACAGCTATTGCACATGCTATGAGTTACTATATAACTACACATAAAGCTATCCCTCACGGTATTGCTTGTAGTTTTACACTTCCTATGCTTATAGATAATGTTATAGGTAAGTATGATTTTATAGATAAAGCTTTTGTAGAGATATTTGGTGAGGCTTCATCTTGTAGCTTAAATATTTTGTTAAAAAAACTATCTATAAGTACAAAATTTGAAAATTATAATGTAACTAAAGATGAAGTTTTAAGCAATATTAATAAAGATAGATTAAAAAATTCTTTATTAATACTAAGCTGATAGATAATGACTAAAAATCACATGGTCTAGTATCATGTGCATATCTTCTACTAAACCATACTCACCTTTTTTGGTTTGTATATGAAAATTTATATCAGACAATACTTTTAATTCACCACCTTCAAACCCAGTTACTCCTATGATAGTAGTTCCTATACTTTTTGCATAGTTTGTAGCTTTTATGATATTTTGACTATTACCACTACATGAGATGCTGATTAAAACATCATCTTTAGTTATTTTGTTTTGTATTTGTGTATAAAAAATATTTTCATACCCTGTATCATTTGCTATAGCTGTACATACTGCACTATTATCTCCAAGACTTTCAACATTAAAATTTCTTACATTACGAAGTTTTAAACCTACACCCAAATCATTTGACATATGTGAAGCTGTAGAAGAACTTCCACCATTACCGATTATATAAATTTTAGACTTATTTTCAACTGTTTTATCTAAAGCATTTACTATCTCTTGGATAGCTTTTTTATCGATATTATTCAATAGTTCGATTAGTTGACTGACATATTTTGTTATAAATTTTTCCATTATTTTTTACCTATTATTCTATAAACCAGCTATTTTTTTTTAAAAAGTCTGAACCTATATTTGTCAAAACTTCTTTAAATTGTTCACTTTTTAGATGTATTTTTTGATATTTTCTTTGATTTAGTCTATCTTCATCATTGTAACTATAATCACCTAGATATTCCTTTACTAACCATAGTATCTCATCTTCTGTATTATCTTCTATCATCAAATTTAGTTTTTTATATGTATTTGAATCCCAATAACTTAAATCACTATTTTTTATGATAGATAGATATTCTTGTAAACCAATATATCTATTATTATAAATTAGTTTCTTTGGTATAAATATATCTTTATTTGAACTATAAGGGGAATGGTCTATTGGTATATGATTTACCCCTATTCTAGGGATTGAAAATGCACAACTAACATCAACAAGTCCAGATGTACCACCAATTATAAATTTACATTGAGATATTAAAAATATATCCATAAAATCACTTTGAAAATCACTATATGGATAATCTATATATTTAGTATGTTTAAATGACACCTTTTTATTTACTACTTTTCCTATTCTAACAACTGTATAGCCTTTTGATATAAGGTATTTTATAGCTAATTCATAAGTATCTATATCTGCATCTCGATAATCATGGTATCTCCAATCATGGTATTCAAAAGTGCTATCTAAATACTTACTATCTCTTGCAAATACACAAACAAAAGGTTTTGTTATATTTAACTTTTTAAGTATTTTATCGCCATTAATTATATCTTTTTTTGTAAATTTAATTATTGGTTTTTTATTAGTAAATAGTTCATAAGCATTTGATTTTTGTTCTATTTTACAAATATATTTTTTTTGAATAAACTTTTTATCTAAAAGATATTGAAAATATTTATTTATAAAATTACTTTCAAATAAATAAATATTTTTATGTTTTTTAAATACCATTCTATACATATCATACAAAGTTTTATTTGCAATATCTTTTTCATTTTGATAAGAAAGTAGTATAAAATTCTGATTTTGATAAGATTTATCATTTTTAATTTTATCTAAAAATGCTTCATTTTCTAAACAAAATTCACCTATACGATTTGTCCAAAGTTTAGTTACCTGAATATTAAAATACTTAAATAATTTATCTAGTATTTTTAGCATTATTTTATCAATAAGCTTAACACTTAAATCTTTTATCTTATAACTATTATCTTCTTTTGTAATTATGGTTAATTTTTTATTATCAATAAATTTACTTAAATTATCATATATTTCTCTATCCCAATTTGGAGATAAAATAATTAAGTTATCTATATCTAAGTTATCTATATCTAAAGGGTTATAAACATTTGTTTCATCTTTAGTGTTATCAATATAACCTTTTATCGTTATATTATGAAAATCTTTTAGATATAGTGCGAAGCCTCTTGTCATTGGTGTATAAGGTGAAAGATATATATTTTCTTTATTTTTAATTTTTAATTTCATTTTATATACTTCAAAACTTCTATTTGAGACTTAGCATAACTTTCAATAGTACCTATATCTCTATGATAAACATCATTTAAAAAAGTATTTATTTTACCCATATATGCTGGTAGTACATCATTACTAAAATCTATATCTTTTTTACCTAAAGATTCTAAAAAAGTAATTATAGATGGCTCACAAATATATACAGCACCATTGGCAAGTGTTGATGGTGGATTTTTTACTTTTTCATGGAACTTTTGAACAACATCATTCTCATCTAATTCAACGATGCCACAACTACTTGGATTATCACTGTTAAATAGCATCATAGTTATTTCACAATTTTTTGATCTTTTTTTATGAGAGTTTATAAACTCCTCAAAATCACAAAAGGACAAGTTATCTGCATGGATTATCATAAACTCCTCATCTTTAAAAAACTCTTTATTTGCAAGTATTGTCCCACCAGTATTTAAAAGTTCATCTTCATAAACTAATGTTATTTTATCTTTAAACTTAGAGTTATTTACAAACTCTTCCACTTGTTTATGAAGATAAGAGGTATTTACCAAAAACTCATCTATACCAACTTTTGAGAGGTTTTCAAGCCAATACTCCAAAAGTGGTTTACCGTTTATAGGTACTAAACATTTAGGTACAGCATCTGTTATGGGACGAAGCCTTGTACCTAATCCAGCTGATAGTAACAATGCTTTCATATATGTAACTCTTTTAAAATTTCATCTTTTGTTATAGGGATATTACCGATGCGACTAACCTGAATACCAGCGACCATAGAACCCAAATATGCACTCTGCCAGATATCTGCTCCAACACATAAAGCCATAGAGCTACAAGTAAGCAAAGAATCCCCAGCTCCACTTACATCTTTTACATTTGATGAAAGTGCTTTTATGTTATCTGTTAAAAGTTCATCTTTGTTAGTGTTGTATATCATAACTCCCTCTGCACCAAGAGTTGTAAAAACATACTTAGCATCACTTTTTTGACTTAGTTTTTCAGACAATACAACCAAACCAGATTCAAAATCACCCAAAGATAAACGAATTTCCCTCTCTGTTGGAGTTACAAGTGTCATACCTTTAAACTTAGAAATATCTCCAACCTGAGATGAACTTTGAGAATCAGCCACCATTTTAACATCATAAGAAGATGCTAACTTAGTTATCTTCTCTATCAAATCATCTGTTAATATCCCATAACTAAAGTCAGAAAATATAATCAAATCAAGATTTTTTATACTTTGTGTAATTTTACTTAAAATCATCTCTTGTATATCTTTACTTATGGCATGTTGTTTTAGATGGTTTACTCTAAGAAGTGTTTTAGTGTTTGCACGAAATCTTTGTTTTAGTGTTGTTGGTCTTGTTGCATCTGTAAAAATACAAGTTTTTATATCTAGTTTATTTAACCCATCTTCTACATACTTAGCACTTTCATCTTCCCCACAAATAGATATAAATTCAACATCTGCACCTAGTGTTTTTGCATGAGATGCAACTATGGCTGAACCACCTATAAAAGTATCGCTAAAGAGTGGTGATACCACGATAGTAGGGTCTTCTTGACTCATACCTAGTGGCTCACAAGTTATATACTCATCAACTATAGTATCGCCTATGACTAAAACACTAAGTTGTGAAAACTTTTCAACTGTATCTTTTAAATCAGATAGATTAAATTTATGTCTTTTTTGATAACTTGATGAGTGTTTTAGAGTTTGACTAGAGGTTAAAAAATCTTCTCGTAACAGATTAAGAGATGAAAAACCAATCTCCCCTGAACTAAAAAGAAGTTTCCCACCATAGCTATTTATAACCTCTAGCTCTTCATTGACTAGCTTTTCATGCTCTTTACCCTTAACAACTATATCAGGCTTATTTTTTTTTATATATTCGCTTGGTAATTCGCCTAATATAAAAGATTCATCAACATAGCTTGTAGCTTTTATGGACTCAAGTCGTACCTCTTGTGGCATCCCCTTGTTATGACTTAGTTTATCATTATTGACCCCAACTATAAGATAGTCTCCACTCTCTTTTGCAAATTTTAAAAGTCTAAGATGCCCAGGGTGTAGTATGTTAAAATCACCACTTACAAATACTTTTTTCATTTTATCACCTAAATAAAATTAAGATGTTGTGGCAAGGTAGCACTAGGAGCTTCTAAATTATGTTTACCTTTTTTATAAGCATCTAAAACTTCATTTGTTTTATCTTGTAAACATAAAGTTTCACACATTGAACAAGCATCAAATTTATCAGATGATAAAAAGTCCATAACTTCCCAGTATCTATCACTTTGAAGTATATCTTTAAACCTAACACCTTCATCAGTTATATTTGCTATATGATATTGTTTATACTTTTCATTAAAAAAACTTCCACAAGGAGCTACTAAGCCAGTTCCTGACATCTGCAGGTGAAATGGTGGACCATAACATTGTTTATAGTGTCTAACACCTTTTGATGTTATTTTAGACCATTTTGCTTTTACAAGATACTCATCATCACTATAACTTTCAGCTTCATGGAGTAGGTCATAAAGTTCTTCATACTTATCATAGTCAACACCTAAAGTTCCATCTTCATCATCACTACAATGTTTTATAACAAGATAATCAGGTCTTAACTCTTTTCCAAGTTTAGCGAGAGGAATTATCTGATCACCATCTTTTGGCATAAGAACCATCTGCATACCAACAGTAACATCAAGATTTAACTCTTTTTTTATTTTCATACACATTTTTATATTTTCACAAGTTTCATAAAACTTCTCTATCGGTACACCCATTATTTCACTATATCTTTGTGGCTCACCTGCACTAAAGTTAAATCTTAGGTATGTTAAAGCAGGTAATATTTTTCTCAATACCTCTTCTGTTAAAGTATTTCCATGGGTAGCTATTGCCATATCTATACCAACACTTTTACCATATACGATAACATCTTCATATATTGGATTGGCTGTACTTTCTCCATCACTAACTAAACTGATACCTTTAACACCAACCTCAGCACAATCATCTAAAAAACTTTTCATAATAGGCATAGTAATTTTATGTGGTTTGTTTCTTTGCATATTTGCATAACAAAAAACACAATTATATTGACAAGCTTGAGTAAGTGCCATATCTATCGTGATAGGAGCTATCCTTTTCCCACTTTTCCACTCTTTTAATCTCTCTTGGTGCCATAAAATTTTTGAACCATCTAATATTAATTCTGACATAATATCCCTTTTATAAACATCTTAAATATGTAGGACCATCATAATCAAACATATCTTTTATATCTTGTTGTAAACTTTCTGTTGATGGTGAAAATATTTTAAAATTCTTAAATACTTCCATCATTTTTAAATCATCACTATCTATACAATGACTTCTACCAAGTGCTGAAAAATAATTATCTGCTCCAACTCCAATTAGTTTAACATCCATCTTATGTTCATTCAAATCATATCTTATCTGCTCATAAGCTCTCATAACTAAAAAAGGAACTTGAGAGTAAACAATAGGCTTTAATCCAGCTAAATACATACCTGCACTTATACTTATAGTCGCTTGTTCACAAATCCCTGTATTGAAAGTTCTATCTGAATAGTTATTAAAAAAGTCATCTAAAACTGCAAAACCCATATCACCAACTAAAAGTGTAAATTTTTCATCATTTTTAAAATAATTATAGACTTCATTCATAACTTCTTTTTTTGAAACTAGATTATTCATCATCACATCCTAAAACATAACCATCTTGTGTTGGGCATCTAAAATGGTGTGCAATTGAGTTTTCACAAACTTCTACACCTTTACCTTTTAGTGTATCACATACTAAAATAGATAAGGATTCATTTTTATTTGTAAAAAATTTAGCCATATTTAATTTTAAATCAGCTTCATTGTGTCCATCTATTCTGCTAAAATTATCGGTATATGCTTGTAAAACTTTAGATAATCGGTCATTATCTAAACCTACATCTTCAACTCTATCCATTGCTTGTAAACCATTTGCATCTACGATTAACAAAAGATTATCTAGTTTAAACCTATATGCTAAAGCTAATGCTTCAAAGTTACTACCCTCTTGCATCTCGCCATCACCAACTATACAAACAACTTTTTGAGTTTTATTTTGCATCTTAAAAGCTTGTGCTAAACCAACAGCTATTGGTAAACCATGACCTAGTGAACCAGTTGATGCTTCTATCATATAGTTTGAATTTTTTGTTAAACAACCTTTTATTGAAGCACCATTATAAAAATCTTCTAGCTCTTTATCTGGTAAAAAACCAAGTTCATTTAAAATAATATAATAAGCATAAGACCCATGACCCTTAGAAAATATAAGTCTATCTCTAGCATCATCAGTTGCATCATCTTGATTATAAACTAAAAAATCACGAAATAAAGTTGTTAAAATCTCAACACATGACAAAGATGGTGCAAGATGCCCTGCTCCACTGTTACAAGATAAAGCGATAGTTTTATCTCTTATAATTTTACTGTTTAACATTTTTTCATCTCTTCCTTATCTATATCTAATATAGAACAAACTTTTTCAAAAACTTCAAATGCAAAATTTAAAACAATTTTCATATCATCTTTTGATGGCATCTCCCTATCAAATGCAGGATAAGATTCTTCAATATGGTACTTTGTAATTTGGTCTAGTAAATCTAAACTATCACTTAAATCTATATGACTTGATACTAACAAATATATATCATACAAATCATGAGTTTTTGGTATCTTTTTATTTTCATAAGCTAAAAAAGACTTTAAACTTTTCTCAATACTATAATGTAATTCTACAGCTATAACATCAGTATAATGATTTACCTCATAAAATAATTTTGCTCCACTTAGGTTATGCCATGATTTTTTTAACCATTCAGATGCTGATGCTTTGTTCATACCATACCTTTCCATTTTGTAAGATATCTATTTTATAAAAATAATCTTCTTTTTTATATATCTCTTTTGTAGGAGCACAGAGTATATCTATCCCATTAGTTTTATAATTTTTTCGTATATCTCTAAGTTGTTTCATAGCTTCTAACTCAAAAGCTCTAATATTATCTTTGTTTAATCCATCTTTTAATAAAAATAAGTCAATATCACTCTCATCATTTGGTGTACCATAAGCAAATGACCCAAACAATATAATTTTATCTGGATTTAAAGGTTTTAATCTCTCGATAATCAAAGGTTTTAACTTTTCTATATCAACCATAACTACTTATCTCCCAAACACTCAAACCAATCTTTTGTAGCATCTTTTATACTGCTCTCATCCCAAACAGGTGCTTCTCTCCATTGTTCTATGTTTTCAAGCATGATTTTTACACCATCTTCAAAACTAACTTTTGGAGTCCATCCTAAAACTTTTTTGATTTTAGTTATATCTGCATAAGTACAATCAGGTTCACCTGGTCTTTTCGGAATGTATTGTTTTTTACCACCTAGAAGTTCTACAAGATAATTGATACTATAAGTGTTATCACTTCCTACATTGAAAATTTCTTGTTTTACATCACTTTGAGATGCAATGTAACAAGCTTCAACTATATCAGTAACATAAGTAAAGTCTCTAGTTTGTTTACCATCTCCAACTATTGTAAGTGGTTTATTATTTAAAAGTTGTGCTAAAAAAACACCGAAAACAGCACCGTAAGTTCCACTTGTTCTATGACGAACACCATAAACATTGAAAAATCTCATACTAACTACTGGCATATTATATAGCTGTCCCCAGTGCATTACATATTGTTCTCCAACAGTTTTTGTATGAGCATAAGGGTATTCAGGAGCTATGGGAGTGTCTTCAGGAGTTGGATAAACATCTGGGATACCATAGCATGAACTTGATGCTGCATATACAAATTTTTTAAGATTTTTAGACTTTTTAGATGCTTCTAATACCCTTATAGTACCATCGACATTTGCTCTATGGTATTTTATAGGGTTATTTATAGATGGAACTATATCAGCAAGTGCAGCATAATGAAATACATAATCAACACCACTAAAATACTCATCTAAGTTACTTTCATAATCTCCTATATCTGCTTGAACAAATTTTATCTTACCTTTATGATGCTCGATATTATCTAGTCTTCCATTTGCCAAATTATCTATAACTGTCACTTCATAGTTGTTTTTAACTAACAAGTCCACCATATGTGAACCAATAAACCCTGCTCCACCTGTTACTACTGCTTTCATCATTTTGCCTTATATAAAATTATCATGCTCTTGTGGATTTTTCAGTCGCCAAAGATAACGATTTACCTCATCCATTCTACAGTTTACTCTACAGTTTTTTATATCTAGTTCATTTTTTACATAATTATAAGATTTCTTTCTTTTTTCACCTTCCCAAATAGAACTAAAACTTTCATCATAAATATTACCATAACAAAATTCATCTTTTCCAAGATAAGCACTACAACCAAATACTTTTCCATCTGCTGCGATATAACCCCAAAAAAATGGAGTTGAGTGGCATTTGTCATAAGGTTGTTTTTTCTCAACATATTTTTTCATAGTATTTGCACGGAAAATTACACTAAACTTATCATCAGATATACTCTCAACTTCCTCTTGAATATCTAGCATTTTTGAGTAGTCAATATCTGCATACTTAGTAGTTTCACTTGAGAGATGTTGAGAGTACGGTTTTATAACAAGATAATCAACTCCCAATGCTTTACACTTCTTAGCAAGTATTACTGCCTCATCTTTGTTCTCAGGTAGTAAAAGCATCTGTACACCTATAGTACATTTTAGATTATTTTCTTTTCTATATTCTAAAGCATTCTTAAGATTTTCTATCACTCTATGAAAATCAATCTCTTTTGTTTGATGAACTTCTGCATAAGTTTTAGCTGTTCCAGCATTTAAACTTACTTTTATCCAAGAACAATTTTCTACATATCTTTGAGTAGCTTTTTTATTTGCTGGTACAAAATTTGTAGTCAATGATGTATCAACCCCAACTTTTGAGCAATGTTCAACAATAAGGTCTAAATCTTTAAAAAGTAAAGGTTCTCCCTCTCCTGCAAACATAACACTTTTAACATCATTTTTTGCCATATCACTTAAAGTATCTTTTAAAACATCAAACTCTAAACCTATATTTTCATAACCCATATAGTCTAATGCACAGAAAGTACATCTATGATTACAACCACCATAAGGTGAAATTTCTACATAAATAGGATAAATTTTTTTCAATTTATCCCAATCATCTTTTGCTTCATACCATTTAGCTACTCTTACTGGATGCAAGATTAGTTTATGTGAATCTATACTGTACTTATCTGACATAATTATCCTACTTTTTGATTTTTTTTTATACTTCTACTAACACTAGCAAAACCTAGATTAAATTCAAACTTTGTATTAGTTTCTATAACTTCACCATCTACACCATCATCTTCTAAAATCTCAGAATCAATCTCTATGATTTTTTCTAAAATCTGGTTTGATTTTTGTGCTAAATCTTGTTGAATACTCTCATCAGTAGTTTTCATCATATTGTTTATATTTCGAGATAATTCCCTAATATTTGCAAAAGTTTCTACAATTTGTAATGTTGCATTTGTAGCTACATCACTTTTTAAAATAGTAGCCAACATATATAGACCTTTTTCTGTAAAAGCTTTAGGCATATGTGGTGAATATTTTAGTTTTGATAGGTGGTCGAAATTTTCGACTACATAAGATTTTTCATCTTTTTCTAATTTTATTAAATATGTTTCATTTGGAAACTTATCCTTATTATTTTTTACAGCTTCATTTATCCGTTTTGTTTCTACTTGAAATAAATCAGCCACATCTTTATCTAATAAAATTAAAGTTTCTCTAATTTTTATCAACTTACTTTCCAATGTATTAAACTTCATAATCTCCATAAATATCCTTTTCTAATTTACTGTAAACCACGGATTTAACAAATCTACTTTGTTATAAATCAAGGGAGTTTTTTTCTTAAAATCTAAACTCATTTTATCACTTTCTCTTACAATAGCATCAGATGCTGCTGTATCCCATTCCATAGTGGGAGCTAATCTTGGGTATATATCTGCTGTTCCCTCTGCAACCATACATAGTTTTAAACTACTTCCTTTACTTATAAAAACTTTTTCTTTATCTGTTTTTATGTTATCTATAAATCTTTTTGTTTCATCAGATAGATGGGATTTACTAGCTACTATAACAAATTTATTATCATCTCTTTTTATAGGTAATTTTATACTATTTTTGTAAGCTCCAAACCCTTTTTTTGCACTATACATATCATTTAAAACAGGAGCATATACTACACCTAAAACAGGTGTGTCTTTATATATAAGGGCTATGTTTATAGTAAACTCACCATTTTTTTTAACAAATTCTTTCGTTCCATCTATGGGGTCTATACACCAATAATATTGCCAATCTTTTCTTAAGTCATAGTCTAGTTGCTTATTTTCTTCAGACATTATAGGTATGTTTGGATATAATTTTTCTAAGTGTTTGCATATAATCTCATTTGCTTCTAAATCAGCTTGAGTTAGTGGTGAGTTGTCATCTTTATAATTTACTTCAAAATCTTGCTTATAGATTTTCATAACAGCTTTTCCAGCTTCTAAAGCAATGTTTTTAATATCTTCTATATCTATTTTATTTAACATCTATATATCCATTATTTTTTAAATACAACATTATTATATCTATATTTTGCTCAAGATTTACTATATCATTTAGAAGATGGATTTCTGGTTTTTGAGGTTTTTCATAAGTGGAATCAATACCAGTAAAATTTTTAATCTTACCCTCTCTTGCCTTTTTATATAATCCTTTTAAATGTTGCCCTATGGGTGAAACAATAGATTACAAGCTACTTCGTTGAAAACTCTTGTACCCAAGGGCATAACAAAGCTACTGATAGCTCCTGCGAATTTTCGCCTCATATCTTATAATCTATTGTTTCATTGGCTATGAAGTTATTTATACTCTCTTACTTATCTATCTCGAATACAACAAATGCACTTGAAGGTGGAGTGTTCTCTCATATGACTAGGTACCCCTTGAGGGTAAAAACATGATTAGTTTACATCGTGGTTTAAGTAAAAGTTTGAAGCTAAATTTAATAGATTACTATCTTGTTAATTATAAGAAAAAGTAGAAAATTATGCACCCGTTTTTTTAATTAAGTCATTTTTTGTAAAATTATATAGTATAATACCACTAAATAAAGTTAAGGTTTATCTCTAAATGTTTAATAATAAAAATATACTTATAACTGGTGGAACTGGTAGTTTTGGAAAAGCATTTGTTAAGACTCTTTTAAAAAGATATAAACCAAATAAGATTATAGTTTATTCAAGAGATGAACTAAAACAGTTTGAGATGGCTCAACAGTATAGTCAAAAATGTATGAGATACTTTATAGGTGATATAAGAGATGCCCAAAGACTTCAAAAAGCGATGCAAGATGTTGATATAGTGGTTCATGCAGCGGCACTAAAACATGTACCTATAGCTGAGTATAACCCTATGGAGTGTATAAAAACAAACATAATGGGTTCTCAAAATGTTATAGATGCTTGTTTGGCAAATAATGTTGCTTATACCATAGCACTCTCAACTGATAAAGCTGCATCTCCTGCAAACCTTTATGGTGCTTCAAAACTGGCATCAGATAGGCTTTTTGTAGCTGCAAATAACTTAATTGGTAAACATAAGATAAAATTCTCAGTTGTAAGATATGGAAATGTCCTTGGTTCTCGTGGTAGTGTTGTACCTTTTTTTAAAAAACTTATAGCTGAGGGTGCCACTGAATTACCTATAACTGAGCCAAATATGACAAGATTTTGGATAACTTTGCAAGAGGGTGTTGATTTTGTTCTTAAAAATTTTCAGAGGATGAAAGGTGGGGAGATATTTGTCCCTAAGATTGCTTCTATGAAGATGACTGACTTAGCATCTGCAATTGCACCTGATTTACCTCAAAAGATTATAGGTATAAGACCGGGTGAGAAACTTCATGAGGTTATGTGTCCACTTGATGACTCACATATAACTTTAGAGTTTGATGATCATTTTGTGATAAAGCCATCTATTACATTTCATTCACCAATTGATTATACTTCTAATAACCTTGGAGAAAAAGGTAAAGCTGTAAAAGTTGGTTTTGAATACAATTCAAGAGATAACGATATATGGTTAACACCTAAAGAATTATTGGAGAAGTTAGATGATTAGTTACTCTACACAATGCATCGAAGATGATGATATAGCTGGTGTTGTTGAGGTTTTAAACTCATCATATCTTACACAAGGTCAAAAAGTAGCAAAGTTTGAAGAGGAGCTTTGTAGATATACTGGTGCAAAATATGTTATAACTTTTAACTCTGCAACGACTGCACTTTTTGGAGCTTATAGTGTAGCTGGTATAAAAGAGGGTGATGAGATTATAACAAGCCCTATAAGTTTTGTAGCAACCTCAAATATGTTTGTAACACTTGGTGCAAAACCTATCTGGTGTGATGTAAAACTAGATGGAAATATAGATGAAAATCGTATAGAAAAACTTATAACAGAAAAAACAAAAGCGATAGTTCCCATACACTTTGGTGGAAAACCTGTAGAGATAGAAAAGATTAATA
>Ga0256836_1000679_pt1 | contig 17073 bp, 17 predicted proteins | sample 4561380metaG_FD_185974 | JGI IMG/M metagenome (GOLD analysis project Ga0256836, IMG submission 185974) | Hydrothermal vent microbial communities from Guaymas Basin, Mexico - 4561-380 | ecosystem: Environmental > Aquatic > Marine > Hydrothermal vents | place: Mexico: Guaymas Basin | collected...
GGGCATCATCAAGCCCGGCATGAAGGCCGACGAAATCAGGAGGAAGGTCAAGGTCACCATGAAGGACTTCGAGGAGGCACTGAAGAAGATTGGGCCGTCGGTGAGCAAGGAGACGATGGAGTACTACAGGAAGATACAGGAGCAGTTCAAGCAGTCGCGCGGGTAAACGCGCGACCAGTGAGCGTAAGCTCACGCAGTCTCGTGGATGACCACGAGACCCAGCGAACGAACGTTCGCGCGGGGCGCGCGGCTGACCGCGTGACACCTTCACATTCTTAAATTTTCCTAAGGCTATCGGTTTGGAGGTGATGGGATGATCTACGGAGTCCTGCTCAGCATACCCGAAAAGCTGGTGGGAAAATATGAGGATCAGGTCAGGAGGACAATCGGTTACGGAATAGCGAGGGGCGATATAATAAGTTTCACTGAAGCCCGCTACAAAGGAGATATAGCCTTTGTAATGCTCGCCCGCTCAAGAAGGGCCGCTGAGAGAACGTTTTCAGAACTCTCGGAGCTCCCGATCTACGTCAAGGTCATAGAGATCGAGGGCGAGAGCTGATTCTTTAACTTTTTGCCCGGTGAGAAATGGCAAAGGGGAGGAGGGGAGGAGCGTCATGCTATGAGCTCGACCTCGTATGCTATAGCGTTGAACTCACTCATCTTCTCCCTCGCTATCCTCTCGGCCTTTTTGATATCGTTCGCGGGGATAACGATCTCCCAAGGCATCTCTTTCTCCCGATAGTAGAGTATCCTCGCAAGCATGCCATCACCCCCTCTGTATCACTCGGCGTGAAAAGCACTGGAGTTCAATTTAAAAGCTTTGCTGAACATCATTGAACACCAACGAACAGAATTCGGAGAAGATTAATGAACTGAAAAGACCCCATAGCCGAGGATGTTCAGCGAACGAGAGGGGAAAGGAGAAGGAATAAGAAAGGGACGCAGAACTAATTCAATCGAGCCTTTCTAGTTCAAAAACCCTGGCGTTTTTAGCTTTAAGCTCCTTTACCGCGATCCTGCGGGCGAGATCGGCGTTTTCAGCCTCAAATGTTATCCTTTCTCTGTGGGATCTTCCCCCGTAGAGAGTCACAGCCCACTTCATTCTCCCACCGAGCTGTTTGTCAATTGTTCAAACTTTATAAGTTTAACGCACCAGATTTTAGACATTTCGTCAAAAAACGAAATCATCGAAGGCCGAGCCGAGAGAGATAGGAGAGCATTCTCTCCACGTCGTTGGTTATAACCACCTCGAAGAGGCCCCTGAGTCTGGCGAGGTTATCCTGAGAGTAAAAGAGCTCTTCGTTCTCTGTCCAAAGAACCACCCTTAGGCCGAGGGAGCGAGCCCATTGAAGTGCATTGAGGGTTTTTTCAAAGCCCAGCACAGGAATGGCCTCCATCGGGACGTTGATCGACCAGAGGTTTAGCTCTTCCTTGAGACGGGGGATTAGGGGAACTACATCCTCTCTGTCAATCAAGAGTCCCATCGTTGTCTCATCATCGAACCTGCGGTATTCTCTGAGGGCTTCAACGTCAAAGGATGAAATCATAATGCGCTGGGGGTTGTTGGCCTTCACTATCTCGGCGACCCTCTCAACCGCGTCCCTGTCCTTGAGCTCCACGTTGACGAGTGCGTCCTCAGGGAGAACCTCAAAGACCTCTTCAAGAGTTGGGATCTTCTCTCCCCCACCTATGTCGGCCTTCTTAAGCTCCTCAAGGGTCATTTCCTTTTGCTTTCCGCTCATGTTGCTCGTCCTGTCTATTGTCTCGTCGTGCATGACAATAGCGTTCCCATCCTTAGTTAGCCAGACGTCAAGCTCAACTCCGTCCGCCCCCGCCTCGATAGCCTTCCTGAAGGCGAGCAGACTGTTCTCGGGGAACTTTCCCACACAACCCCTGTGGCCAAGGACTATGATCCTATCCCTCTCCCACATAGAGCGTCGCCTCAACTTCGGTGCGTCTGGGGGCTATAAACTTTTTCAGCCTCGCGGGGTCGTCGGAAATTACCGCATCCACCAAAAGCATGAATTTTGGCACAAGTGAGAGCTCGTTCATCCTGTAGTTCCAGAGCCATACCTTCTTCTTTTTCCTGCGGTACAGGGTGAGAAGCGTTAGAAAGCCGCGGAACCCTATGTATCCGATCAGGTCGAGGGGAACGTGAATGGAGTAACCCTCAAACCCAAGGCTCTGGAAGAGGTTTCTGGCACTCGTCACTGAGAGACCGACTTTGCAGTCCGGACACTCCTTCCTGACTATGTTTATCCAATCGGGGACGTCAGTTGAGATGACGGTTCTACCGAGGATCTTCCGCCGTTCCAGGGAACTGAGAAGGGACTCAAGCGCATTTATGTCCTTCAGGTCGGCGTTAACTACGCCCGGGCGGAGTTTCAAGACCCGGTCCAGAGTTGGGATCAGCTTTCCAAGGGGATGAAGCTTCACGAGCTCCCCATAGGTCAGAAGCTCCACACGATACTGCCGACCGTCAACCGTGAAAACTCCCTCGTGAAGGGGAACGAGTTTGCCATCCATAGTTATCCTCACGTCGAACTCTATACCATGAGAGTGGTTAAGGGCCCTTCGAAATGCTGGAATAGTGTTTTCCAACGGCCCTTTTGTTCCCCTGTGACCCAATATGAAAATATCTCCAATGTCCCCTTGTGTCATACGTCCAACCGTTCAAACATGCGCTCACAATTCTTAAAAGTTCTTCCAGACAATTTTTCCCGTTATTGCTCTCTAAAATCTTCGGAGGGATGGAACTGTGGAGTTCAAATATTCCCGTATATTCCTGCTCGGCTTCGGTTTCTTTGGTATAAGCATAATATGGGCGCTTTACAACGCGTACATACCGATATTCCTCCAGGACACGTTCAGAATGAACAGAACGGTGACGGGCTTCATAATGACGATAGACAACCTCTTCGCCGTCCTGTTGCTCCCGTTCTTGGGCGCGCTCAGTGACATGACGCGAACAAAGCTCGGGAGGAGAAAGCCCTACATACTCCTCGGTGCCCCCTCTGCGGCTCTCATGTTCGCTCTCATCCCCATAGCCAGGGAGCACGGCAATTTAGCCCTCTTCATGGGCACAATAATCCTCATGAACTTCTTCATGGCCCTCTTCCGCTCCCCGGTCATAGCCTTCATGCCGGACATAACACCAAGCGAAAAGAGGAGCCAGGCCAACGGGATAATCAACTTCATGGGCGGTCTTGGAGCCCTGCTCGCGTACTTCGGCGGAAAGGTCCTCTACGAGATGAACTACGCCTACCCCTTCTACTTCGGAGCGGCGATAATGCTTCTGGCGAACCTTTTGGTTGTCCTCTTCGTGCCCGAGCCAGAGGAGTACAGGGTTCCAGGGGAGGGCATAAGCCTGAGGAAGCTCCTCTCCGAGACTTCCCACAAGAGCTTCGGTGAGCTCAAGGAGAACCTCAAGGACGTTTTTGCAAGCCACGAAAAGAGCCTGCTCGCGATCCTGCTCGCGATATTCTTCTGGTTCGTTGCCTTCAACTCCCTCGAGACGTTCTTCACGAGCTACGTCAAGTACCACCTCTACGGGATCCCAGTTGGCGCGCCGGAAACCGAGCTCACGAGGAAGATCGAGAGCACAGGGGCCTTTATGCTCGGTGTCTTCAGCCTGAGCTTCATGCTCTTCGCAATCCCTGCCGGCTTCATTGGTGCAAGGCTAGGCAGGAAGAAGACGATAACACTGGGCCTTCTCCTGGTCATAGTGGTAATGCTCGGGGCATTCTTCATCGGGGAAACCTCAAAACCATCAAGCCCAAGCCTCTCGGATTCAGTAATAATGACCTTCATGGGGCTGTTCTTCCTGGGTGGAATCGGGTGGGCGATGATCAACGTGAACTCCCTGCCAATGGTCGTGGACATGACGACGGAGGAAAAGCTTGGTGGCTACACCGGCCTCTACTACTTCTTCAGCCAGGCGGCAAACCTCCTCGCACCACCCCTCGCGGGAGCGTTCCTTGACGTCATAGGCTACAAAACACTACTTCCCTTCGCAATGGTGTTCTTTGTCTTAGCCCTGATAACGGTGCAGTTCGTTAGGAGGGGAGATGTTGTTAAAAGCACCGGGGACACGTATGATTACATACCCGATATGGATTGAGAGGTGAGGGAGATGGAAAGGCGTTTCAACTGGGGTATTGTGCTCGGTCTCGCGCTGCTTGGGTTCAGCAGGAGCGTTGGATGGGCCATGAACAAGGGGCTGTCATTCCCCCTTCTTTCAAGCTACACCCAATCGGCCCTAGTTAAGGGTACAATCCTGGCCCTTGAGGGCCTGATAGGACTCTTTGTCCCTGTGGTTTTGGGGTATTACAGCGATACCCTCCGCTCCAAGTACGGCAGGAGAAGACCCTTCATAATGATCGGGGGCATCCTCGCGGGCGTGGCGGCGCTGATGATATACACCTCGTACGCCCTCGGTGTTCCCCTGGCGGGCTTTGCTCTCTCGCTGGCGTTCTTCTACCTCTCAATGCACCTCTACACGGCACAGTACAGGGCACTAATGCCCGACACAGTGGAGAGCGGTCAGAGGGGGAAAGCAAGCGGTGTCATCACCTTCTTCGAGTGGGCGGGCAACCTCTTCTTCTTCGGTCTGGCAGGCTACCTCGTCGCAAAGGCCGTCTCCATGACCGGAGAGAACGAGGGGATAAAGGCCCTCATCCAAACTCCGTACCTCAAGATACCCTTCATAATCACGGCGGTGTTCCTCATCGGGGCGGCCCTCTTCGTGTACTTCATCGTCCGCGAGCCAGAAGCACCGGAGATCGAGGAAAACGAGACTCTCGGGGAGTACCTCATAAGCATCGTCGAGAACAGGGACTTTCTAAAGTTCTACACCGCCCAGACCCTCTGGTGGATGAGCTTCGAGTTCATAGGGATATTCCTATACGGCATCCTTGCGTACATACTCTACGGCTCTGCCAGTGAGGAAAACGTAAAGGCAGTTACCTCGCTCGGCCTGTTACTCATGGCCCTGTTCAACGTCACGGTTCTCGTAGGAGCCCTTCCAGGCGGCATAATCTACGACAAGCTCGGAAGACGCTTAAGTATAATCCTCGGCGGCGTTATATTTGCCATTCCGCAGATCTGGGGATGGTTCATCCACACCAAGACCGAGATAACAGTGGCCCTCGGAATAGCGGGGGTCGGGTGGGGAATACTCATGGCCGCTTCCTATCCGGTGGTAGGAGATCTGCTCACAAAGTTCGAGAGGGAAGCTTTCACCGGCCGCTACTACGGCTTCTTTGAGGCAACCCGCTCCCTGCCGGTGCTGCTGGCGGGTATAATCGGCGGTGCCATCGTTGATCTCGCCGGGGAAAACTACAGGGTCCTCTTCCCCATCGGAGCGGTACTGGTGCTCCTGGCAATGCCCATGATATGGTTCATGAAGAACCTCGAGGAGACCTCAAAGACCGAGCCGGAAAGTGATGGGTTGGAGATTGAACTGGAGGTATGAGTATGGTGTGGCCAATCGTTTTGATCTTTATCCTCCTTCTCTTCCTCGGGTTCGTTGCCTTCGTTGGTTACAAGATGGTCACGCCCCCGCGCTTCGTCGGCGACTGGACGCCAAAGGATCTCGGCTACGACTACGAGGAGATAACAATAGAAACCAGGGACGGACTCAAGCTGAGCGGCTGGTGGATTCCCAACGGAGAGGGAACTGTTATTCCCCTTCACGGCTACACGAGGAGCCGGTGGGACGAAGTTTACATGAAGCAGACCATTGAATTCCTGCTCAAGGAGGGCTACAGCGTCCTCGTCTTCGACTTCCGCGCCCACGGAAGGAGCGATGGGAAGTACACGACGGTCGGAGAAAAAGAGCTGATCGACGTTCTCTCGGCGGTGGACTGGCTGAAGAAGAACCACCCGGAGAAGGCGGGAAAAATAGGGCTCGTCGGGTTCTCGATGGGTGCGGTGGTCACGATAATGGCCTTGGCCGAGGACGATAGAATCACCTGTGGCGTTGCCGACTCACCGCCGATTTATCTCGACAAGACGGGGGCGAGGGGCCTGAAGTACTTCGCGAACCTTCCAGAGTGGCTCTACACCTTCGTCAAACCCTTCACAAAGCTCTTCAGCGGTGCAAAGGAGCTCAACATGCTGGAGTACGCTGATAAAGTTAGAAAACCCCTTCTTTTAATAGCTGGAGAAAAGGATCCCCTCGTCAAGCCAAATGAGGTGAGGGAGTTCTACGAGAGGAACAAGCAAATAAACCCGAACGTCGAGCTCTGGATTACCGATGCGCCGCACGTTAGAACTTTGAAGCTCCACCCGGAGGAGTGGAAAGAAATGGTCAGAGAGTTCCTCGAAAAGTGGTTGAAGTAAGCTCTTCTTACTCCATTCTTTTTATTGCCCGGTTGTAGAGGATTACCGTGATTAATAGCGCTCCAAAGGCACCGGCCGAGAGCCAAGCAACATCGGGCAGGATTTCGCCAGCGGGCCTGTGGTAAAGCTCCAGCAGGCGGAGATCCTTCAGGGCCCTCCCGAGGGGGAAGTAGTTCGCTATCGGTCTTGCCCAGTTCGGGAGTATGCTATCGGGAATGACTATCCCAGCAAGGAAGAGGAGGGGCATGGAGATCAGGTTGATAACCGCGTTCGTTGCCTTTATGCTCCTCGTGGCCATTGCTATCGCCAGCCCGAGGCCCATAGAAAAGACCGCCGCGAGGAATATCAGAACCCAGCCGAGGAACCCTGGAAAGACCGTCTCACTGAAGATAAACTTCGAGTAGGCTATCCCGATCAGTATGCTGATCATTATAACGATGAACGTCGAGAGGATCTTCCCCACCAGAAAGTCCCACGCCGTTGCAGGGGATGCGGCGATTCTCCTCAGTGTTCCGTGTTCAATCTCCTCCAAGGTTCCGGAACCAACCATCATCATCGTTGCAAAGAGGAACTGTATGCCTATGAAGCTCGTAACGTAGAACTGAATCGGAGATGGGGACTCCCCTGAAACTCCCCTCTCCTCGATGTCCAGCGGATTCGTGAGACCAAGGAGGTACTTCTTAATGTCATCCAGCGTGAAGTTCCCGAGTGCACTCTCGGGAACGTACTCCTCCATGTAGGTTAGGGTGATGTTAAGCCTCTTCTCGGCAACCCGCTGCTCAAACTCCGAGAAAAAGCCCTTCACGGTTCCACTCACTATCTGGTAGTTCTGCGGATCACTTCCCTCAAAATATGCATAGATTCTAGCAGGAAAGCCGCTTGAAAGGTTCTTCCCAAAACCCTCTGGGAACACGAGGAGGGCATCGATCCTTCTCTGTTTTAAAGCCTTCAGCGCGCTTTCCTCGTCCGAATACTCCCGTATCCTGAAAACGTGAACGCCGTCGATGGTAACGTTCTCCATTATGCCCACGACGTCTTTAGCAGTAAATGGCGAGCTCTCGTTGTAGTATACCACTCCGAGGTCGATCTTTACCGGAGGGTTATGGCCACCCCATATGCCCCCGAGCAGGGTTATCCACATGAGCGGAAAGACGAAGATCCAGAACAACGCCATCTTCTCCCGCCTTATCTCCCGAAGATCCTTCAGGACTATCCCCCTAACGGCCCTCACCTTCATCCCAGACCCCTCCCTGTGAGTTTCAAGAAAACATCTTCCAGAGTTGGTTCTTCAACCCGTATCGCCCTTATCTCGCTTCCAGCCCCAACGAGAAGTTCAACGATCCTGGGGAGGGCAGTTTTGGCGTTTTTCACCGATACTCTGAGAGCGTTTTCACGCTCAACCACCCGATGAAATTCCTTCCTCAGAAGCCCGATCCCTTTCAGAACGCCCTCCACGTGAATGACGCTCTCCTCCCCAGCGAGGGACTTCAGCTCCTCGGGCGTTCCAACGGCTATGATCCTCCCCTCGTTCATTATGGCCACCCTGTCGGCGAGGGCTTCCGCCTCCTCCATGTAGTGGGTGGCAAGTAAAACGGTCTTTCCCTCTTCCCGGAGTTCCAGTATAATGTTCCACAACTCCCTCCTCGAGGACACATCCAATCCGACTGAGGGCTCATCGAGGATCAGTATCTCGGGCTCGTAGAGAAGGGCTATCGCGAGGTTGAGGCGCCTCTTAAAGCCACCACTCAGCTCTTTGGCCTTTTTCTTTGGAGGAAGGGAAAACCTCTCGATGAGTTCTCCCACCCTCTCGCTCGGAGCATCGTAGAGGTCAGCGTAAAAGCCCAGGTTCTCTTCGACCGTGAGGAGATCGTAGGCTATGCTTTCCTGAGGCACGTAGCCAATAAAACGGGCTGTTCTCTTCGAGAGAGGCTCACCGAAGATCCTGACTTCACCGGAGTCGTAGCCAAGACCCTCCGCAAGAATCCTGATGAGAGTTGTTTTTCCGGCACCGTTCGGCCCGAGGAGCGCGAGTATCTCCCCTTCCTCGACTTCAAGATTCACCTCCTTCAGCGCGAGAAAATTGCCGTAGCTTTTCTTCAATCCCCGGATTTTGATGGCCTTCATGGGCACCCCCTACAAATAGAAACGGCATAGGGAAATATAAAGGGGCCAGAAACTCTGGAGTTCAGAACGGCCTCGGCTAACCCTCTTTTCCTCACCGTTCAGCGTGGCTAACGCTCGTCATCGGCCGGAAGAATTAACACCAAGTCCTTAAAAAGGGAACGTGAGGAAAAGGTTGGGGAATGACGAGCGTTTACCGGTCGGATCGCTACCGAATGAAGAGACTGGCACTGGCCGACCCCATCAAAAAGGAAGGGAGGGTCAGTAGTTAATCTCTCCCTTTTCCTTCAGCTCGAGGTACATACGCCAACTTATCACCGGCTTCTTGACTGCCATAACGTCATCAACGCGCCTAACTGCTGTGTTGTGCGGTGCGCTCTTGACGACCTCGGGGTTGGTGTAGGCTTCATCGCTTATCCTCTTCAGTGCCTCGACGTAAGCGTCGAGCTCCTCTTTGCTAACCGTTTCCGTCGGCTCAATCATCAGGGCCTCGTGAACAATCAGTGGGAAGTAAACCGTCGGCGCGTGCATTCCGAAGTCGAGGAGCCTCTTCGCCACGTCCATCGCGGTAACGCCAGTTTCCTTCTTCATCGGTTCCGCTGAAAAGACCGTCTCGTGCTTCCTAAGCTTTTTACCTGGCAACTCGTATCCCCTCGTTCCGAGCAGTTTCCTCGTCAGGTAGTTGGCGTTGAGAACAGCTATCTCGCTCGCGTTCTTAAGGCCATCCCTGCCCATAACCTTGAGGTAAACCAGGGCCCTAACCATTACCGCGAAGTTGCCGTAGAGTTCCTTCACCTTCCCGATGCTCTTTGGCACGTTGTAGTCGAGGTAGTAGCGGTCGTTCTCCTCATCGTAGCCCACCAGCGGAACTGGCAGGTAGTCCTTGAGGAAATCCTTTACTCCAACGGGCCCGCTTCCCGGTCCGCCTCCACCGTGCGGTGTCGAGAAGGTCTTGTGCAGGTTGAGGTGAACTATGTCGAAGCCCATATCTCCCGGCCTGACCTTTCCGAGGACGGCGTTGAGGTTCGCCCCGTCGTAGTAGAGAAGCCCGCCGGCTTTGTGGACTATCTTGGCTATCTCGAGGATCTCGTCCTCAAAGATGCCCAGGGTGTTGGGGTTGGTGAGCATTAAGCCAGCCGTCCTCTCGCCGACCGCGTTCTCAAGGGCCTCCAGATCAACGGTGCCGTTCTCGTTGGAGGGAATCTCGATGACCTTGAAGCCGGCCATAGCGGCACTGGCAGGGTTCGTTCCGTGAGCGGAATCCGGCACGAGCATCTCGTCCCTCTGCGGCTCGCCGTTGTCGATGTGGTAGGCCCGGATTATGGAAACGCCCGTAAATTCGCCGTTCGCTCCTGCCGCTGGCTGGAGCGTAAAGCGGTCCATACCTGTTATCTCCTTGAGCCACTGCTCAAGCTCCCACATTATCTTTAACGCGCCCTGAACGGTTCTCTCGTCCTGGTACGGATGGATGTAAGCCACGCCCGGATGAGAGGCTATCTCCTCGTTTATCTTGGGGTTGTACTTCATGGTGCACGAGCCGAGGGGATAGATGCCGGAATCTACGCCGTAGTTCATCTCGCTCAAGCGGGTGTAGTGCTTGACTATTTCAGGCTCGCTCAGCTCGGGAAGGTCGAGCTTGCTCTTCCTCCTAATTTTTTCTGGGATTTCGACCTCCAAATCCTCAATCGGCTTTGGCAAGGTATAGCCAACCCTCCCCTCGCGGGAGAGCTCGAAGATAAGCGGTTCGTCCCACTTAGCCTGGCGGAACATTCAGGCCACCTCCCTGAGGGCCTCTATGAGGGCATCGACCCATTCCTTCCTCGTCGTTTCAGTTGCCGCGAAGAGGGCCGTCTCACCAAGCTCGGGGAAGTGCTTACCTATGTAGTAGCCGCCATGTATTCCCTTTGCAAGGAGTGCCTCGTGTATCTCGCCGTAGGGCCTTTTGAACTTCACAGGAACGTCCTTGAAGTAGAGGCCCTCGAAGGGAATCTCGGCAACCTCGCCCAGCCTCTTCTTCAGGTAGGCGGTGCTCTTGAGGATGACCTCGCCGAGCTCCCTCAAGCCCTTCGGCCCGAGAGTCGCGAGATGTATCGCTGAGGCAACGGCAACGAGTGCTTCGTTCGAACAGATGTTTGATGTAGCTTTGGCGCGCCTTATGTGCTGTTCCCTCGTCTGGAGTGTCATGACGAATGCCCTCTTTCCTTCAGCATCTCTCGTCATTCCGATTATCCTGCCCGGCATCTGGCGGATGAGCTTCTTGTCGTTCCTGACCGCGAAAACTCCTGCCCTCGGCCCGCCGAAGTTCATCGGGTTGCCGAGGTATGAAGCCTCTCCGACCGCTATGTCGGCGCCAAGCTCGCCCGGCGCTTCAAAGATCCCGAGCATCGTCGGATCGGCCCCAACGACGAAGTAGGCACCGGCTTCGTGTGCAATTTCGCCTATCTCCCTCACGTTCTCCTCAACGAGGCCGAAGAAGTTGGCCATCTCAACATAGACTCCAGCGGAATCCTCAACGGCCTCCTTGAGCTTCTCGATGTCGAGCCTACCGCTCTCGTCCCAGGGAATCTCGACTATCTCAAGGTTCGCCCCGCGAGTGTAGGTCTCGATGACGGCTTTCTTTTCTGGACTTATCGCCTTTGGAATCACGAAGCGCTTTCTCTTTCCCCTGTGGAGTCTTACCGTCATCAGAGCGGCCTCGGCTATGGAAGTTCCCCAGTCGTACATCGAGGAGTTGACAACGGGCAAACCGTAGAGCTCGGCCATCATGCTCTGGTACTCAAACAGGGCCTGGAGCATTCCCTGGCTTATCTCCGGCTGGTAGGGGGTATATGCGGTCAAAAACTCGCTCCTCTTGATGAGATACTTGACGTGGGCCGGAATGTAGTGGAAATAGGTTCCAGCGCCGAGAAAGCTCGGCATCTCAAGAGCCGTTTTGTTCTTGGATAGAGTCTCGTTGAGCTCGATGAAAACCTCATACTCGCTCTTACCTCCGGGGAGGTTGAACTCCTTTAGCATCCCCTCGGGAACGTCCGAGAAGAGCTCGTCGATTGAGGCAAAGCCGATTTCCCTCAGCATCTCCTCGCGATGGGCGAGGTTGGGAAGGTAGTGCTTTCCCATGGCAATCACCTCGAAAGGTTAAGACGGTCGTTTAAAATAGGGGGTACATGATTATATGCCTTGTGCTCAAAAAAGAGAAGGGATCAGCCGCTGACCTCCTCCCCGCCCTTAGGTTCCAACGAGTTAACCCCTTGCGAACGGGCGGTTCGGTTTACGGGCAATCATCCCCTACCTCCGTCACCGGTTTCAGGTTCGCCCGAAGGCCGGGTCTCCGGCCCGTTACCCCTACCGGCAAACCCGGATTGGGGTTATGGTTTAGAGGCCACCTTTCAAGGTTTTTACGGCCACGCCGGGTGGCGTGGAATATGGACGCCTTCCAGCGTCACCTATCCAGACGGATAGGCAATAACGAAACCCCTTTCGAGTGGGGTTGTTCTTTGGTGGCCTCTTCGAGGCCCTATTACGCTGGCAAGAGTTCAAAAAGGTTTCGGTCTAAAAGAGCTAAACCCTCAATTACTGCATCCCCGCCGTGAACGGCGAGGCTTTCAAAAGAGGGCAACTTTTAACTCCTTCATTTTATCACCTCCGGAAATGAGGCAGCTGGCATATCCCACGAAGGTTAATAAATCTTCCGCATGGCAAAAGCTTTTAGAAGTCCATGGTAACGGCCTTTTGGTTGGGGGATGGGCATGATAATAGCCTTCGATTTCGACGGAACGCTTATCGACAGCTACTCCTGCATAGAGGAGGCCTTCAAAAGAGCTCTTGAGAGGCGCTACCGCTGGCTCCCCGGAAAGGCCGTCTGGGCGAAGCTGTTGACCAAAATCGAACTCCAGTTCGAGAGGCCGAGCTTTGGGGGCCACAAAAAGACCCACAGGCCACCTTTCTTCCTGAGAACGAAGTTCTTCGAGACGTGGTTCATTGAAAGGGCGAAGCTGAGCAAGCCGATAGACGACGCCCCCGAGCTCTTAAAGCGACTTAGGGAAGAGGGACACACTGTCATTTCGTTCTCTGCAGAGGATTTTATAGACGGCATGAAGGTCAAACGGCTGAAGATGGCCGGCCTCTACGACCTCTTCGACGACGTCATCGTTTTTGGTCGGGAGATGACGCTCGATGAGGCCTTTCAGCTCGTCCGCGAGAAGTACGGGAACGAGACTTTCATCTGGGTGGACGACAAGCCCTGGCGCTTCATCGGCAGGGGCGACGAGAACACGGAGTTCGTGTGGTACTACTTTCCCTTCACCGCTCGCTTCGTTGAGAAGAACCGCGAGAAGCTTGCGTTAATACCGCATCTCCACGTCATAAGGGACCTGTGGAGCATCTTCGACGTTATCAAGAGGGTGAAAGGGGAGAGGGGGGTCGGATAAGGAATGCTCTCCAGGCGCTTCTGGCTGGTGGTGTTCCTTCCGGCACTGGCATTTCTGGTGGTTTTCTTCTACTACCCCGTGGCGCTGATCTTGGAGGACGGCCTCTCGGTTTCGGCCATATCCTCCGTTCTCTCCAACCCCTACTACCGGCACGTCATCGCCTTTACGATCCTTCAGGCGGTTGGCTCGACGCTCCTGACCCTCGCGATAGGCCTCCCCGGGGCGTACCTCTTCGCCAAGTACGATTTCCCGGGTAAGAGGATCCTGAAGGCCATTCTGACCGTGCCCTTCGTGATGCCAAGCATAATGGTCGCTCTCGGATTTATCCTCCTCTTCGGCAGGGAGGGTTTCTTCACGTCCATTCTGGGCCGCAACCTGGGGATACTCTACTCGTGGAAGGCCATTCTCCTGGCCCACGCCTTCTACAACTTCCCCGTCGTGGTCAGAATGGTGTCGTCTCTGTGGGAGAGGATAAACCCCCACTACGAAGAGGCCGCGATGAGCCTCGGCGCTAGGGGATTCACCCTCTTTCGAAAGGTCACGCTACCGATGCTTTATCCGGCAATCCTCGCGTCGTCCCTGCTAACCTTCATATTCTCCTTCCTGAGCTTCTCGATCCCCCTACTGCTCGGTGGTTACAGGTACAGCACGATAGAGGTCGCGATATTCACGTCCATAATGACCCTCCTCGACTTCAGAACCGGAGCGGCACTCGCCGTCATCCAGATGACACTCAGCTTCACGTTCATGTACCTCTACCTCAAGAGCCTCGACAGGTATTCCAAGGCCGAGGAGCAGAGGATCCTTCGCGAGCCGAGGAGGCTGAAACTCAAGGATATGCTGAGCCTCAAAGGCCTCGGGATAACCATCTACTCAGCTATTGTCTTCGTTTTCATCCTCTCCCCCCTCCTCGCGGTCGTCTACGATTCAATCACGTGGAAGGGAAAGTTCACCCTGGAGTTCTACCGCAGGCTTTTTGACAGCTCTTACAACCCGATATTCGGTTCGGACAGCCTGCACGCGATAGCGTGGACCTTCGCCTTTGGATTTGCGACGGTTCTGCTGGCGACGCTCATAGCGCTCGCAATAGCATACTCCGCCCTCAGATGGGATCTACCGGGGAAGACGCTCGTGGACGTTCTGGCGACCCTGCCCCTGGGTTCGTCGGCGATAGTAATAGGCCTCGGATACATCAAGGCCTTTCACAGGCCACCCCTCCTTCTCCTCGGAAGTCCGTACCTCATCGTCGCGGCCCATACTGTGATAGCCTACCCCTTCGCCCTGAGGGCAGTTTCCTCGTCACTCAGAAAGGTGAAGAGCAGCCTCCGCGAGGCCGCGATGAGCCTCGGAGCGACGGACTTCAAGGCGTTCCTGAAGGTTGAGCTACCGCTGGCCTTCGGCGGGGTCTTGGTCGGGGCAGTCTTTTCCTTCGCGATGAGCATAGCCGAGCTCGGCGCAACGTACATGATCTACCAGCCGGAGTACACCACGATAACCATAGCCATCTACCGCTACCTCGGTTCACGACAGTTCGGCTCGGCCTCGGCAATGGCCGTCATCCTTATGATCGTCAGCTTGGTAGGCTTTCTCCTGATAGAGAGGACGGGTGAGGAGGTATGGTGAGGCTTCTTCTAAGGGATGTAAGGCTATCGAGGGAAGGCTTTGAGCTCACAATCCCCGAACTCGAGGTAAAGGACGGCGAGTTCTTCACGCTCCTGGGTCCGAGCGGCTGCGGAAAAACGACCACGCTGAGGATCATAGCGGGCTTTGAAAAGGCCGATGGGAGGGTTTACTTTGGCAATGAAGACGTAACCGACAGGCCCCCCTACGAGAGGAACATCGGAATAGTCTTCCAGGACTACGCCCTATTTCCGCACATGACGGTGTTCGACAACGTGGCCTTCGGCCTGAGAATGAGGAAGGTTCCAGAGGAGGAGGTTCGGAGGGAGGTAAAGGAGGTTCTCTCCCTCGTTGGTCTGGAGGGCTTCGAGAAGCGCTATCCCGAGCAGCTCAGCGGCGGTCAGCAGCAACGCGTCGCCCTCGCAAGGGCGCTCGTTATAAAGCCCAGACTGCTCCTCTTAGACGAACCCCTTAGCAACCTCGACGCCAAAATAAGGGAAAGGCTCAGGGGGGTCATTAAGAGGATCCAGCGCGAGCTCGGCATAACGACGATCTACGTCACGCACGACCAGGAGGAGGCGATGGCGATAAGCGACAGGATAGCTGTGATGAGAAACGGGAGGATAATACAGGTTGGTGAGCCACTGGAGCTCTACTATCACCCAAAGGACGAGTTCGTCGCGACGTTCCTCGGCATTGGAAACCTCCTCGAGCTGGAAGCCGAGGGCGGACGTGCGTGCCTCGGCGGGCTGTGCTTTGAAACAGGACGAGAGGGAAAGGTCAAGGTCTTCTTCCGGCCGGAGAGCGTTATCGTGGAGGAAGGAAAGACCGCCGAAGTGATCGACTACGAGCTCCTCCCCGGGAGGATGAGGCTGTTCCTCAGCGTCGCGGGAAAAAGGATAACCGCGGAGAGGTTCATCAATGAGCTTCCATTCGACCCGCGAAACGTTCCAAAAAAAGTGGGAGTGAGGATAAAGGACTACGCTATCCTCTCTCCTTAATGATCTCCTCTGGGGACTTGCCCTCGATCATGAGCTCGACCCACTCCCTGACCCAGCGGTTGTGGTTGGCCTTTATCTCCTCCGGGTCTGGGTTGATTATCTTCTCCGGCTTTACGGCGTACTTGAACACATCAGGCAGGGTGGCGTTTTTGCTGGCCGGGAACATCCAGTTGTGGAGGGGTATCTCGTTCTGGAACTTGTTGGTAAGCATGAACTCGATGAACTTCTCGGCCAGCTCCCTGTGCTTGGTCCCCTTGACTATCCCAACACCCTCGATCTGAACGTAGGCCGTTCCGTTGAGGAGTATGACACCTATGTCCGGTTCTGTGCCGTTGTTGTAGTAAGCGCTGTAGGCGGGATCGGTGGCATAGCTCACGAAAAGCGGAGCTTCCCCCTTGTCCCACATCTCCCAGCCGGCGTCCCAGCCCTCGGTTATCTGATAGATCTGGGGCTTGAGCTTCTCCCAGTAGTAGAGCCAGCCGGGGTCGCCGTAGGCCCCTATCGTCCAGAGGAGGAATGACATGCCCGTTGAGCTGGTCCTCGGGTCTTCCACTATGAGGCTCTTTTTCCACTCCGGCTTGAGGAGATCCTCAAAGGTCTTTGGCGGGTTCTTAACCTCATCCTTCTTGTAGACTATTGCTATCGGCCCGTAGTCGTAGGGGATGAGGTGGTAGGTTGGATCGAGGCCCTTAACGAGATCCTCGGGAACGAGGTCTATGTTCTTTGGCTTGTAGACCTCAAGGACTCCAGCCTCTATGGCCTTTGCCGCGAGGCTGTTGTCTATCCCTATGACCACGTCCGCCCGCGGGTGGTCCTTCTCGAGGATCAGCCTGTTGAGCACTTTTCCGGCATCGCCCAGGGTTATGAGCTTCACCTTGACGTTATACTCCTTCTCGAATTTGGGTATCGTCACCTTGGCAACGCTCTGAAAGCTGTCGTAGGCGTAAACCGTCAGGGTCTCCGGTTTTTTGGTCGTGGTGGACACAGATGAAGATTGAGTCCCCCCAGATTTTTCTTCGTTCCTTGAACCTATGCACCCAAGGCCCACAACAAGCAGGGCCACGAGGATTATTGCGGCAAGCGTCTTGCTTCTCATATTCACCACCCTAAAACGCGGTTTTTGTTTTCAATAACCGATTTAGCAAACGGTTAAAAAGTTTTGCTGGTCGAAAGTGCCCCCGCTGGTTTTTAACCGGAGTACGTTTTTGAAGATGTTTCGGAATAGTAACAAAACGGCATAATTTAAACGGAATTTGTGGTGAGATGCCGAAACTATTTTAAAGCAGTTCGTCATAGGAAATCAATGTCCCATCTTGTCCCGGGTTGATTTATTATTTACCCGGACACCCAATAAAGGGGGTGATTGAATGGAACAGAGGGATCAATGGGCAACAAAGCTCGGTTTGATTTTGGCCATGGCTGGAAACGCCGTCGGCCTTGGTAACTTCGTGAGGTTCCCAACCCAGGTCGCCCAGAACGGTGGCGGCGCCTTCATGGTGCCGTATTTCATAGCGCTGTTCTTCCTCGGTATCCCAGTGATGTGGATTGAGTGGGTTGCAGGT
>Ga0256836_1000681_pt1 | contig 17035 bp, 14 predicted proteins | sample 4561380metaG_FD_185974 | JGI IMG/M metagenome (GOLD analysis project Ga0256836, IMG submission 185974) | Hydrothermal vent microbial communities from Guaymas Basin, Mexico - 4561-380 | ecosystem: Environmental > Aquatic > Marine > Hydrothermal vents | place: Mexico: Guaymas Basin | collected...
TAAAACTTGAATCTTGAAAATCTCTCATTGCTTTTCTGGATTTTAATATCTTACTAACGTCATTGTTTACCGCATCTTCATCAACATTTACCCTAAGAGTTACATGCCAATAAGGTCCTTCTTTATATCTATCCACTTCCTTAAAACTTCTAATATAACCATTCGTATTGGAAACAATCTTATCAAGATACATTTTCCCATTTTTAACAATGGAATTTGATTTGATACTCGCTCCCATAACAGCTTCTACTGCACTTCTTAAAGCATCTTCCCTTGCTTGATTTACAGTAACCCCAGTTCCTGTTACCGTTACAGTTTTTGCAAATACAAACACTCCAATTAAAAACATTAATATTCTTCTCATCATTCAGCCTTTCTTAAAATATATCCTTCTTTTGCTTTTCCCCTAAAAACGGCAACTGAAAATTTAGGAGTAACTCTAATTATCTTAGCAATTCCAACTTTTTTTTCTTCATAACCTAAAAATTCTTTCGTATAAGGATCATAAAGAGGTTTTTTAGCCGAAAAGATATATAAAATATCTCCTTTTTTTAAAACTCCTTTGCCGTAATTTATTATTATTCTTTTATCATCCACTTTTACAATTCTAGGAGGATAAATATTAAATATCATATCATCGATTATTCTTTTAGCCGCTATTTCAAAAAGAGATTGCTTATCTTTAGCTTCAATTTCAAAACTATTTGCCCACTTTAAAATTCCTCTTACGCTATCAAAAATTTTATATTCAACTTTCATTTTATATTTAACTACTCTTTTTACCCTATCCAACAAAGGTAACTTTTCATATCTAACATCTTTAGATAAGTTTATTCTTCCAACTAAAATATAATCGCTTCCTATTCTTTTTTGAAGCTTAATTATTTCTTCTTTTCTTGTCGTAGGTTTTAACCAAAAAAGATTTTCCAAATCCAAAACGCTACTATCCAATCTATCAATTACATTAAATTTCCTTGTTTGAGACAATTTCTCCAACAAGAATCTACTAAATTCCAAATTATCATCTCCGATAAAAGGAAAAAATGCTATTGCTTTTCTTGAGTTTAAATATCCGCTATCTTTATAAGCATTAAAACATACCTTTAAAACTACCCTATATCCATTTCCAACTCTAGCTTCATCAAGAATTCTAAAACTCTTTATAACCCCTCCCGTAGAAGAAATTATTTTATTTGAATATTCGTCTTTTAAATAATTTACTTCCTTATCGTTTAAATATACATTATTTATTTTTCTTTTTAATACTTGAACTTGAGCAATAGAAAGACCTCTATACTCAGAAATAGCCAAAACTAAAGCGTTTTTTATAGCCTCGTTTTTATTTATTCCATCCGCGGCTACTTTTAAACACTCATTTACTATCTTTGCGTGTAAAAATACAGCTATTAAAATTAATAAAAACCTCATCCCATTTCCTTAAAAATCGTTAATTACTTCTGGAACTTTTTCTTCAAATTCTTGAGATTCAATAGCGGAATTAACTTTTTTGGATACATTATTTTTTAAGTTCATATGAGGTTTATTCATGTTTTTAAGATTCTCATAAACAGAATATTTCCACACCACAATAGCTCCTACTAAAGGAACAGAAGTATTTTCGTTAACTTTTAAATTATAAGAATATCTCTTAGCTACATAACTTCCTCTTAAATCTAAAGAAGCTTTTACTTTTGTAGTTTCAAATGTTTTTTTAATTATACTTTGAATATCTTTAATTTGAGGCTCTTCGTCTGAATTTACTACTTTTTGAGCATACTCACTTACGATGTCTCCAGTTATAGTTTTAAAATTCCTGCTCAAAAATCCATTTGTAAACAAAGCAATTTGCGCATTAGCTTGAGAAATAGCTCTTTTATAAGCAACATTTCTTAACATATCGTTTTTATATCTACTATGAGATTTTTGATATCCGCTTATTCCATAAGAAACAATTACAGGATATCCATCTTTATCAAACGCTATTCTTGTTCCAAGTTTTGAAATCAATTCTTTTGGAGTTCCATTTAAATAAAAATCTATATCGCTTTTCATTTTTAAATTAATAGGTTGTTTTCTTGCTATAGCGTTTGCTATTTGAACGGTAATTGGCGTTCTTTTTGCAATCACTCCAACAGTTGCGTATCCATCGTCATCCAAAATCCATTTAGATCTAACTACGATAACCCCTCTTATATCTCCCATTGTTTTATTCAATACATTTTGAATAAATTTATTTTTAAACAATTCTTTTTTTTCAACCGGATTTAATTTCTCAAGTTGTTCTTTACTTACTCCAAGTTTCATTAAGGCTTCATCAAGCTTTTTATCACCTAAAAGTAAAAGTTTATTCATTAAAGTTTTAATTTTAGCCCCAAACCCAGTTCCAACATTTTGATTATCGTTAAATTCTAAAGCGTTATCAGATTGATCAATACCAAGCTCCTGTGCCTGATCTACCAAATTTTTCCCATATAAACTCATAGCGCATTGACCTAAAATATCTAAATACGCTTTTTGATATGCGTTATTTAAAGCCTCAGCAAAGTTTTTACTTGTTACGGGAACGACCGTAGTCATTGCTGAAAAAAAATACATTTTATTTCCATATTCTCCTATTCCAGGTATTCTTGGATCCGTTTTTATTACCTCTTCTTTCCACTCCTCAATTCTATCCATCGAATTGGCAAATGCAAAAATTGCAATTAATATAAATAAAAAAATCTTTTTCATCTTTTCTCCTTTCTACCATAATTTTTTAATTTTAACATTTTTATAATAAAATTCTAAAATTTCCCTGTATCCATACCCTTCTTTTGCCATAGCTTCCGCTCCCCATTGAGAATATCCTACGCCATGTCCATATCCTCCTCCCTTAAAAATAAAATAATTTCCATCTTTTTCAATTTCCGTTAACAAAATATCATACAACTTAGCCGCTCTTCTTAAAGAAGTATAAGTTTTTAATATTTTAACACCTTTTGAAGAATAAACTTTTATTTTTACAATTCTTCCGCTTTTTACCCTCTTATAAGGAACGATTTTAGAAATTTTTCCTAAATTCAGTCCCATTTTTTTGAAACTATTTTCCAAATCTTTTACGCTAACTTTTTTTACCCATTTTCCTCTTGGCATTTTTACAGAAAACTCATCTTTGTGAGAATATAAATAAGGAAACTCAACGCCAAATATTTCTTTTGAGCTTGAACTTCTCCATCCTACGTTTGCACAAAACTGAGATAAAATAACTTTATTATCATAAGTTAAAATTTCACCTTTTGTTTCTTCAACGGCTTTTATAGATTTTTTCGTAACAGTTTCAATACCTTTATATACTTGATCGAAAGTATCATCTCTTACATCATACAACCAATTTTTTCTAACTTTAGTCTGATAAAGAACAAATGTTCTTGAAGCAACTGCTTGAGACTTTAACGCCTCCAAGTCCCAGCTATTTAAAGATTCGCTTGTTACTACAGAATACAAATATTGATCTATTGGAACTAAATTGATTAAATATATTTTTCCATCTTTATAAACTAATTTAAAATCGCCTTCATATTTCCTGTTTTCTTCTTCTACAAAAGAAGCTTTTTGGGATTTTACAAAAAAATTTCTTTTACATATTCCGTTACAACAAATTTTATATCCTCTAACTTTACAATTCAAATGAGAAACAAATTCTCTATCTACAAAAAAAGCTCCTCTAAGCGATACTTTTTTGGATTTAAGTAAAAGAACTCTTATTTTAGGCTTTTCTTCTTTTATTGCCAAAGTTTTGGCATGAAATGGAGTTTTTTTTATTCTTTTGTAAAAAAATTTAGCCTGAAAAGAAAATCTTCCATCTGGATATTTTAAAAGATACTCCCTAAAAATATCTTTAGCATAAGAAGCATTAAAATCTTTTGCTATCATTGCTGAAAAAAACAAAGCGTATTCGCTATTTTTTACATTCTTAAATTTTTTATACGAAGAATAAAGCACTTCAAAAGCATCTCTTGGTTTCAACAAATACATATACAAAACATTGGCTTTTTTTATCTGAGCCTCCAATTTCACAAAATCGGAAGAAGAACTTACATAAGCACTATCGTAATTATCTATTGCTTCTAAATATCTACCCTTATCTACGTACAAATCCCCAACATTAATTAAATATCGAGAATACAATTCACTTGAATAAACAAATACAAAACTTATCAACAACAAAATATATTTCATCATTTATCCATTACAAAAACTATTCTCGCTTTTTGTAAAAAAGCGTTTTTTTCATTAGAAGAAGAAATTAAATCTGCATCTTTTTTGGAAATTTCAACATCCGTTTTATTTAACACCCTAAGAGGTTTAACAATACAAGGCGAATAACTATGATAAGAATCCAAAATCGCTTTCGCTTTATTTATAGAATTTGTAAAAGAAGCCAATCCTCTTTGAATAATCACAGATTGAGGAACTTTTGTTGGATCATAAATTATTTCGTTTTTATAAAAAATTTTATTAATAATAGCAGGTTCAAAATCCTTACCTCTTACATCAATTATCAGCCCATCGCAAGTTTTTTCAATTTTAATTTTTGAAGGAGTATATAAATTTTTAAATTTTAATTTTTTATTTTTTACAATAACCGCAGCTAATTTATTGTAATTTATAGCCATAGTAACTTTAGCATATCTTTTATCATAATCATACTCGGTTTTTATAACTTTTGCGTTTTTTAACAAACCTTGCACTCTAGTTCTTATAGTATCATCTTCAAGCATTGCATCTTTTACAGTAGTAGTAGAATCAATCTTTACATTAGAAATTTGCTCAAGCAATTGTCTTTGAGCATCAAGCTTTGCAGCTATATAAGCAGCCCTTGGAGGTTGATTTTCGGCAGAATATCCAGTTGCTATAAAAGTTTTTGCAAATAAAAAAACATTTAATAAAAAAATTATACCCCATTTCATCCTTTATCCTTAATGCTTTTATAAAATTTCATTATTTTTTCTTTAGCGTCATCAAAAACAATTTTATCAAAAATTTCCTCTTGTTTTTGTTTAGGCAATTTAGAAATTTCCACTAATTCTTCTTTCAATTTATCAAACTCCTTAGAAGCATAAACCTTCATTAAAATTAAAGCCACATCTTCTGAGGTAATTTTTTTCTTTTTGTTTTTTAAATAAAAGATAGCCAAAATAATTAAAAACAAACAAAAATAAATTATAAAACTAATTTTCCAGAATTTATCGAAAGTTAAAGATTGTAAATCCATAAAAGAAGGATTAATCAAAAGCAAAACAAAAATAACTACAATGGTAAAAACCAAAGCCAAAGTCATAATTATTAACAAATTAATAAAATAACACATAACATTACTAAGCCAATACTTAAACTTCTGAATTAAATCGTTTTTGTTAATAATGCCAAAAACATAATCTTTAATCTCTTTTTTTTGCTCTTTTTTACACTCGGAAAAAGCAGCTATTAGCAATTCGCCTCCCAATACGCCCAAAAACATAAACAATAAATCTATTCCTTTATCATTTAACCAAGATAAAGCTTTTTTTACGACATCGTTTTCCGACATATTTTCTATTTGCTCAATATCTTTTATTAATTTTCTTGCCTTAAGATTATCAGGATCTATCTCCAAAGCTTTTTTTAAAATAATTTTGGCTTCTTCTAGCCTCTTCATATCCTTTAAAATACTTCCTTTTAAAACCAAATAATTAGGATTGTCGGGATCAAACTTTAATAAAGTATTAATATTTTTTAAAGCTTCTTTATCATATCCTTGCTCGGCTAATTTTAAAGTTTTAATAAAAAGAATCTTTTGATTTATCGAAGAAGAAGCCAAAATAAAAATTGGGAGTAGAAAAAATAATATTTTTTTCATTATTCACCTACTAAAATTACTACTTTTGCGTTCTTAAAAACAGAACTATCAACTTCTTTTAAAATTTCGTATTTAGATTTTGTTAAAACCAAATCAGATTTTCTTTTTCCATATATCCCTTTTGCTTTTAACAAAATAGGATTATTTTTTACTCTTTTTTTATTTTTAACCTCTTCAAAACTTCCAACCTCATAATCTACGATTCCATGAGAATTTACGATTTCATATTCACTAACATAATTTAGAGGATATATCTCCTTACCATTAATATCCCTAATTTTAGGAAGAAGAGCTAAATCAAAATTTTTTACGTCTTTTGCATCAATAACTACTCCGGTTATTTTAGAAGATTTTATTTTGTTAATTAAATTTTCCAAAAATCTAACCATTGTACTATTTCCGCTTGCTCTAAAATCATCCAGCAATTTCTCAAGCGTTTTTAAATCTTCATAAGAATATTCAGAAGCATAGAGGAAAAAAGGAGAGAAAAATTTTTTTAACAAATTCTCTGAAATATTGGTTTTTAATATTTTTATCAAAATATCGTCAATCAAATCAATCTCTACTTCAACAACACCGTATCTTTCATCAGGATCGTAATATTCTGAAACTACCCTACTACCCTTTATCGCTCCTTTAACTACGGCTCTAATAATATCGCTTTTTTTTATGCCATCTTCAAAAGTAGTAACGGAATTAATCCTAATTCCTTTAATTTTTTCTAGCATATTTCTTTGAGCAATAATTTTAGCACTCACCAAAGCAGCATATCTACTCTGATTAGAAGCACTCATACCTTTACAGGTTAAAGTATATTTCGTCCAATTTATAATACATTTTCCATCTTTTTTTATTACGTCTGCGGCATTTAAAAATATGCTAAAAAGCAGTAATATATAAATCTTTTTCATCCTTTTCTCCTTTCAATATTTTAATCTTACTTAAAAAAAATACCACAATATAATTTTTCTAAAAAAGCCTTCCCATTTTTTTATACCCCAAATAAAATAAAATAGCACTTATTATAATCTCTCCCATAAAATAAGGTAATAAATCTATAAAGTCAGTCCCTCTAAAAAAAATAGACTGTGCACCTTCTATGTAATATTTAACAGGAGAAATTATACTAAGTTTTTGAAGAAAAGGAGCCATTGAGTGAATTGGCGTCCAAGCCCCGCTTAAAAACAAAAGCGGCATAACAACTAAGATAGTATATTGGGAAACTTCAAGAACGCTGTTTGAATAAGCTGCAATTACAAGAGCAATCCCACCCATTGCCATTACAAAGAAGAATGTCAAAAGAAAAAAATAAAATAGATTTCCATTTATAGGCACATCAAATACTCCAAACAATATAAGCCCAATTCCAATTACAATACCTACACTAAGAATAAAGATTTGAGAAGCAATTTTAGCAAATATAATCAACGCCCCATTTGCCGGCATTAAAAGCATAATATCCCACGTTCCGGCTTCTTTTTCTTTTACGAATACAACCGCTATTAACACAAGACTAAGCATTGTCACAACGCTTAAAAGTTCGCTTAAACTCATAAACCATTTTGAATTCGAATTAGGATTAAAAAGTTTATAAACTTTTATATTAAGCGGCATTTTACCATCTATCATGGAATATATGGTCTGGGTTAAATATTGAACGGAAACTTCCGCTTGAGCGGCAGCGGTAGCATCGATAATTACGTTAATTTTAGCTTCTTTTTTTCTAATAAAATCTTTTTCAAAACCCTTATCAAAAATAACTCCTACCATTATCTCTTTATTAAAAACAGCTTTTTTTAGTTCTTCTTCGTTTAAAAACCTTTTTGGTTTTTGAAATTCAGGAGCGTGAAAATGTGCTAAAATTTTTTGAGCTAAAAGCTCTCCAGAATAATTTACATACCCTATACTTACGTTTCTAGGCTTCACCTCAATTCCCTCTCCCGCTATATAAATATCAAAAGTAAAAGCGTAAATTAATATAAAAACAAGCCCCACATTTCTCAAAAACACCAAAATCTCTTTTTTAAAAACAGCAAAAAACTTTTTCATTTAAGCTCCTTTTTTAAAAGCAAAGAGCCAATAAACAGTAAAGCGATAGCATAAAAAATCAAAATAAAAAAATATTCCACATTTTTAGGCGAATTAAATCCCTGAGCTATTAAAAACGCATCATACAAAAGATGATTGTAATACATCACGGGAAACAGATGCGCTTCTATGTAACTCTCCCCTGTCATCGAAGAAATTGGCATTAAAATCCCCGAATACAAAAATCCCGGAATTACCGTAATAAGCACCGTCAAAACAAGAGCGGTAACCTGACGTGATGTAATAATGGATACCAAAAGCCCTATACCGATACTAATAGCAATATAAATTTCACTTGCCAAAAAATAAAGCAAAAAACTTCCCTTAAAGGGCACTTTAAAAATATAAACGGCTATCAAAAATAAAATAAAAGTATTTAGCGAATATAAAACAAAAGGAGGAATTAATTTTGCTATTAAAAACTCTATTTTGGAAACCGGAGATGAATAAAAATTAAAAATAGTCCCTACTTCTTTTTCTTTAACTATTAAAAGAGCAGCAATAATTGCCGGTGCTATAAGCATCGTAAGTCCAATAAGTCCGGGAACTATTCCGTTTTCATCCCGCATGGATTCATTAAAAAAATTTCTTTGATTTATTTTAAAAGGCACTTTAACACCATTTTTTTCAAGCAAATTTAAAAACACTCCCTGAACATATCCTTCAAGAGTAGTAGCTCTTAGAGGAAAACTTCCATCAATATATACGGCTATTTCCGAATCGCTTGAATGCATCAGATTTTTTTCAAAATTATGAGGAATTATTATAAACAAATCGGCTTTATTTTGCTTTATAAGCTTTAAAGCTTCATTATCAGTAATATTTAAAACTTTCGCGTCAAAATATTTCGTAGTGCTAAACGCTCTTATTATTTCATGTGAGAGTTTAGTATCGTCCCTATCAATTATCACCGTTCTTGAATGAATAACCTCCATTCTAATACCATATCCAAAAAGTATAACTATCATAGCCGGAATTAAATAAACCATTATTATCATTTTAGAACGCCACAAATCTATAAATTCTTTTTTTAAATAAGCTTTAATTACACCTACTTTCATCCGCTCTCCTCATAATATTTAATAAAAATCTCTTCAAAAGAAAGTCCCGGAAATTTTTCATGAAGCTTTTTAACTTCTTCATCTACAATTTTTTTGCCTCTTTTTAACACCACAACTCTATCACAATATTCCGCTTCGCTCATATAATGAGTGGTAATGAGAATTGAAATTTTCCATTTTTCTTTAATTTCCCTTAAAAACCTCCAAAAAGTAGCCCTCGCTATCGTATCAACCCCGCTTGTGGGCTCATCCAAAAACAATACCACAGGCTCATGTAAAAGGGCAACCGAAAGTGAAAACCTTTGGTTTATTCCAAGAGGCAAATCTTTTGGAAAATCGTTTAGATATTTTTTAAATCCAAAAAGCGTTGAAAAATATTCTATTTTTTCTTTTGTTTCTTTAGGACTTAAATCATGCATTTTAGCAAAATATTCCATATTTTCTTTAACGCTCATTTCCTCATACAAAGCAAATCTTTGGGACATATAACCTATTTTGCTTTTAAGCTCAAGTCTATCTTCATAAGATTTTATTCTTTTACCAAGAAGATATAATTCTCCTTCATCAATCGGATAAAGTCCAAGAAGCATTTTAATAAAAGTAGTTTTTCCAGCCCCGTTTGCTCCAAGAAGCCCTAAAATCTCTCCACTTTTAAGCTCCAAATCTATATGATCATCTGCTATGAAATTTCCAAATTTTTTAGTAAGCCCTACTGCTTTTACTACAACTTCTGGAAGTTTAACATCTTTTTCTTCTAAATTTATTTTTAGATTCTTTTTACCTTTTTTAAGCGCATTTACAAAAAACACCCCCTCAAGCAAAGGAGGAGCTTTTTTTAAATTTAGAGGCTTTAAACAATATGTTCTATTATTAAAACTAAAACAATCTTCTCTTTCAATTTCACCTTCATATGTATAATCTTTTATACTTTCTTTAAGCTCTTTTGCATTTCCTTTTGCTATAACTTCACCTTCATCAAACAAAAGCAGTTTATCCATTTTTTCCGCTTCTTGCATATACGCAGTGGAAATAAGCGCAATTATTCCTTCTTTTTTTCTAAATTCATCAACTATTTCCCAAAGTTCTTTTCTGCTTATTGGATCAACCCCGGTTGTTGGTTCATCTAAAATTAAAAGTTTAGGGCGTGGAAGAAGCGCTAAAATTAGTGAGAGTTTTTGTCTCATACCTCCGCTTAAATGTCCGGCAAGTCTATCCTGAAACTCATAAAGACCCGCCATTTTTAAAAGGCGGGTTTCATAATCTATATCTTTTTTAACTCCTCTAATGTTTCTAAAAAATTCAAAATGCTCTTTTACGCTTAAATTATCATACAAAACAAGCCCAAGCCCTTGAGGCATAAGTGAAAGATAAGGTTTTATTTTTTCGGCTTCTTTTGGAGAATGATAAGCATACCCATTAAATACAATCTCTCCTTCAAACCTCTTAACACCTGCTATTGCATGCATCGTGGAGCTTTTTCCAGCTCCATCCGCTCCAATAAAACCTATAATCTCACCGCTATTTGCTTTAAAACTTACATTCCTAACACCTACAATATTTCCATATTTTACCGTAACGTTTCTTACTTCAAGCATTATTTTTTGCTTATAGTTCAGGTAATTCATCAAGTGATTTTGGCAAATTTCCGTTACCTATCAAAATAACTCCCGTTGCAGGAAGTCCCAGTTTAAGATAAGGATTTGGTTTAATTGGCTTTAACCTAACTTCATAAACCCTTGTAATTCTATCACTCTTAACAGCAACCTCTTTTGGGGTAAATTCGGCTTTTTTGGCAATTCTGCTAACAACCGCGGGAATAGGATTATTTGGAAAGGAATCTAAAAAAATTTCGGCTTTATCTCCAAGCTTTATTTTTCCATTTGTAATCTCATCAACAAATACAACCACATAAAGATCTTTTGGATTAATTAAAGAAACAACGGGCATTCCAGCTCCAATTACTTCACCTTTTTGTGCTATTTTAGTATCTACATATCCGTCAATAGGAGATTTAATTGTAAGTTTATCAATAATTATCTGAACTTCATCCCTTTGAGCTTTAAGGGCGTTAATGGCGTTTTTAAGAGCTTTTATATTTTCCTTTGCAGCAATTGCCGTATGTAAATCATCTTTTGCGATTTTTATAGCAATTAAAAGAGCTTCCTTTTTTGCATTTAGTGCTTTTAGTTTTTTTAAATCCGTTTTTGTTTTAAGTCTTGCCATTTCAAGCTGATGAGGTTCTACCTGTTTTTTAACCACTAAATTTTTTATTCTTTCTTCATCTTTTTTATCCTGAGCTATTACAAGTTTAAGAGAATCAATCTGAGCAATTAAAGCATCTAATTCTTTTTGTTTTGCCGCAACTGCTTTTTTAGCTTTTTTAATAGCATCGTTTATTTTAGCCGTTGTAAAATTAAGTTCGTTTTCTTTTGCTTTTATCTGACTTTCAATGGCTTTTAGCTTCTTTTTATATTCTTCCGAATCCAAAACGGCTATAATTTCATCTTTTTTAACCTTATCTCCCATATCTACATTAATTTTAACAACTCTTCCTGGATACTTGGTATTTACGTTTATCAAATCTCCATCAACCTTACCAATAGCTTGTACGAGATATGAGGGCAATTCTTTTGGATTCAACTTTTTATAAATTAAATACCCGCTAAGTATGACTAAAACAATGATTATTCCAATTACGATTTTTCTATTCATCATATCCTCCATTAAGTTTAAGTTTTACATTCAAAAAAAATATTTGTGCTTTTATAGCCTCTTTTTTTGCTCTAGCTTCGGCAAGTTTGGCAATTGCATCGTTTAAATCCGTGCTATCCGCCAATCCTTCGTCAAATTTTGCTCTTATGTATTCATAATAACTCTCTCTTGCTTTAATTTCTTCTTTTGCGGCTTTAAGTCTCATAAAAAGGGCTTTTAGAGTATTTAAATCGTTTTGATATTCCGTTTTAATTTGGTTTAAATAATCGTTGTAATAAATAATCTGAGTAGTTTTAGCTAGTTTTGCCATCTCCAGCGTAGCCTTTTTTACCCCTCCATCAAACAAATTGTATTTAATGCCTAACGCCACATAAGATTTATCGATATTTTGATAATCGTTATCGGTTAAAACGACATTATCTGCTTCCCTTTTTATTCCAACTTCTAATCCGATTTGAGGATAATACTTTGATTTAGCAAGTTCTATATCCTTATCTTTAATTTTTAGAGTCTCTTTTATAGCTTTAACATCGGGGCGGTTTTCAAATTTAGGAGGCAAATTATATTTTTCCACTTTAATTCCATCAATTTTTGAAATTTTTTTGTTTATAAGATAGCTTAAAAGATTCAAAAGAGAATTTTTTTGAGCTTCAATCTCTTGAATTAAAGCAACAATTTCATAATATTTAGCATCAATCTCATCTACGCTTGATTTATTAAGCAAACCTTCTTTGTAAAAACTCTCAGCCTTTTCTTTTGCGCTTAGCAGAGCCTCTTTTGCCTTTTCTAACGCATTTATTTTGGCTTTTAAGGCATAAATATTCGAATAAAGTTTAGCGGCATTCAAAGTCAAAACTCTTTTTACATTTTCTAAATTAATTTTTTCTTTAATAACTTCAAGTTTTGATTTTTCTATCATATTGGTAATTGCAAATCCGGTAAATAAAGGATATGAATATTTTAAAACTCCAGTAAAATGATTTTTATCCGCCATAGGTAATTCGGTATGTATTTCTTTGTAAATAAGAGTATTCGTAGAAGGATTTACAGCTACCGGCTCAATAGAATTCATCTTCATAACAGGCTGCTTAAAAAGATGAACGGCATTGTATTCTAAATTTAAACTTCCATAATTTTTAGCTTTAATAGACTTTAGTTTTTCTTCAAAAATTTTTATCTTTTTCTCTTGCATTTTATATTTAAGCGAATTAGTAATTTCTTTTCTTATCTGGATAAAATTTTCTCCAAATAAAAATCCACTAAACAATAGAACCAAACTAAACTTTTTCATATTTTCTCCTTTTTATAAATAAAAGCATAAAAACAAAAAAACTTCCAACCGCTCCCCAAAAGGCAGCATTTAGCCAAACATATTTAAAGCCGTAATTAAAACTCATAAGCTCTTCTATGTTTCTAAAAATAACTTTTACAACAATCCCAAAAATTTGTTTTAAGTTTTCCAAAAATTCATCTAAAAGCTCGTAATTTTGTAAAGTAACCATCCCATCAAACTCTTTATTTTTATAAAACACTAAATTATTGGTAGCAATTGCAGTCCCAAAACTACCCCCTATAAATCTCACATAATCCATTGTGGTAATGGCTTGTTCTATTTTTCCATTTGCGTTATTCATAACCAAAACGGTTATAGGGGCAAAGAAAAGTCCCATAGCAACTCCAAAAGGCATCGTTTTAATCACTGCCTCATAAAAAGGCGTATAATAATTAAGTGTAGGAAAAAGAAAAAAAGCTGCATACAAATAAATCAAAGCCGCAGCTACAAGCACGGGAATTGGAGAAAATTTATCACTAAGAACTCCAGCTACCATACTAAATATCCCAATCCATATACCAAATCCAAGCACCCCAAGACCCGATTGAATTGAACTAAGCCCTTTTAAATGCTCATAATAAATAGGAATTAGATAAAAATACTGATACATTGAAAAACCAAGCAAAATAAAATAAACCAAAATGCCTATTGTATAGTAAGGATTTTTAAATAAAGAATAATCAAAAAGTCTATTTTTTGATGACATTTCGCTTAAGATAAAAAACAAAAGTCCAAACCATGAAATAAAAGCCAAAAATACTATAAAAGGCGAATTAAACCAACCGTATTGTTGACCTTTGCTAAGAAGTATAAGCAAAGCTATCGTAAAAATACTTAAAAATATAACCGATACGATATTTAAAGGAAAAGGTTCTCTTTTTGAATTATCGGGAAGCATTAAAGCACTAAAGATTACTAAAACCAATCCTATAGGAACATTTACAAAAAATACCGCCCTCCAAGAAAACCACTCAGTCAAATATCCCCCAACGGTAGGTCCAATAGCTGGAGCAAAAGCAACACCCAAAGCAAAAATACCCATCGCAACCCCTCTTTTTTCTGGAGGAAAAAATGAAAAAATCATAGCATGGGACGTTACCATTATAAGCGCTTCTCCAAACCCCTGAATAACCCTATAAATTATAATCTCAGCCAAAGAATTTGAAATTCCGCATCCAAAGGAAGCTAGAGTAAAAGCCCCTACTCCTATAACGTAAATCATTTTATTTCCATAATGTTTTATAAGCCACTCAACCACCAAAAGCCCAACGGCTGCTGCTATCATATAAGCGGTAATCACCCATTGAACGCCGTACATATCGGTAGAAAGAGGCCCCTTTAGGCGAGGCACTATAATATCTACAACCGTCGTATCCAAAACGGCCATAAAAGCACCAACTATTACCAAAACAACATAAATAAAAAGCTCAAAGCCCTTATAATAAGTTATTTTTGACATCTTTTAATCTCAACTTCCCCGCTCATTCCTACAAGCACGCCTATTGGCACTTCTTTAAATTTTATTCTTACATAAAATCTTTGAGCAAGTTTTGTAAATTCACCACTGCTTATATCTCTTGGCACAAGAGCAAAAGTAGCGGCACTTGCAGGAAGTATTTTACTAACATATCCTTCAAAATCCTTATCAAGCGCATCTATATGAATTTTTACTTCACACCCTTTTCCTATTCCTTTCATTTTTGTCTCTTCAAGCAAATTAAGCACATATAAATCCTTTGGATTTACAATACTAAGCACTCTTTTACCCGCCCCTACCACTTCTTTTGAAGAAGCAAATTTTTTGGCAATTTTCCCATCAAAAGGAGCATAAATAAAAGAATCCTTTATGTTTTTTTCTATGACTTTCAGGTTTTCCAAAAGAGCTTTTTTGCTCTCTTTCATAGAGGCAATCGTTTTTTCAAGTCTTTTTACATCTTTAAACGAATTTTTAGCCATTTTAAGTTTTATATTTAATATATTTAAATCGTTTTGCATAGATAAAAGGATTTTTTTATCGGCTTTTATTTTTTCATTAAGTGCCAAATATGCGGTTTTTACGCTTTCAAATTTTTCTTTTGAAATTTTGCCTTTTTTATAAAGATTTTGAAATCTTAAAAAATCGCTTTTTAATTTAGCGAGTCTATATTCTTCGGCTTTTATGCCATGCCTTTTGGCTTCTATTGTTTTTTTGAGTTTTTCAATATTTTCACTAATTAAAGAGATATTGTCATTTATATCGTCTTGAAGTTTGTTCTTTTGAATTATCGTAGCTTTTATTTTTTCATCAAGAGAGTTTATGTTATTTATTAAAGCCTTTCGTTTAAACTCCAATTCCTTTGTATCTAGTTTAGCCAAAAGAGTATCTTTTTTTACTTCATCGCCCTCATTAACATAAATTTTTTCTATTTTTCCAGGAAGTTTGAAACTAAGAAAAGTTAAAGAATCAGATTTTACAAAAACAGCATTGCTAGAAGCGTAATTTTTAGTAAATACGATATATTTATAAAGCCCAAAAATACTTACAAAAATCAATATTATCAATAAAACAAGAGCAACTTTTTTCTTCATAATTCCTCTTTTTTTCAAAATTTTACTTAAATATAAGTTGTTATGTCAAGCAAAAAAATAGTAACTCTTAAACTCTATAAAACTCTCTATACCATTTTACAAACTCTTTTATCCCATCTTTTACATCAACTTTTGGCTTATATCCTAAATCCCTCTCAAGATCACTCGTATCTGCATACGTACTTGAAACATCTCCCGGTTGCATTGGAAGAAGATTTTTTTTTGCTTTTTTACCCAAAACCTCTTCAATAGCCTCTATAAAATCCATAAGCCTTACCGGTTTTCCTCTACCTATGTTATATACTTTATATGGAGCTATACTCTCACTTGCTCTTCCATCCCAATTTGGATTTGGTTTTGGAGGATTATCAATTACCCTAACTACCCCTTCGATTATGTCGTCTATATAAGTAAAATCTCTTTTCATCTCCCCATAATTATAAACATCAATTGGCTTATCTTCTAATATATTTTTAACAAACTTAAATAACGCCATATCAGGTCTTCCCCAAGGTCCATAAACCGTAAAAAATCTAAGTCCGGTAGTTGGAATATTATAAAGATAACTATAAGTATGACTCATAAGTTCATCTGCCTTTTTAGTTGCGGCATAAAGACTAATTGGATGATCTACATTATCATCTGTTGAAAAAGGCTGTTTTTTATTTAAACCATATACACTCGAACTACTTGCATAACTTAACGCCTTTACTCCGTAATTTCTACAAGCTTCAAGTATATTCATATGCCCAACGATATTAGAATTGATATAAGCATAAGGATTGGTAAGAGAATATCTAACACCAGCTTGAGCTCCAAGATGACACACCTTATCAAATTTTTCTTTTTTAAAAAGTTCATCAATTTTCTCTTTATCTTCAAGATTTAACTTTATAAATTTATAATTTGGATATTTTTTGCTCTCAATTAATTTTGCGTATTCTACATTTTCTATTCCGGTTTCTTTTAATCTTGCGTATTTTAAATTTACATCATAATAATTGTTTATATTATCAAGTCCAATTACCTCATCTCCTCTTTCAATCAATCTTTTTGCCAAATGAAATCCTATAAATCCAGCCGCTCCAGTTACTAATATTTTCAACTTAACTCCTTATGATTAAATTCTTTGACTATCTCTTTTAATTTTTTTATTATATCTCTTTTTTCCGTCAATTGGCTCAATTCATAAATTAAATTGTTCAATTTTTCAAAATCAAATTTTTCTTTTTCTCCTATCAAAATATCTTTATATTTGGTTTTGCCTTTAGCTTCGTTTATCAAAAGTTCCTCATACAATTTCTCTCCTTCTCCAAGACCCACAAATACAATATTATCTTCTTTTTTCCCAGAAAGCTTTAACATCTTTTTAGCTAAATCCACTATCTTTATGTG
>Ga0256836_1000682_pt1 | contig 17030 bp, 13 predicted proteins | sample 4561380metaG_FD_185974 | JGI IMG/M metagenome (GOLD analysis project Ga0256836, IMG submission 185974) | Hydrothermal vent microbial communities from Guaymas Basin, Mexico - 4561-380 | ecosystem: Environmental > Aquatic > Marine > Hydrothermal vents | place: Mexico: Guaymas Basin | collected...
ATTTCTTTTCTACTTCCATATATTAAACTATCTTCATTACTTTCAAATGGTTTATATACAGCAATATTTCTTATTAATCTATCTACAATATCTACATTTTTTTTGTTATTTTTTTTGTTTGAATTATTATTGCTATTAAATATAAATTGTGATAATTCTCCGTTTCTGATAAGTTCTCTGTATCCAAATGCGGCAAAACAGGAAGCCATGAATAAGTCGTCATGATATCCTTTAGGCGCGCCGATTTTGTTGTTTTTTACCTCAACTAGTTGAAGCTCTGAAATTAAATCTTGAGAATATATTCTTTTTGGGTCTTCAACTATAAGTTCGTATAGTGCATTTACCATTAAATCTTTTGTTTTGCTTGTTGTTGTTATACCATATTCTATTTCATTTTTACTTTTCTTTTTTTGATAATACATATGCATTAAAATGTTATATTTATCGTAATACTCTAATTCTTCTACAACTTGATTACCATAAGAGTTATTTTCTATAAAGAGTTTAAAATTATATATTTCGTGTTCTAAAAATATTTTTTCAATTATATCTATTATTACTTCTACAAATCTTTTTACTTTTCCAAATCTATGTTTTAATTCTGCTACTTGGATAAAGTCTTTGTTAAATATTTCTATTGCAGAGTAGTCTCCTGAAGTAGATTTAGCTGTATCTATTCCGATTATATAGTAATCGTCTTGTGTTATTTTGTTAAAGATTTTTAATTTTGCATTGTATTTTAAATCTAAGATTAAGCGCGGGCTTCGGGCTTCAAATTTAGAAATAACATCATCATCAAATAAAGAATTTTCACTACCTAAAAATAATAAATCATATTCTTGATTCCATCTTCTTTTACCTTCAGGAGATGTATAATACTCTATTTCTCTTTTTATTTCTTCAGCCCATTTTTCATCTCTATCTGGAAATTCAGACCAATGCAATTTTATTCTTACAAAGTTATTTCTATATGGATTTTTTTCTAATATTTCTTTAAATAATTTTTCAACATCATTTGAAAGCCAATCTTCTTTATCAAAATCATATAATTCTTCTATAGGTGTAGCATTCATATATTTTTTATAAAATTCTTCACCTATACCTTGAACTCCATTTGGAGTAGATGATAATATCATTCCATATGGATAACCAGTTTTTTGAGCTTGTCTTCTTGCACTTTCATATGCAGGTTGGATTGAACCAAATATTTCTTTTAATGGCAAAAAGGCGGCTTCGTCTATGTATACTAGAGAGTAGTTAAAACCACGACCAAGTTGGTCTGGAGGAAGTGCAGAAGATGGTACTTTTATTTCAACTTTTGAACCATTTTTTAATTCAAAATATTCTATTCTTTCAGCTTTCCATTTTTTTGGTATCTTTAGAAAATCTGGTAAATTATCATACATAAATTTAATCATATTTATATTTTCTTTAGCTGTATCTTTTTTATAGTTAATTATTACTGCTCTATAATTTGGATAGAATAATAAACACCAAAGTATATATGCCGCTGTTAAAGTAGATTTATATGAACGACGAGATGCGAAAAATATTACATTGTGTAATCTATAACAAGATTTTATAAAAGCGCGGTGTTTTGGTAGTAAATTATCGTAGCTCATTAATACTTTTCCACCAGTTATAGGAGCATAACAATAATTTGTAATAAAATATAGTGGATTTTGTTTGCATTTTAGAAACTCTAAAAGTTCTTCATTTATTTGCATATGTATCACCTTCTTTTTTTTATTATTTTTTTATTTATTTTTGGTAAAGGCTCTAATTTGGATTATTCTGTGTTAAAAGTATTAAAACATATCTAAAATAGAATAATCCAAATTAGAGCCTCTTTTAAAGACTTTGATTTTAAAAGGAAAAAGCGCGCCAAAAACACCAAAAAACGGCGCGCTTGATTAAACAAGTTCATATTCAACATTAATATCATTTAAATCAAACCAGAAATATACTGGATTAAATGAAGCTAACTTCAATTTATCACTACTAATTTCATCTAAATATTTATAAATATCTTTCATAACAATATTAGTATTTGGTGTAATAACTTTAGCATATTTTACAAAAGGATAGTTATGAAGTAAATCTACTATTTTTGATGTGTAGTATTTAATACTATGAGTAAAGAAGTTTTCATGTAAGTATTTAGCTAAATCTAATTTGATTTGGTCTATAAGTTCATATATATTTGCATTGTTTTGAATGATATAGTTTTTATCAAAATATATTTTTATATTTAACTTTAATGGTAAATCTAAAAAGTGCGCGCTTTTATCAGATGGATTATATTCCTCAAAAATATTTATATCATCAACTTCAAGTGTATTAGATAATCTAAATTCATGAGATACAGTAGGCAATCTATATTCAGATAAATTAGAACTATAAAGCATATTTATTAACTGATTTAATATTTCATCTTTATTATCTAAATATTTCTCTTTAGATAAAAATGGTATTTGAATTAAATAGGTAGTAGATGTAGAGTAATCAATATATCTTTTAATAGATAAAATATCTGAGATATCATAGATAAATTTAAAGTTAATTAATTTAAATTTTGCTAATTTTTGATTATGTTGGTTATAAATTTCAAGCGTGCAGTTTAGTGGTAAACTAAATATGTCTATATCAAATTCTGTTTTATATTCAAAATTATTTTCACTATTTAATATTTCATTTACTAAATCTAATTTATCTATAGATAAGGAAAAGTAGTAATTACTTAAATCATCTATTTCAAGTATTTTAAATCTATAGTTTAAAGTAGAAGAAGAGCTATCTTTAACTAAATCCATTTGAATTTTAAAGTTTGGTATCTTTTCATTAGTTGTATATATTTCATCAATTTGTGGAAATATATCTTTATTGTTTACTATTTTTGCATCGTATGTATTTAAAATATCATTTTTTACATATAGAAATGGACTAATTAAATCTACTTTTTTATTAACTACTTTTAATACTTGGGTATTTTTGGAAAGAGAAAAAGGTAAAGGTGAATCTATTGTAATGATATTATTTGTTTTATCTATATTTTTTATTTTAAAATGAATGTTTGGATTTATTTCAAAAGATATTTTTGTATTTGTATCTAAAAGCGCGGCGTTTGATATTGGAATTTGGGTATTTGATGCATCTACATCAGAAACTACATAAATACTTTCTTCAAACGGAACACTAGTTAAGGCTTTTTTTATATAAGTATATTCAGGTAAATAGATATATTTACTATTTTCTGGATTAAAATCACTTTCTTTAAATGTTAATGAAGCACTTTCAATAGGAAGCCCTAAATATTTATCTATTAATACTCCATAGATATACAGATTGTTATCAACTAAATTAGATTTTCTGAAAATAAAACAGGTATCATATAGTGAAGAGAATATAGCCTTGTAATCATCTAATTTAACTAAAGTATTTCTAGTTTTTATAAAGTTTAATATATCTTGTCTAAGTTCGTTTATAGATTTAACATTTTGTCCGTCTGTGATAGGTTCTGTTACAAAACCAGTAATTAAGGAACTATCTATTAATACATTTTCAATGTGTCCGTCTATGTAATAGTCTAATCTGTTTAAAGTATCTAAAAATGTTATTGTTCCGTTTAATATATTTGCTTTAGCACCTTGAGTTACTTTTAATTTTATTTTAACTTCACTATTTTGAGGTATATAAAGCGCGCTTTTTCCATCACCAAATTCTAAAACATATTTACTTTCATCAAGTTGTGAAATAAATACAACTTTACTATCATTTGCATAACCAAACTTTACAAATGAAACATCAAACTTTTCATAATTTGAACTTTCAGGTTGTTTTATATAAACTTTTATATCAGCTAAATAATTTCCTTTTCCTAAATCCAATACATATCTATAAAATGTTCCATATTCATAGTATGGCATTGTAAATTCAATTTCTTGAATATCATATTGATATGCATAAAGTAAATCAAATTCAATTATTTGAGTTGTATTATCTTTTGGATTATCAAAAACCCGCGCATTTACAGTTCTAATTTCATCTCCACTATTATAACTTACATAAGCATATTCTCCTTGTTGAATAATAGAAATATATGCATCAATATTCCAAATCAAATCATTTATACTAAATCTAGTATTATTTGGAATATTTATTTCCCTTTTTTCTAAATTACTACTAAATTTTGGAACAACTATTTGTAATTTACCTTTAAAAGTGGCAGGTTTAGCAAATGAAGGAATAAATCCATATAAAGAACCATGTAAAAGTAAACTTGTATATTCTTCAGCAGTAACAGCAGAAAGCTCTTTAAATAAATAGTTATAATAAAATTCACTATCTTTTTTTATATATCCAAGAACATAAAGCAAAAATCCAATAATACCTGTTTTAGATATTTGTATATTATTTAACTCAAAATAAGTTTTAGCTACATCATAGTATTCATTAATAAGCTCGTCTATAGTATATGTTTTAATCATTTTTCTTATACCCTTTCTTTATATAATTGATTATTCAATTGTTAATATGAACTTACTTATTTTTGATTTAAAGTCTTCTAGAAATGGGTGTCCGTTTGGATTGTCTAATGTATATCCTTGTTTTTCTAATTCAAAATATGTAAAATCATTAAAGAAGGGACACATATATGTAATTTGAAGTGTTGTTAAGTTTCTATCACTTCTTTGTCCTAAAAGTTCATTACTTGAAAGTGAGCTTGGAAATATTCCACCACATCTTGCAAAATAAGTTAGATTTCCAGCTAAATCAAATTTCAAAATATAAGCACAAGTTGCATAATCTATATTACCTTCAACTACATACTTTTCATCTGGCATAATTATTCCACTTGATACATCTTCAATATATTGAAACCATAATTTATGAAATGTATAAACATGTAAATCTCTTGTTTCTATATATGTAACAGATAAGTCTCCAGATACTTCTATTTCATCTACAGTTGGTATTCCACCTGTTCTAAGAGAATATTCTCCTATTTTTGCTTGTCTAGAAGGCGCGGAGAAGTTTACAGCTAAAAACGGAATAGCAACTCCTAAATATCTAAAGTATGGTGTAGGATTAGATGGGTCTCCTAAAACTTTTTGATATTCTGGACTAGATAGATGTGGAGGAACTAAGAAAAATAAAGTTATCCCATTTATATCAGGATTATAATATGAAAGTGTATTATAAAATGTATAAAATATATTTCTTATGGTCTCTGATAAATTATCTTTTAAATCTTTATTATCAAGTCTATACTTGTATATACCTTTTGTAAGTTTTACTATATCGTTTAATACTTCTAAACCCATTTTTAGCTATTTCCTTTACATATAACTTTTTGTAGGTGATATAAAAGGAAAAATAGTAGTAATCTATAATATACTGCTTTATGAATAACTTTTTCAAAGGATTTATTTTTTAATTTTAAAAATAGTTTATCTAATATTTCATAACATATCTTTTTAAATTCATCTGCAAGTTTTGTATTTTTAGATATGATTAATTTCTTTTCTAATTTATCATATATATCTTTAGAACATAAAGTTTGAATATTTTCTATATTTGTTGTTTGTAGTATCATAGCAAGCGCGTCTTCTAGTTTGTCTCTGTATTCAATGTTATGTAATTCTTTATATATGTCTTCTACTAATTGTCTTCTTAATCTTGTTTTTAATATAGTAAAGTTTATAAAGTTTTCTGGATATTCTTTGTTTGTATCAAAGAGAATTGATTGAATTGTATTTTTTATAATTTCAAAAAGGCGCGCGTTTTTGCTTTCAAGTTCGGCGGCACTTAAAACTTCTTCATCTTCTCCTTCAACATTACTCATAGTTTTACCATATGCTAATCCTTCCTCATATGCTTTGTAATATAGATGAGCTAAACCATTTTTTCTTTGAGATGAAAATAATTGATTTAATCTATTCCAACATTGGTTAAATAATATTCTTAATCTATCAATATCTTGAAGTATTTCTTTAGAATATTTTTTATATATTGTTTCTACAAAATAGTTTACTATAAGCTCTAAAGGATTTTTATATTTGTAAGCTAAAAATCTTTTATTAACAAGTCTGTTTATTACATAGTCCATTACTTCTTTTTTACAGTATTTAATATATTTGTATTTAAGTCCATTCCACATTTTTGTTAGTATTAGAAAAAGGGCGGCTTTTGCTTCTTTCGTGCGATGTAATTTAGTATAAACATATAAAAGTAATAAAAGTAATTGATAATATGGATTACCATACATATATGCGTTTTTAGGAAAACCTAAATCTTTATTAAAGGCTTCTTTTAATTCTTCTTCAGTTATATTTAAATCATCAAGTAATGATACAACTTCTTTTTCAGGAATATTAAATCTCATACAATATCCTTCTAAATCTACCTTCTTTAAAGCATCTGTATATACTTCTTGAGCTAATTTAAATAATTTTTTACTTATAATATCATTTTGTTTTATATCTTTAATTATTCTTTCAGCAAGCGCGTCAATTTTGGAATTTTTAATCATATTTAATTACACCTCATAAATTTGTTATTTTTTTAAAATTCAGGTTTAATACTATATATTTCATTTATATCAATCTTATCTAGCTCATTTATATCTGATGCAGATTTTATTTTCTCTTCAATTTCATTTACTTTCCTTCTAACTTCATCTTTCCAAAGTATTCTTTTTGAAATATCTAAAAGCGCGCTTGATAGTTTGTAAGCCTCATCAATAATATTTTTATCAACACCTTCTTTAAATATTAAACTTCTATCTACAACTAAAGATTTATCTATAACTTTTGTATTACCATCACTATCTACATATTCACCATTTATATTTGCAATAATAGTGCTTCCATCTTTAAGATAATAAGTATATAAAGGTAATCCTTTATCATCTGTTTCAATTAAATTTGCTTTTATTCCATATTTAACAAGCTCTGTATATAAGTCAGATTTACCAGCAAGTATTTCATATATAGTTTTTCTAATATCATCTGCAAAAACAATATTATTAAATATAGCTACTAATTTTGTTACTATTATTTCTTTATCTGATAAATCATTACTTTGTTTCCATAAAGGATATTTTGAAACTATATATTCATAGGCTTTTTGTTTTAAATTTTGTATTTTTTCTTGTTTTAATTCTTCAAGGATTTCTTCTGGAGTTTTTACTCTCCATTTGGATATAGATTTGTCAAATATTATTGGGTCATCAAAATTACAGTTTAATTCTTGCCAGTTTGGATTTAATTTTTTTATATGTTTTATTCCTTTTTCATCTATGTAAAATGTTTTAAAAGCGCGCGCTTCAACAATTTTTTCACCATCATATCTTAATTCATTAACAAATTTTAAAGAACCATCATTTAAAACTTCATAAACTAAATCATCTATAAATTTATAAAATTTTAATTTCATCTTTTAATACCTCACTAAAAGAGAATATATATATTGTTTTTTTATTAATCTTGATAATTTACTTTAAATTCTCCATCTAAATTAAATGTAATTAAAATATTATTATTACTTTGATATATATCACATTTATCAGTAACATCTTTCCAAATTGGTTTTGGTTTTACATTTAAAATAATAGAATCTAAAGTTATATTATCAGTTTTATTATTTAACTTTAATGCAAATGCAAATGCTATATAATCTGGTTTATTATCACTATAAAGATTTTTAATTTCATTCCAAGTAAGTGCACTTATTTCCGAAGGAGTATTTCCTTCTGTTAATACTAAATTGATATCATCTTTATTGTTTATATCTAAAGCACCTGATTTTACAAGTTTCCAAGAAGAAGATGAAGTATCATATTTATACCAATTATTTAAATCTCTAGATATTAAAAATTTAATATCTCCATTTCCTGAAGTATTTATTGTAATCTTATTGATACTTTCATAATCTTTTAAATTTAATAAAGATTTTTGAACGATAAGTTTTTCAAAAGGTAATATATCAATTAGTAATTTCAAATCTGTAATAGAGGTATCATCAGTATATAATAAAACTTTAATTTTATCTGATAGTTTTTCAAAATCTTCTTTTTTAAGATTATCAATTAAGTACATTCCCTCATTTTTAAAATCATTCTCTGTTACAGAACTTTTATCAGTTACATATACCCAAGATGAAGTACTTTCGTCATATTTATAAAGTTTATTTGTATATGTATCTTCAAATAAAACTTTGTAAGTATATTGATAACCAAGTAATTCCATTTCAGTAATATTACACCACCCACTAGCACCTGCTTTTGTAATATAAATTCTATAGTATTTATATGGTTTATTATTTTTAAACATATATTCTTTTACTGTTAAATCACCTGGAATAAATTCATTACTTCTTACATCTAAATCTACCCAATTAACACCATCATTAGAACCTTGAAATTTCCAATCTCTTGGTGAGTAATCATCAGATGACCAACCACCTGGTTGAGAACTATTACGACGAAGTCTATAACCAACAACTATTTTCGGTTCATCAAACTCATACTGAAGCCAACAAGGTATTTTTTGGTCGTTCCCCCAACCATTTGTAAGATTATCATCAAAAGCATCTTTAGGTGGGTTTACACTATAACTTCCAGATGCAGAAGCACGATAAGGAGCTTCAGAAGGAGATGTTAAATCTTGTAAAACACCTGAAGATGAATTTATAATCCACTCTTCACCAACTATATTTTTATCCACATATTTCTTTAAATCTATTAATGAAGATTCATAATAGAATGAGTTTTTCACAAAATTTACTTCATCTTTATTTTTTAATTTAACACTATTATTCATAACAACATATTTATCATCGTAATTCCAAAATTCATCTGATTTATTAAATGAAAATGGATTTACATCCATAGTAGATACATCTTGTTTTTGAAGTATAAATATATGTCTATCTTGATTATAATTTGGTTTAGTAAGTGATATTAAAACAGTATCTCCAGATGAAGCACTTGTTTCATATTGTTTATAACCTGAAGATGAAGATGAACCAGAAATAGCTTTAATATTATTTGAAGATAAATCTGATGCAATATCTGTTGCAGTAAAATCTTTTATAGCTATATATAGATTTAAATATTTATCATCAACTATAAGTTCATTTTTTGTATAACTTTCACCTGGAGTATATACTTTTGCTTTAACTTTTATATCTTCCCAAGTTAAATTAGTTCCATTAAAAGTTAAGTATGTATTACTTTTTGATGGAGTTGGAAAGTCAGAGATATCTAAAAGATTGTGATTGTGCTCTTTAGATGCAACATTGTTAAAATCAAAATCTTTAGGAACTCTTTCACCAACAACATATGGTAGATTATTCCAATCGGTTTTACCATCTCCTATTTTTAATCTTCCTGTATCTAATTCATATCCAAGTTCTCCTTCTTCAAGCACGGGGTTTGTAGATTGCCAATTACTTGAAGTATCTCTTCTAATTTTTATTCTTACACCCATTTTATATAAACCTCATAAAATGTGTTTATTTAAAAAAAGAAAAAAAATAAATAAAAGAAAGAAGATAAATAATATATTATCCAGATGAACTACCACCATCTATTTCTATTAATGAGGAAGATTTAGATTCAGTTGAAGAAGATACATCTCCATCTATATAATTTACTTTAAAGTCTCCATCTAAGTTAAATGTAACTTGTATTGTAGAATATCCTTGAAGTATGGTGCAATTATTTGTAACATCTTTCCAAAGAGGTTTTGGAGTTGCATTTATTACAATAGATGATATTTTAACTTCATCTTCGTAATTAGTTTTTGAAAGAGCAAATGCAAAAGCTATATTATCTAATATTACATTACCATCTTTATCTTTATATAAGTTTTCATATTCGCTCCAAGTTAGTGAGTTTATTTCAGATGGTATATTTCCTTTTGTTAATATTAAATTTATATCATCTTTATTATTTATATCTAAAGCGCCCGATTTTATGAGTTTCCAGGAAGAAGTTGAAGTATCATAAATATACCAATTAGTTAAATCTCTAGAGATTGCAACTTTAATTTCACCACTACCAGATATACTTGAATTAATGGTTATTGAATTTATCTTATCATAACCAGCAATATTTATAAGTTCTTTTTGAACTACAAGTTGGTCGTTTGGAATGTAATTTATAATAGCACTACCAGATGTCGCCCCATCTTCAGAATATACTAAAATCTCAAATTGTGTTCCTAGTTCTAATAATTTAGTCTTGTTAAGTTTTATTGGAGCTTGCAATCCATAATTTATAAAATCATCTTTTGTTAAATCAGATTTTGTCTTTGATAAGTCTTGAAATTTAGAAGAGCCAGTATCATAATAATATACATCTCCAGATGTATCTGCAAATAAAATATATTTTTTAATAGAAAGCTCAGGAGTATTAACTACTTGAATTTTATTTACAGTAGTATAATTAGGATTGATATTGTATGAAATAATTAAATTTCCACTTTCATCGTAAACATCTATATTAAATGGTTGGTCTATACCTCTATTAGTATAGGTTGAATCTGGACGAGGGTTAAATTCAATTTTAGATAAACTAGTTAAGGGAGTTTTAAATTCAACTGTTATCGTTTGATTATCTTTTGAAGAAAGCCAGTAATGTTTATCTCCAAATCCACCTGTTTGTGGTCTATCATTTCTAAATGCATTACCAATATAATAATTATCTGCATTTGAATATGCATCAGTAACAGTTATTAATACTTTATCTGTTTCAAATGTTGTAAGTTCATTTCTAATAATTGATGAACCTAGAACATCTATTTGATTACCATCTTTATCATAAAATCTAATACCACCAATTGCTGTATATGGTAATGAAGTTGTAGATAGTTGTGAAAATACAATTTTTGATACTGCCATTTTTAACTAGCTCCTTATGTTAAGTCTATATCAATTGAGGATATTTCTTTATATTCATCTAAATTTATTTGGGTTGATAAAAATAATCCTTCATTTGTTAAATCTTTTTTATCTATTTTATTTAGTGTAATTGATGAGTTAAAAAGAACATCTTTTGAGTTATAGTTCCAGTGAGTATCAGATGAATCAAATGTAAATGGATTTATATCTACAGCTGATACATCTTGTTTTTGTAATACAAATACTAATCTATCATAGTTTAAATTTGGTTTTGTTAAAGATATTGTAATTGTATCTCCACTTTTTTTATTGTATGCATTTACTTGTTTGAATGTAATTGGAAATGAATTTGATGTTAATACTTTTATGTTTCCGTTATTTATATCTGATATTATATCTGTAGCTGTGAAGTTTTTTAATGTTATAAAAAGCGCGCTTTTTTGGGTGTTAGTTAATACTTCTCCTTCTTTATAACTACTGCCAGGTTTATATTCTTTTATTTCATATCGTATTTTATCCCAGTTAAGTATGTGTCCATCATAATAAAAATATACTTTTTCTCCATCTGATATAGTTGGTTTAGTTATATCTGGTATATCAAAAAGACTTTTAATACTACTACTAAATATATCTAATTTAATTTTTCCATTTATCATATTACTTTTACCCTTCTTTTTTTATTTTTGATAAAGAAAGAAGCGCGGCAAAAAGATATGAAAAACGCCGCGCTTGATTTAATTACTAATACACAACTACTATTCCACCAATATAAATATCATTTTCACCACTATTAGTAAGTTTTATATACAAAGTATTACTTTTTGTATCATTACTAATTAAATCTTCATTATTATAAGAATTATAATTTACATCATCAAAAGAATATTCTAGTGTTAAATCTGATACATAAGGACAAATACCAAATGCAACTTTATCTGCAACACTTCCACCTAATTTAGTTATATCCACAGATACCTTTATACTATCTCCCTTAGATAATTTAATTATATTTGTTTCTATATTACTTGGATAATCAGATTTAATATCATTAACACTTATTATCTTGTATTCAAATAATCCTTTTGAGAAAGATAAATATAGAGTATATGATTTTAATAGTTCAAGTAAAGAATTAAATAAATACTGCACTTTGGAAGAAGAATATGTAGTTAAATCAGATATATTTGTATTATCTATATATTTTGCAACTTTTACATATTTTGTTCCATTCCATACATATAGTATATTTTCATCTGTATTAAAATAGAATTTATATGTATCTGTATCTGTTGGAGGTGTTGTTCCAAAGTATATTTGAACTTCAGAGCTAGAGGTTGTAGTTGGAAATAGAAATTTTCCAGTTATACTCATTTTTGTATTTAACCTCTTAATAGATAATTATTATTGAATATAAATTAAATGAATTTGTATCTGAATTATTTTTGATTTTTATATAAAGTTTATCTACATCTGAAGGGATAGTTATTTTTGATTCATTTTGAATGTTATTAAAAAGCGCGCCGTCTGTGGAGTAGAAAAGGGAGATGTTTTCATTAATAGGAAAGATAGCTAAAACAACTTCTGAAGGAGTGTATTTTAAAGTAGATAAATCTATTTCGTAATTTAAACTTTCCTTTGGCTTAATCTCTACAAACGGCGCGCTTGTAGATAAAGGAGAAATATCATTATAATCAAATATCTTAAATTCTTTTTTACCAAATAAAGAAGCAACATATAAAGTATAACTTTTACAAATACTTTCAATTATATCTTTATACATGTTATCACCAGTAGTTTCATCTGAGCTACTACCACTTGAAGGTGATATTAATGACTTTATATCTAAAATCTTTATAAATACCATTTTTCATATACCTTTTCTTTTCTTTTATTTTTATTTTTAATTAATCATAAACCTTATCAAGTAAGAAATCTACAAATTCATTTACTTTCATATTATAGTTATCTACTAAATCTTCTAATAATTCTCTATCAAATTCATCAAATCCATTTTCAAAATTATTTTCAAATACTAATTTATAGTTTAAAGATGGGAATATAAATTTATTTACAAGTTCTGTTAATACTTCACCTGTAAGTGCATATTCAATTGCTTCGTCTAAATTCTTTTTACCACATTTTTGTTTAAGTAATCTTCTTTTTGCTCTTTGTTTTAATCTTTTACATCTTTCTTTATTTTTATTAATCTTTTCAAATGTGCGGTTTGCTTTTTCAATAAGCATATCATATTCTTCTTTGATTAGTTTTGCAAATTTATCTGCAAGTTCAACATTAGATATATTTTCATTTATTTCTATAGAACCTACTCCTTTGATTATTGGAAGTAAATCTAATTCTTCATATATTTTTACTGCATTTTCAAATATTTCATTTACAATTTCATTTAAAAATGCTTTATCATCTTTAGATAATTTTTTATTTGCATGTTCGTATACTGCTAATGTTAATATTTCAAGTAATATTTTGTCGTATTCTAATTTGTTTTCCATTAGTTTTACATCGTAATTGGTTTGATGTTTATGTTTTGTGTTTTCTTCTAAAAGTTTTTTATTTTCATTTAGAAGCGCGCGGATTTTGTTTATAGGAATTCTCTCCATAACTATAATTCCTCCAACTTTAATATATTTATTTTTTTTAATTTAATTAAAAATCTTTGAGAATTACAAAGTAATTTTTCATAAATTCGTTAATGTTATTTATATTAGTTTTTTCAGCGTGTCTCATAAACATAAAGTGATATATAACAGATTTAGATTTCATATTTATAGAAATTAAATTTGGAATACCAGCTCTAGTTTTAATATATTCTGCTTTATATTTAACATTACCTGCAAATGGATTTGGAAATCTTTCTGGAGGTAATTCTAGATGATATGCTTTATATATTTCGTCCATTCTTAATACACTTATTGCAGATACTAGATAATTTATCATTTCTTCTGGAATGATAAGTAAATAATTTGGAAATACATCTAATAGTTTTTTACCATTTATTTTTATTTCATCTACATCTAAGTTTTTAATAAGCGCGCGGTTTAGACAGTAAATAAATACAAAAAGTAGTGAAACTCTTACTCTACATAAAAATTCATTTCTTAAATATTCATCAATTCTTTCTTCATATTTATTAAACACTCTTATTATTTCACTTTCATATTCAGGTTCAGTATTACATAAACTATCTCTAGTATCTCTAATTTCAGTAATTAAATTTTGATAAATACTATTAAATAAAGTTGAAATTAAATTTCCAAATACATTTGTAAAAGCTCTTCTTACACTTGTGAAAAATCTATCTATATTAAATCTTGTTTCTTCAGCTACTAAATCTAAAAATAATCTGAAGTTTCTAAAGTAATTATCATATATATATCTTATAGCTGTATCTAATCTATCTACTGTTGATATATTATTATCAAGCACGCGATTACAAATTTTACCTGCTTCTTCAAAGATTTTAGATATATTACTTCTTTCTGGATTTGCAATTTCTGTATCTACATCTATTTTCTCAAGTGTATTTATAAACATATTAAGCAAATCTCTAACTTCTACTTCAACTTCTTCGTTTGATGCATTTCTAGCCGCTCTTCTATCTCTTTTACTTACACTTACAGCTCTTCTAACAGCATCTCTAAATGCAATAATATCATCAGAAATATTTTGATATACATTGTTTATATTTGCAAATACATTAAATATTTCTTCTTGATTGCTAAAAAGATTGTGATTATTTATTTCATCTTGGGCGTCTTGTATAAGTCTAAGTATGTCAGAGTTATCTATTACAAAGTTATTTAAAAAGTTTATATCAACTATATTATTTACTACTTCAGAAAGCGCGCTTTCTAAGTTGATATTAGCTCCTTTAATAAATCTAGATAAAAATAAATTAACACCATTATTAATAACACCACTCATACAATTATAAAAATCTCTTTGTATTGAATCTCTATATAATCTTAATATGTAATCTCTCATTCTAGGATTAAATTGAGAAGTATAATAAGAAAAGTTTGTAGATAATTCAAATGCTCTTAATGCTTGGTCTATAGCTTTATTTGTTAATACTAATCTTTCTCTAATTATTCCTTTAGTTTTTGATGGAATATTATTTAATGGGTTGTTATTATTATTTCCTATGTTAAATATTCTTTGAATGAAATTAAAAAGCGCACTTGTAAATACTCCAATTAAACTCCTATTTCTACCTCTTAATCTACTATTACTTCCAATAACTTCTCTTCTTATTCTTTCTAATTCTTCTGGATTAATATATCTACCACTTGAAAGTAGATCTAAAATTCTTCTAACAAAATTACTTTCAAGTATTCTTCTAACATACATTACATTTCTATATGAATTTAAAGGTAAATTAAATATTATAGATGTAAGTATTATAACTGCTATTGCTAAATCTGGAGCTTGGAAGGATTTTGTTCCAGCTATTAATGGTAATACATAGTTATTTATTACTGTTAATCCTACTACTGCTTTATATCTTTGATAATATGGATCTGATTTTACTATTTTTGTTATAGATTTAACAAGCGCGGCGATTTGTTTTTGACGAGTTGCTTGTGTGTTTAAAAGTATATCACTAGCATACCGCGCGCTTATAGATTGATTCAAAGGAATATCAAAATTCCTAATATCACTAATACTTTCTATACTATCTTTATCACTATTTACAATTGTATTAACTTCATCAACCATATCTTGAATAGATAATTCCTTTAAATATTGTGCTACAAAAAACCTTCTTAATATATCTTCTTCTTTACTACCACCTATACTATCAGTAACTATACAAGGAAAGATATATATAAGTTCATGTCTAAATCTACCTATTTTCTTTATTGGGTCTACTAACTTTTCAACATAATGTTCTTCATTTTTAAGTATTCCAACTATATTTATATCTCTTGGTATAGTAGCTTCATTAAGTAAAGAACTACTACTATTATTATTACCTTCAAATGGTTTTAAATTTATTTTCATATAAATGTCCTCCAAAAACTAATTATTAGAGAAAAACCTCTTTATAAACCTTTTAATATCATCTTCAAATACACAAAATAAAGCATAACAAGCAATAAAAAATTGAATAATTATTAGCACTTTAACTATAGGTGACAAGTTATTAATATTTTGTAGTAATATTTCGTTATTTGTAGTTACTATAGTGTGTGGTATTAAACTTGGAGATATAATCATATTTATTCTCCTATCTATTTTCTATATTCTTTTATAATTTCGTTAAATGCTATATATGCAATACAAAAACACATAATTGTTGCTACAAAAACAAGTATTAAAGCTAATAAATATACTATTGATTCTAATACTTTAAATATAGATTCAAACATAATATATCCTCCTAAAAATTTTTAATACATCCCCTTATTTAGTAAATATGTTATAGATAGTAAAAAAAAAATCTACAAAATTCATATGTATCACTGTAAGTCTATGTAGTTCAATAGTTAAGAGTATATTTGTCTAGCTATTGGAAATGAATATGTTTTAACAAGCGCGCGGTTTTGAGGTGAGATTGCCAGATTCTACTATCAAACCGCGCGCTTGTTAGTTAATCTCTTATATAAATATCTAAAAATTTTAAAAAATACTATAAAATTACTGTATCTTATTGAAATACAATTAATAAAATCACCTTTATCTAATTATTATTTTCCAATTATTTACAGTATCAAAGCCTCTAATTTGGATTATTCTGAACGAGGAATACTAAAACATATCTAATTCAGAATAATTGAAATCAGAACCTTTGTATTAGTTTTATCACTTATAACAATTGTATTTATATATCAATTTTTTTGAAACTAAATAAATATATACCACCGTAAGGTGGTATAGTAGAAGCTCCTAATAGGAGCTTCTACAAATATAAACGGTATACAAAATACAAACTATATACTTCTGTAAACAAAATACAGTTTTATATTCTCTATTTATTACTTTTAATATCTAATCTTTAATCTTTATTTTTTTTATCTTCAATACAAATAGCATAGTTAATGTTTACTACTATTTGAATAATACAAAAGTGAATTGTTTAATAGTTATATATATGTAAAAAAAAA
>Ga0256836_1000684_pt1 | contig 17002 bp, 20 predicted proteins | sample 4561380metaG_FD_185974 | JGI IMG/M metagenome (GOLD analysis project Ga0256836, IMG submission 185974) | Hydrothermal vent microbial communities from Guaymas Basin, Mexico - 4561-380 | ecosystem: Environmental > Aquatic > Marine > Hydrothermal vents | place: Mexico: Guaymas Basin | collected...
TCATATTTTTTGTTTATTAAATCATTAATATCAAACGTTACGGGATAAAGTTTAAAATCACTCAGTTTCAAACCGTTGCTTAAAAGCATAAGCTGAATACCGACCGGTATTTTTTTACCGTATTTCAGTGCAAGTTTTTTATTTTTTAAATCTGTTAATTTTGTTATACTGTATTCTTTTATACGCATCAGTGCATGGGGAGAATCCTGAAAAATCACTGCAACCGCTTTAAACGGTTCGCCTTTTAAATATTTTTCAAATACGTCGATTTCTTCTATTCCAAAATCAGCCTTTTTTGATTTTACCGCATTCATTACTGTAATTTTAGGATTATAATACAGAAATTTTACATTAAGACCCTCTTTTTGATAAAACCCTTTTTCCTTTGCAACTATATATCCGGCAAATTCAAACTGAGGAAGCCAGTTAAACTGCAAGGTTATGTCTTTTGCAAAAACAAAAACGACGGTTATTAAAAAAATTAAAAAACGCATATTAATCCTTATAAGGAATTTTGTCTTTAATTCCTGCTTTTTCAAAGCCTTTGAGCCTTAACCTGCAACTGTCACACACCCTGCAAGCCTTGTCTTCGTTTTTGTAACAGCTCCATGTTAAATCAAGCGGGACGTTATATTTAATGGCGGTTTTTACAATATCTTCTTTTTTAAGATGAACAAGCGGCGTTTTAATTTCGATGTTTGTTTCCGGCTTGGTGCCGGAATTGATGGCTTTTTGCATATTTTTAATAAACTCTTCCGTACAGTCTGGGTATCCGCTTGAATCTTCCTCCACAACTCCTATATATATCACCTCAGCACCTTCCTTTTCGGCAACGGCAACCGCAATACTTAAAAATATCCCGTTTCTAAACGGTACGTAAGTGACGGGAATTCCGGGTTTAACACCCTCAACCGGAACCTCGATACTTTCATCGACAAGCGCACTTGCACCTATTTGTTTAAAAAACGGTATATCGATTATATATCTGTTATCCAAATTCAAATAATCACATATATCGTTAAACGCTTTAAGCTCTCTTTTTTCGGTTCGCTGTCCATAATTAAAATGCACAGGTATTATTTCATACCCTTCGCTTTTTGCTATAAACGCGGCTGTAGTGGAATCCATACCGCCGCTTAAAATCACCACCGCTTTCATATTAAACATCTCCTTATATATAACTTCACAACTTATCCACTTCACAACTTCACAACTTATTTACTATAATTTTACTAAAAAAGGCATCTCAATGATAGAATTTGACAACAGGACATCATATAAATTCGACATAAATAAACTAAACGACATTTACAATCTCTTAACAGATAAAGACATTGAGCTTATTATAACAAATGATGAGGAAATAAAAGAAATAAATAAACAGTTTAGAAACAAAGACAAAGCCACAGACGTATTAAGTTTTCCGCTAGAAGATATGCCGGGTATGCCTCTTGGAAGTATTGTTATATCAATCGATACCGCAAAAAAAGAAGCAAAGGAATACGGACACAGTGTGGATGATGAAATAAAGCTTCTTTTTTTACACGGACTTTTGCATCTTTTAGGATACGACCATGAAACGGACAGGGGAGAAATGAGAGCAAAAGAAGAAGAAATTATCAAAAAATTGAATTTACCGGAAAGTTTAATAATTAGAAATGAAAGTTAAAAATTAATCTCTCCCCCTACTTTATAAATCCTTTTTCTTTCCCTGCTTGTAGGGATTTTAAGCTGGTCTCTGTATTTCGAAATAGTTCGTCTTACTAAGTTTAGATTATATTTTTGATTAATAATTTCAGTGAGTTTTTCATCACTTAAAGGTTTGTTTTTGTCCTCTTTTTTAATTAAATTTTTAATTTCTTCTTTTATCTGGTTAGATGAAGTATCTTCGTCAAGTGCAATTGAAAAGAAATTTTTAAGAGGAATTATCCCTCTGTCGCATAAAAGATATTTGTTTGCTATCGCACGGCTTATCGTAGAAGGTGCATATTCAAGCTCGTCCGCTAAATCCATTATTTTCATAGGTTTAATTACACCCCCTTGGAAAAACTCATATTGAAGTTCCACTATCATAAGGGCGATTTTTTTCAGGGTTGCTTTTCGCATTTCAAGTGCATCTACAATGTTTCTGGCTTCTTTAAATTTTTCTTTTGAAAAAGCGCTTTTATTTTCAGGGTCTTTTACATTAACTTCCGGATAGTGCTCGTCGTTTATTCTTATTTCAAGCTCACCGTCAATATTTAAAACGATAATTTCCGGGATTATCTCTTCATCTTTAATATATTCAACGGCCGGGACAACGTTTAACTGTTTTATTATTTTCATTGCTTTTTTATAATCAGGCTCATTTGTAAATTTATCTATATTTTCCAAAGAGGCTATCATCTCACGCGCGAGTTTGTAGACACTCTCGGGCATGTCTATATTATGCAGTTGAAAAAGCATACACTCTTTAATATCCTTTGCCCCCACTCCCGAAGGGGACAGATACATAAACCTTTCCCTGACTTTTTCCACTGTCTTCTTATCAACACCCAGCCTGTTTGCAATTTCTTTTTCGTCACCTTCAAAAAAACCTTCATTATTAATATCTTCTATTATTTCAAGGGCAATTTTTTTTGATTTTTGAGTAGGAAAAAGATTTGAATCTTCAATCTGTTTTAAAAGAGATTCGTAAAGCGTTTCTTCACTAAGCGTCAGAGCTTCGATTTCATCAGCATTTGCATTTTTTAAATTGCTGAGAGTTACAAACTTTTTGTTTCTTACCTCGATATACGGGTTTTCCTTGCTTATTTTTTTAATTTCCTCAAAAAGCTCATCAACGCTTGCTTTTAAAATTGGCAAAAAGCCCAAAAGCTTGCTTGAAAGTTTGTTTGTGACTTTTGTTTTTAATTTCATAATTTAAAATCTTCCCCAAGATAAGATTTTTTAACTTCAGGATGATTCACTATATGATTTGCATCACCCTCGGTTAATATCATTCCGCTTTTTAAAACATACGCCCTGTTGCAAATAGACAAAGTTTCCCTAACATTATGATCCGTAATAATTACGCCTATTTTTTCTTTAGCAAGAAATTTTACAAGATGCTTGATATCATTTACATTTACAGGATCCACCCCAGCAAACGGCTCATCCAAAAACAAAAACTTCGGATTTGGAACAAGCGCCCTTGCTATTTCCACCCTTCTTCTCTCCCCTCCGCTTAAATTTATACCTTTTCTTTTTCGTATCGGTTCGATATTGAATTTTTCAAGAAGATTTTCAACTATTTCACTGAGTTTTTTATTATCATAATACTGCTCAGCTATTATATAAAGATTGTCTTCAACAGTTAAATCCCTGAATACCGAACTCTCCTGCGGCAAATAACCAATTCCGAGCCTCGCTTTTTTATGCAGGGGAAGCTTCGTAATATCTATTCCATCAAGCGTTACTTTTCCTTCATCCGGCTGCAAAAGACCGCATATCAGATAAAAGGAAGTCGTTTTTCCAGCACCGTTAGGTCCTAAAAGCCCTACCACCTCTCCTCTTCTTACTTTTAAAGAAACACCTTTTATAATTAACGTTTTTTTAAAAGCTTTTTTTAAATTTTCCGCAGCTAATACCGACATTCAAATATCCTTTTTGCACCGTCTACCGCAACAGTGATTTTTAAATAGTCAAATCCGTAAGTTTTTAATACTTCTTCCAAATCTTCACCCCATTCGATAAAATGAAATCCTTCTTTTTCAAGTTCTTCAAGCATACCTAGAGCTAAAAATTCATCAACGCCTTTGTTATACAAATCATAGTGATAAACTTTATTATCATAAACATTTTGAATCGCAAACGTCGGAGAAGTGACCTCATCTCTTATACCAAGACTTTTTACAAATTCTTTAACAAGCGTAGTCTTGCCGCTTCCAAGCGTTCCGCTTAAAATCACTATGTTTTTGCCACTCTTTTTTATACATTTCGCAACATTTTTCAATTCATCAATACTTAAAACTTCAAACTTTTCACTTTTCATTTTTCACTTTTCATTATAAAGAATTACTTATTTCTATAATCTTTTCAAGATGACTTATCGCCCTGCCGCTGTCTATTACATCGGCAGCCATTTTAATACCATCTTCAATCGAATTAACTTTTCCATCAACAAACAACGCGGCACCTGCATTAAGTAAAACAGCGTTTCTTTTATCATCCCTGATCTTTCCGCTTAGTATTCCTCTTGTAATTTCGGCGTTTTCTTTAGCATCTCCTCCGATTAAATTCTCTTTTTTACCTTTAAGGGAGAAACTTTCCGGTTTTATTTCCATATCTTTGAGATTTACTCCGTTAAAATATACCGCTTTTGTGGGAGCTTCTATGCTGATTTCATCCATTCCGTCAAGCGAACTTACCACCATTGCACTTTTTACATCCATAAGCGCTAAAGCGCTTGCTATTTTTTCAACAAATTCAGGTGAAAAAACACCAAGCAGATATTTTCTAGCCCCCGCAGGATTAGTTAGAGGTCCTAAGATATTAAAAATTGTCCTATGACTCAGTGATTTTCTAATAGGCATTATGTATTTCATCGCAGGGTGGTGGTTAATTGCAAATATAAAAGTAAAGCCCACTTCTTCAAGCATTTTTACCTGATTTTCAGGAGTTAAGTTAAGGTTTATTCCAAGGGCTTCGAGCATATCGGCACTTCCGCTTTTACTTGTAATACTCCTGTTTCCGTGTTTTGCCACATAACTTCCCGCAGCCGCAAGCAACAGTGCGGTGGTTGAGGAGATGTTGAAACTGTGGCTTTTATCTCCTCCCGTACCGACTATGTCTATGAGCTTATCTCTAAGTTCTTCACTTACGGGAAGTTTAATACTATGTGCCCTCATTACATCCGCAGCAGCTGCAATTTCAGCCGCTTCCTCACCCTTTTCGTATAAACTGACAAGAAGATTTTTTGCTTCTTCTTCACTCATTTCGTTATTAAAAAGTTTTTCAAATTTCTCTTTTGCTTCACTGTAAGTCATTTTTTCTCCTTAAATCTTTTAAAAATATTATTGAAATTTATTTTTAACGGGCATTTTATTTCAAACTCAACTTCTTCTTCCCTAAATGTACCCATTTTTTCATATCTGTTGTTTTCGAGTTTATATACTTTTGCTATCAGTTCGTTTGGAAATACGATTATATAATATTTGACTTTTTCTTTTTCATATATTTCAAATTTTAAATTCAAATCTTTATGAATTGTAGAAGGAGAAACCACTTCAGCTACAATTTCCGGAGTTTTTGTAATTTTTTCACTCTCATCGTTGCAGACAAGCGCCACATCGGGTCTTAATACGGTTTCATCATCTATAATATAATCCGTATCAATCGTTACTTCACATTCAACACAGTCTAAATTTTTGTTCATTTCATTCCATATATACCCAATAATTTGCTGATGTTTTTTAACAGGACTTGGTGCCATTGCAAACGGTACACCTCTAATAAGCTCCCAGTCCCCCTCCCATAAGTTGTAATCTTTAATTGTGTATCTTGGAAGATATTCAAGTTTTAATGCCGGCATAATTTCTCCTTAGCTTACAAATTTACCGCTTCTTATTCTGTCCGCTTCCATAATCTCAATCTCCCTAGCGCCGCTTACCACTATTCCTTCATCGGGCACGTAATCTAGCTCTTCGTTTCTGTCCGGATAATCCACCGCATTTAAAATCACTTTCATAGCATTAAGCCTTGCTAAATGCTTGTTATCGCTTCTTATAACCGTCCATGGTGCATAGTGGGTGTGTGTGGCTTTTAGCATTTTATATTTCATTTCCGTAAATTCATCCCACTTATCCTGAGCCTGCAGGTCAATTTCACTCAGTTTCCACTGTTTTAGCGGATTTCTTCTTCTTTTTTCAAATCTTTTAGCCTGTTCTTCTTTTGATATTGAAAGATAAATTTTGACTAAAATCGACCCTTCCATTACCAGCGATTTTTCAAACATAGGGACTTCCTGCATAAACGTTTCATACTGCTCGGGGGTACAAAATCCAAAAACCGGCTCAACCATAGCCCTGTTATACCAGCTTCGATCAAACAGCACCACTTCCCCGCCTCTTGGGAGCTGTTCTACGTATCTTTGAAAATACCACTGTGTTTTTTGAACGTCGCTGGGTTTACCTAAAGCCACAACCCTGTAATGTTTTTCGTTCATATATCTTACTATTCTTCTGATTGTCCCGCCTTTACCTGCCGCATCTCTTCCTTCAAAAAGCACTATCATTCTTTTATTGTTATCTTCAAGGTATTTTTGCATTTTTATTAGTTCGGCCTGGTAAGGTTTTAGTTCCTGTTCTTGGATATATTTACGGATAGCTTTTTTATTTACCCTTTTTAGTTCGATATATTCATTAATTAAATCATTTAAAGGCATTTTTTTATTACCGACCAAAACATACTCGGGATTATGCAATTCGTTAATGTTGATTTCTTTCATTTGAAACTCCGCACTCTTTTTGATATTATAGCAAAATAATGAACACTAAAAAAACGGAGATTTGATGATTATATCGTTATACAACATAAAAGGCGGAGTCGGGAAAACATCTACATCCGTTAATTTAGTCAGCGTTGCTTCTAAAAGAGGAAAAACACTTCTTTGGGATTTGGACATTCAGGGTGCAAGCAGTTATTTTTTTAATAAAAAACCGAAAAAAAGATATATTTTCTCCAAACCCGTTGAAAAAATCATCAAACCCACACAGTTTGAAAATATCGATATAATTCCCGCCGATACAAAACTTGAGAAATACAAAAACGATTTAAAAAACTTACTTGAAATTTTAAAAAAAAGATACGATTTTATAATAATCGACGCACCGGCAAGTTTAAACTCCCTTACAAAAGATTTGTTAAAACACTCTGACATAATACTTGTACCCGTTCTTCCGAATATTCTTTCGCTCAGGACATACAATCAGATTCTTCAAACCAAACTTGCCAAAAACATTAAACTTTTCGTAAATGGTTTTGAGAATAAGCCCTCACACAAAAAAGTAATCCAAACCATCCTTAAACTTCCAAAATCACAGTATCTTAAAACATATATACCAAAAAGCGATTTGATAGAATCAATGCCGTTTGAAAAAATGAGCGTGGTAGAAAGATTCCCCCAAAGCCGGGAAGCTAAAATTTATGAAAAAATGTTTAATGAAATAGTTTAAAATTCTCTGTCAACCACTTTATCCGCAATTATTTCAAGGGCAGGAATATTAAATTCCTTTATTGCGTTTTTAGCCGATTTTACAAGTTCTTTTGCTTCGTTATAACATTTTTGAATAATACCGAATTCGTCCATTTTATTTCTTATCCATTCTTTTTCACTTTTATCAAGCTTTTTTCTGTAAAGTTTCATTAATTTTTCTTTATCTTCTTCATTTAAAACCTCAAAAAGATAAATGTAAGGAAGAGTCGTTTTCCCTTCATAAAAATCGTGCATATTCGGTTTGCCGAGCGTTTTTTCATCCTGTGTAATATCCAAAAGGTCGTCGATTATCTGAAACGCAATTCCGATGTTTTTCCCGTATAAAGCAAACTTGTCTCTATCAAGTCCCGCACTTATTGCCGCGGCACTGCACGAAGCTTCTATTAAAGAAGCCGTTTTTTTATAAATCATCTGCATATATTTGTCTTTATCCAAATTAATCGAATTTGAAAGTTTAACATCTTCTAATTCCCCCTGCGAGAGCAAATATACGGCATTTGAAACGGTTTTTGCAATCTCACTTCCAAATTCAATAAGCTCATAAAATGCCCTTGAATAAAGAATATCCCCAAGCATTACGGCTGTAAAGTCTCCGTATTTTGCATTTATGGACTTTACCCCTCTTCTAGTGTCAGCTTCATCTATCACATCATCGTGCAAAAGACTTGCAAGATGAATAGATTCCACAACAGCGGCAAGTTTTTGTGCGTTTGGGTCTATTATTGTTATTAGTTTACCTCTTATTCCTTTGCCTTTTTGAATGTCTTGATACTCTTCAAAATCTTTAAACATTTCATCCATAATCCCAAAAAAATTCATTTTTTACCCTTATATTCTACTTTTACCCCGTCCCCGTTTTTTATATATATATCAAATGTCGCTATTTTACCATTAAAATCTTTAAATTCAATATAAAAATACGGATAATTTTCAGGTATTTTCGCTATTGGTACTTTAAATGTATTCAAGGGAGGGTCTTTATAAAGGATTATCTGTCTTGGAAAGTTGTCATATCTGTAAAGCACTGTTAAAATTTCATTAATATATAAAGTCCATCGTAATTCAAAAGGGTAAATTCTCTGCCAATAATGCACATTAAAATAAATGGTTTCATCTTTTTTTAATTTGACCGTATGCGGAAAATTCCAAAATTCAGCAAATAAAAAAACAGGTAAAAAAAGAAAAAGAATCTTATTCATTTTTGGTTAGAATGTTTGACATCGAATGTATATAAAGACTGTTTTCCATATCTTCAAGCTCACCTGAACGAGTAAAAACAATCTCGTTTATTTTCTGGTCGACTTCATCACCGAGACACTCTTCCGCAATTATTTCAAGAGCGGCGAGTCTTTTAAACACGTCTTCAAGCTCTTCAACAACCAAGTTTCTGTTTGCATGAAAAACTATTTCAAAAAACTTCTCTTTAGGAGTTTTGTTTTCATCAAAAAAATCCATAACTCATCCTTTTTTAGCGCAATTTATCAAAAAACTCTTTTTTTTGCAAGTCACAAAAGCGTTTTTAATTTTTCTTCTATTTCTTCTATTTCGCTCTCATTCAATTCAGCCCTTATGTTTTGTATAAAAAGCCCTTTTTCCTTTTTAAGATACGCCCTGAAAATTTCTTCAAAATCATCAAATTTTAAAAACGCATCCATTGAATTTTCCTGCGATTTAACAATCATAAAATCAAGCATTCTGAATAACATATCCCTCACAAGCATATTTTCTTTTACCAAATGTTCAACCTTCGGATTAGTCCCGACTGAATGAATCTGCAGGTTAAAATGATACTCAAGCTCATCTCTCATCTCTTTTGCCAAATCCAAAAGCTCTTCAAAAAACGCATTTTGCCCCGGAATGAAATTTTCCCTTAAAAAATCCATTTTTTTATAAATTTCATTAAGATCTTTTTGATGTTCAATTATCGGCTTTAGCATATATCCTCCATATTATTAAACTTAATATTATTCCCGCAACTGAAAAAAGAGCCGCATATTCAAATCCGAAGTTTTTCCAAATATACCCCGTAATTATACCGCCGATTCCCCCGAAAACTGCGACAGTAAAATAAAAAATCCCGTAAACCGTGGCCGTGTTATACGCGTTTTTTGATATGAGAATTCTAAAAAAATTAAAAAACCCGACCAAAAACAGCCCTTCAAATATAAAAGCAGCAATTAAAAAGTTATAATATAACATCATTACTGCTATTATATGAAAAACAGCCAACAGATAGTAAAATTTTTCTTTTAACTTTTCAATCAAAATCCCGAACGGATAACTGAAAATACTCTGGGTAAAATTTAAAAGTACCATAAAAAGAGGTATGTATAAATAATCGATGTTTTCTTTTGCTTTAACGATAAAAAAACTCTCACTTACAACAAACAAAAGCATAATGTTTGAAATTATCAGTTTTTTTATAAAAGAGATATCTTTTTTGATATCGAATTTATACTCTTTTTTAACTTTCACGTCTTTTATAAAAAAACTAAAAACCACGGCCATAACACCCGGGACGGCAGTAAGCAAAAATATATTCCTGAAAGTCACTTCACTTGCAGAGTAAAAATAAAACATCAAAAACACGATCAAAGCCCCGCTCATTTCACCAGCAACATCAAGCATTTTATGCAGTCCGAAAATTTTGCCTTTTTCTTTTCCGTAAGCGCTTAAAAGTGCGTCTTTCGGAGCACTTCTTAATGCTTTCGCAAACCTGTCAAGGCTTCTGAAAGCCGCTATATGCCACCACGAAGCGGCAAAATAAAAAAGAGGCTTCGAAACCGCTGAAATTATATAACCGCTAACGGCTAAAGGCTTTCTTATTGCATATTTATCGCTTATAATCCCAAAAAGCACCCTAAAAAAATATGACACAAACGTAGCGATTCCTATTACAATCCCGAGTTTGTCAACCCCGTTTTTTAAAACATAAACCAAAAAAAGAGGAAAAGTGGTCGTTATCATCGCACTTGCCATATCGGTAAAAAAACTGACAAGCCCTAAAATTAAAACTTCTTTTTTCATTTATTTATCTTTTCAAATAATATCCGTTCTCGTTTTTAAACACCGCACATGCAATCATTGTTATAATTAACCAAGCTATTTCCATAGTCAATACCGTATGGGATAAAAAATGATCCCCTATAAGCATTTTATAAATCCCCATTATCCAGCCGAGAATAATACCAAAAGCCAACCCTAAATATCTTTGTTTTTTTCTCCTGAACAAAAAAAAGAGACTCATTAAGGCAAATCCTCCGCTTGCATGTCCAGCAGGCCAACATTTGATACGTTTAGCTTCGAAATTTTTAGGATAATGCTCCCAAACTTTAGTTTTAGGATATATTCCTCCGTATTCTATTCTGTTTTTAGGACACGGCATATTTGTGACCTTTTTTAATCCTCCAATTACGACAGGCACCAAAATACCGCTCAAAACAACCACCAATATACCTTTTCTATATTGTTTAAATTTTTTTGTAAATAAAGCTATTAAAAACAATATTCCCACAATTATCAGCAGTTTTTTCATTCCGTCGTAAAATATAAATTTCCACGGTTGTAAATTTCTATCTATTATCCATTTATGTGTCTGAAAATCATAAAACATATTCTGAATATATTCATCTACATCTGTATATGAAAAAAATAGAATTGTTAAAAATATAAAAAATATGGTAATAAAAATATGCTTTTTACAATTTATCATCTAAAAACCTTAAAAAATCCCAAAAGGGAGAATTAATGAAGAAAATGTCTTTTACCGGTAAAATACATGGCAATTCCCGCTTCATCGGCGGCTTCAATCACCTCATCATCCCTGATACTGCCACCCGGCTGTATAATTGCTTTTACCCCAACTTCCGCCGCATAATCCACGCTGTCACGGAATGGGAAGAAAGCTTCGCTTGCAAGTGAGCTTCCGGTAATGTCAAGACCTAGGGATTTTGCTTTTTCAACCGCGCATCTTGTGGCGTCAACCCTGCTTGTCATTCCCATACCGATTGCCACCATTTGGGAATCTTTTACAAACACCACGCAGTTTGATTTGGTAAGAGCTGCAATTTTCCAAGCCATTTCCAAATCTTTTTTATCATCAACACATACTTTTGTTACGCATTTTGCATTAGCAACCTCATCTTCGCTTACCCTGTCGGCATCCTGAAATACAAATCCGCCCTCAATATGTTTGAAATCCCATTTATCACCCGGAATTTCAAGTTTTGCTTTTCCTAAATCAAAAAGTTTGATTCTTTTTTTCTTTTCAAAGACTTTAACGGCTTCTTCAGTAATAGTACCTGCTATAAGCACTTCTACGAAAATTTTATTAATCTCTTCGGCAAGTTCTTTTGTTACAACTCCGTTTACCGCAACAACCCCTCCGTATGCACTTACAGGATCGCATTCAAGCGCTTTTTGCCACGTAGTTATTAAATCTTCTTTTTTAGCCGCCCCGCAAGGGTTTGCGTGTTTGATTATGCTTATTGCTCCTTCACCTAGACTTACGGCAATTTTAACGGCACCGTTGATGTCTGTCAGGTTATTGAAACTCGCTTCGCCTTTAAGGGTTCTAAGCCCTTTATAAAAATCTTCGAATTCATAAAGTGCGCCTCTTTGATGAGGGTTTTCACCGTATCTTGTATTAAACACCCTTTTACCTACGATAAACCTTTTATCCCCAAATCCCCCGTTAAACCTTTCATTCATATAGTTTGCAATCATACTGTCGTATGCCGCAGTATGTTCGTATGCTTTTATCATTAAATCTCTTCTGAATTCAAAACTGTCTTTTTTCTCCCTTATCGCCTCAACCACCATATCGTAATCATTTGGGTCGGTAACTATAAGCACGTCTTTGAAGTTTTTAGCAGCGCTTCTTACCATCGTAGGTCCGCCGATATCGATGTTTTCGATAATTTCGTCAAAATCATCCGTCCTTTCAATCGTTTCTTTAAAAGGATAAAGATTAACAGCCACCAAATCTATTCTAGTAATATTAAGTTTTTTTGCTTCCTCGTCATCAATTCCGCTTCTGTATAAAATTCCCCCGTGAACGTAAGGATTTAAAGTTTTGACCCTTCCTCCAAAACACTCGGGAAATTTAGTAATTTCGCTTATATCTATCGCATTAATTCCGTTTTCCTGCAAAATTCTTTTAGTCCCGCCGGTTGAGATAATTTCAAATTCCAAATCAACAAGCTGTTTTGCAAAATCAACAATTCCGGTTTTATCACTTACACTAAGTAACGCTCTTGCCATTTTTTTCCTTTTTTATTGAAATTTTACTATAATTTATCAAAGGATTAAAATGAAAACAGTTTTTAAAGATTTAGGACTTATAGAATACGAAAAGTTTTTAAAAATACAAGAAATCCTCACTCCTTTAAACCAAAACATAGTTCTTTTCGCCACACACAGCCCCGTATATACGGTGGGAAAAAGCGAAGCGGATAAATTTCCTTTTGCAGTGCCGGTAAAAAGGGGAGGAAGTATTACCTATTTTGATGAAGGGACTTTAATGGTTTATTTTATCTTCAACGTTAAAAACCCTCCGAATTTTTTTAAAAAAGTAAGACGCATCCTTGATACTTTTTTCAAAGAATTTGCCCTTCCTATTCGTTACGACAAAACAAAACCCGGATATTACATTCAAAACAGAAAAATAGCCTCGATGGGATTTAGTTACGTAAACGGACGCTCAAACCACGGCGTATCAATACACATAAACCCGAACCTTGAGAATTTCAATAAAATAATCCCCTGCAATTTAAGCGGCATCAAAGCAACTTCATTGTATAATGAAGGCGTAACTATTTCTATTGAGCAGTCAAAACAGATTTTAAAAGAAATAATTAAAGAGGAATTTAATGAAACCGAAAGTTAAAGCGCCATCATTCGAATATATCAGACAAACGCTTAATATCATAAACGGACTATCCGTAAATACGGTCTGTTTTTCTTCAAAATGTCCCAATATTTCAGAATGTTTTAAAAGAAAAACCGCAACATTTATGATAATGGGAAACATCTGCACGAGAAACTGCCGTTTTTGCAATATCTCTTCCGGCACACCGCAAAAGCTTGATGCTAAAGAAGGAGAAAAAATAGCTTTAGCCGTAAAAAAACTAAACTTAAAATACACTGTTATAACTTCCGTTGACAGGGATGATTTAGAGGATTTCGGAAGCTTGCATTTTGCCAATGTAATAAAAACTGTAAGCTCATTAAACCCGAAAACAAAAATCGAAGCCTTAACCCCTGATTTTCAGGGCAGTATTGATTCGTTAAACAACATTGTCTCATCACCCGTATATAAACTTGCGCACAATATCGAAACGGTAAAAAGGCTTCATAAAAAGCTAAAACCGAAAAGCTCTTACAATTTAAGCCTTAAAGTATTGGAATATTATTCAAAATTCAAACTTACAAAATCCTCAATAATAGTGGGATTTGGAGAGAGTATCAAAGAAATAGAAAACACAATGAAAGATTTGTTAAATTCGGGCGTTTCACAGCTTACAATCGGACAATATCTGCAGCCAAGCCCGAAACACTATCCGGTAAAAAAGTATTATACCGACGAAGAGTTTGAAATTTTGGAAAATCTGGCTGTTTCTTTGGGATTTAAAGCAGTAACGGCAGGAAAACTGATAAGAAGCAGTTATTATGCAGACAAATTGTAAAGGAGAGATATGAATATAGCGATAATGACCAGCGGAGGAGATTCAAGCGGAATGAACGCCGCAATTAAAAAATTTGTGGAATACTCTATCTTTAAAGGCCACACGCCCTATTTCATATACGAGGGTCTTGAGGGGCTGATTGATAATAAAATAAAAAAAGCAGGTTACAAAGACGTAAGCGGAATTATTAGCAGAGGAGGAACAATTATCCGTTCTAGCAGAAGCAAAAGATGGTATGAAAAATCTTTCAGAAAAACAGCATACGAAAATCTTAAAAAAAACCGAATAGATGCAATAATCGTCCTTGGGGGAGACGGCAGTTTCAGAGCACTTGAAATATTTTACGATGAATTTAAAATTCCTTTTATGGGAATACCTGCCACCATTGACAATGACATTCCCCTAAACGAATACACAATTGGAGTTGACACCGCACTAAATGTTATCAGACACGCAATCGACGAAATAAGGGATACCGCAAGCAGTTTCAACCGTGCGTTCGTTATCGAAACAATGGGAAGAGAATGCGGATATTTAGCCCTTACGAGTGCAATATCAAACGGGGCTGAAATGTGTCTTATTCCGGAGATTCAATATAACCTTGAAAATCTGAAAAAAAGGTTTTTAAATGAAATTAAAGAAGGCAGAAGCTATTTTATTGCAATTGTCGCCGAAGGTTTAAAAATTACCGAAACCATAAAAAAATGGTTTGAGGATGAAATAGGATTCGAAACAAGAGTAACCATACTCGGACATATCCAAAGAGGCGGGAGTCCGACGGTGCTTGAGAGATTAAGAGCTGCGGAATTTATGGTAAAAGCGCTTGATAATATAGAAAAAAATCCAAACAGAATAGTTACTTTTTACAATGACAGATTCATATTAAGAGAGCTAAAAGATATATTAAATTCAAACTATTCTCTTGATAAAGAGATGTTAAATATTGCAAAACCGTTAATGGGGGTTTAAAATGAAAGAAGCACAAATTTACGAATTATTATCAAAATATGAAATCAAACATCCCAAATACAAAGTTTTTAAAATAGACGAAAGACTTGAATTTGACACATTTCCCTGCGTTTTAAAAATACACACCAACAAAATCTCCCATAAAACCGACGTCGGCGGGGTTGAAACCGGCATTCCCAACAACAGAAGCCTTAATGCCGCAAAAAAAAGGATTTTAACCAGCCTTAAAAAAAACGGTGTCGTTTTAGATGAAAACGACGAGTTTATCGTCGAAGAAGAGATTAAAGGATTTGAATTTTTTATCGGCGGGATATTTGATGAAATTTTTGAAGAGGTGCTTTTATTCGGAAAAGGGGGAGTTTTAATAGAGATTGAAAAAGACATATGCTATATAGATACAAAAGCGGATGATGAAGAAATTAAAAAATCAATAAAAAAAACAAAAATATCAAAAATGTTTCCGGCATACAGAGGTAAAAATTTCGACATGGATTTAGTGGTAAATGAAATAAAAAAGTTCCAGCGTTTTTTCGAAAACGAGGATATTAAAGAATTTGACATCAACCCGCTGATTTATTGCGATAACCGATTAATAGCCGTCGATGCAAGGATCAAACCTAAAAAACCGTTAAAAAAAGAGTTTATTCCAAAAACTGCCTCACTTTTTGAAAACAAAAACGTTGCAGTTATAGGCGCAACGGATAAAAAGGAAAAGGTAGGATACGCAATTGCAAAAAACGCCTTAAAATCCAATTCAAAAATCTATTTTGTCAATCCGAGGCTTAAAAAACTTTTTAACAAAAAAGTATATAAAACCGTTGAAGAGCTGCCTGCTATCGATACGGCGGTGATCGCTATCCCATCCGGTTACGTAATAGAAACAATAACAAAGCTTATAAAAAAGGGTTGTAAAAATTTTATTGTAATTTCTGCAGGGTTCAAAGAAGCGGGAAATAAAAAATCAGAAGATATTTTAAAAGAGATGGCACAAAAACATAATATCAATATAGTCGGTCCAAACTGCTTAGGGATATACAATTCTAACAATAATCTAAATCTGACATTTGCAAAAAGCAAAATATATAAAGGCAACATCGGATTAATATCACAAAGCGGAGCGGTATTGACGGCTTTGCTCGATAAGGCTTCTTTTTACAAAATAGGTTTTTCCCACATTGTTTCTATGGGAAATATGAGCGATTTTAATTTTGCAAACGCCATACAAGAGCTTAACACCCAAAAAAGCTGTGAAATTATCGCAATATATGCAGAAGGTCTGCAATACGGGAAAGAAGTTTTAAAAGCCGTCAGAAATTCAAAAAAACCGGTTTTACTGTTTAAAGCGGGAAAAAGTAAAGAAGCAAAAAAAGCGGCTTTTTCACATACGGGAAATATTGCAGGAAATTATGAAATGATTACAAGTTTATTAGAAACCGCAGGCGCAGAAATCAAAAGCTCAACCGAAAGCCTTATTTTCAACCCGCAGTTTAGGAATGTAAAAGATATTACTATCATAACAAACGCAGGAGGTCCCGGTACTATTCTTACCGACTTAATTATAAAATACAAAAACTTAAAAAAACTTGATCAAAATACCGTTGAAAAATTAAACGAAATCCTGCCGCCAAACTGGTCAAAAAACAATCCAGTCGACATAATAGGCGACGCAACTTCAAAAAGATATAAAAAAGCCCTTAAAATACTCTCACCTATCAGTGATTTGATTTTTGTAATTGTAACTCCCCAGTTTATGACCGACGCCGAAAATATTGCAAAAACTATACTAAATTACAAAAACACCGTGGCAATTATGCTTGGAAAAGATTCATTTAAAAAAGCGAATAAAATATTGGAGAAAAACAAAAAACTCTATTTTACTTCACTTGAAGAAGCCGCAAAAATCCTTTAAATTTTAAGCTTTATTTAAGCTTTCAAGAGTTATAATACATAAAAGACTAAAAAAAATTTAGTCAAACAAACTGAAGGAGGAAGAAATGATGAAAGAAAAACTGCAGGAAATTATGGATTTGATTAACGAACTAAAAAAAGACGCACCGGATGAAATTCAAAATTTCTTTAATTTTATGAAAAGTGTAGAAAAAGACGGTGCTTT
>Ga0256836_1000685_pt1 | contig 16986 bp, 17 predicted proteins | sample 4561380metaG_FD_185974 | JGI IMG/M metagenome (GOLD analysis project Ga0256836, IMG submission 185974) | Hydrothermal vent microbial communities from Guaymas Basin, Mexico - 4561-380 | ecosystem: Environmental > Aquatic > Marine > Hydrothermal vents | place: Mexico: Guaymas Basin | collected...
GTTCGCAATATCCTCGGGAATCTGAACTTTTCCTTCTGCCATCTCAACACCACCTTCTTCGGCTTTTTCTTCCTCAACAACTTCGGGGGAAGGAGTAACCTCAACAACCTCCTCGTGAGCGGGAACTTCTTCAATAACCTCTTCTTCGGGCGTTTCCTCAACAACCTCAACTTCTTCGGGCTTTTCGATTTCCTTGACCTCTTCAACTTTCCTCTGCTCTTCCACTTCCTCTGTGACCTCTTCGACCTCCTTGGCAACTTCAGGAGCCGCCTCCTCAGGGACGGGAGCTTTTTCTGCCTCTTCAGGCTTTTTCTCCTCGATCTCTGGTGTCTCTTCCTCTACTGGGGCTTCCTTGACTTCCTCGACCTTCTCAATAGCCTCCTTGAGTTCCTCTTCCGTGATCTCTTTACCACTTTCGAGCTTCTCTTCGAGCTCCTCTACCTTTGCCTTCGCTTCCTCAATGACCTTCTCGGCAACCTTTCCGCTGAGCTTTTCTTCCAGCTCTTCGACCTTCCTGTGAAGCTCTTCGAGCTTCTTCTTTGCCTCCTCGGAGATTTCCTTTTCTTCTTTCTTCTCTTCTTTCCTTTCAAGCATCTCCTCGAGCTTTCCGATTTTCTCATGAACCTCTTCCACTTTCTCGGTGACCTCTTCGGCTTTCTTCTCCTGTACCTTGAACCTCGCCTCTTCGAGGCTCTCGACGAGCCTACTGAGCTGGAGGCTCAAATCGGTTAACCTCTTACCGAGCTCGTCAACGCGCTTGCTCAACTGCTCGTACTTTGTGGCTTGGTTTCCATATGTTTCAAGGACTTTCTTGACGATCTTGTCAAGCTGCTCCGGTGTGAGCTGGTCCTTCCTGGCTATCAGCTTCTCCCTGAGTTCGTTTATGACGACAGTTGGCACCTTGCCTTTAAGCTCTGAGAGCTTGGCGTTGATGTCGGCCTCAGTGACGAACCCCGCTAGCTGCATTGCATCACACCTCCGCCAGCACCTCGTAGATTATCGAGTCTATGTCCACACCATACCCGGCGAGCACCTTGATGTCGTTCTTGACCTGGGCCAGCTCCATCTTGAGATCCTCCAGTTCCTTTCTGAGCTCCTGTATCTCGTTGCTGAGCGGATTTTCCTGACCCATCTGCTCCTTGAACGGGTTTATCTCCTGGCTGATAACCTCGTAGAGCATCATGACGTCCTTGATGGTCTTGTCGAGCCTATCTATGTCATCTCTGAGCTCCTGTATCTGCTTCTTTATGGTGTCGATGCTTATCTTTATCCTTGGGAGATCGTTCTCGATCTCGTTTATCCTCTCCATGAGTTGGTTTATCTGCTCGTTCTCCTCCCTGTTTTCGACGGTCTCTTCGAGTTCTTCAACCTCTATTGGCTCCTCGACGGGGGTGGCCACTTCCTCCTTTTTCTTCTTCCCGAATAAAGATGAAAGGAAAGTCAGTGCCATTGTGCCACCCCCTTTCACTGCAGTGTAAGTATCTTGTCCGTGTATGCGTGTGGTGTTACGAAGTCCACGACTCCGGCGGCGCCGTTTTCTGGTATTACTTTACCCGTAACGTGGGTGGCTGGGGGTAATCCAGCACCCTTGCCAAATCCTGTAGTGTTCACCAGCAGTGCCGCGATATCACCCCAGTTCAGGACGGGGTGCTCTCTGTTGTTAATTATGCTGAGGTCTGAATCCTGAACCACTGCTATGCCAAAGTTCGTGCCGGTTACGTTGACCCAGACAGGCAGGGTGAATACGTTGTCTATGTCCCCAGTGTAAAATGCGTTGGGGTTATACTTGAAGACGGTCATCTTGGAGCCGTCGCTGAGGACGACCTTGACGTAGCTGAGATCTATGCCGCTACTCCCCGCGTTTGGAGTAACGTAGATGACAAGTTTCGTTATGTTTCCGGCACTTGGTGGGTTTGCTGGTGTGTACCCGTAGATGTTCATGACCTTAATCCCGCTGGCAACTTCCTGTGTTGTTTGCCTTCCTGTGCTCATGGCCTTCTGCTGGAGGTAACCGCTCGTGGCTATTAGCACTCCGGCGGCTACTGCGGCCACTAGGACCATTGCGATGAACACTATGAGAGTTCCAATGCCAATTGCACCGCGTCTTCTTGGCATTTTCACCACCTCACTGGAGTTGCATCACGTTCTCACTGAACGTGGCGGGTGTCGTGAAGTCGATAACTCCAGCGGCTCCCCGCTCCGGTATCACTTTTCCTGTTATCTTCGTGCTTGGGCCTATGCCATCGCCCCCATCGCTCTGGAACATTGTGGTCCAGATGCAGAGCGCCACCATGTCACCGAACTCCAGCGTTGGGTGGGTGTCCTGCATCCTGCTTCCTATGTCATTGACAACAACTATTCCGAAGCTTGCTGTACCCTGGATGCTGTTCCAGAGGCTTATCTCAGTAGTGTTGAATAAATCGTTGATGTTGCCGGGGTTGAGGAACTGAGCGGAGTAATTGTACACCACGAGCCTCTTCCCATCACTGAGGACTATCTTAACGTTGCTGAGGTCGATTCCCTCACTCCCTGCGTTTGGTGTTACGAAGATGGCCATCCTCTCAATGAGCCCACTGCTTGGGGGATTGGTGGGCGTGTAGCCGTAGATGTTGACGATCTTCAACCCGCTGGCAACTTCCTGTGTTGTCTGTCTGCCCGTTGCTTGAGCTTTCTGCTGCAGGTATCCCGCTGTACCGATGATAACCCCTGCCGCTATTGCAGCCACTAGGACCATTGCGATGAAGACGATCAGCGTGCCAATGCCTATTGCTCCCCTTCTCATAGCATCACCTCCGGAGAATCTTTAAAGAACGAAAGGAAAGGGTGGAGAAACGCTGAAGTCACTGGAGCTCTATAACTGTGCTGGTGTAGGTGCTTGGGGTGGTGAAGTCGATGACGCCCGGTGCACCGAACTCGGGGACAACCTGCCCAGTAATGTGCCTCCTGACAGGTATTCCTCCAAATACTTTGTAGGTGTTGACTCCGAGGATTACTATGTCGCCTTTGTTAAGAGTTGGGGCCTGCTTCTGGACTGAGTGATCATAGTCCTGGACGACAATGATACCATATGTGGTCTTGTCGAGTTTGGACCAGTTGAAGGTGTATCCATTCAGTGTTATGACATCCTGAAATACGTCTGAGACTGGTCCAACGACGTAGGCATCAGTGTCGTTACCATACCTGAGTATTCCTTCTACTTTTCCATCGGAGAGGATTATCTTCGTGTTCTTGAGGTCAATGCCAGCGCTGCCAGCGTTTGGAGTAACGTAGATGGCGAGCTTGGAGACTCCACTGTTGTTGACCCATCCAACGACGCTGGTGACCTGTATTCCGCTGGCGACTTGTTCGGTGCTTTCCCTTCCGGTGCTTGAAGCTTTCTGCTGGAGGAAGCCGCTGGTGTTGATGAGGACTGCTGCAGCTACTGCCGCCACTAGCACCATGGCAATAAACACTATCAAGGTTCCAATACCAACCGCACCCCTCTTCTTAACGAGTTTCATATCCTTTCACCTCCCTCACTGGAGTTCAACAACATCGGTGGTGTAGGTGCTTGGGGTGGTGAAGTCGATGACGCCCGGTGCACCGAACTCGGGGACAACCTGCCCAGTAATGTGCTTCCTGACATCAATAGAAGCACCGAACAGCCCATTCACATCAACGGTGAGGATAGCTATGTCACCCTTGTTGAGGGTCGGCGTTGTGGTTGATTCCGTGAGGGATCCGTCATAGTCCTGGACGACAATGATACCGTAGTAGGTGTATCCCTTCGTGCCTCCATAGTTTATATAATCCCATGCGGTCAGGCTGGTGTCGAATATGTTGCTCGGAAGAGTGCTCGTAACGTTGTTCTTGGCAAACTTCAGAATGGCCTGCTTGTCACCATTGGACAGTACTATCCTTGTGTTGCTGAGGTCAATCCCCGAGCTGCCGGCGTTCGGAGTGACATAGATAGCGAGCTTGTCTATTCCGCTGGATCCATCGTAGTGTCCTGTAACCCTCATGACCTGTATTCCGCTGGCGACTTGTTCGGTGCTCTGTCTGCCGGTGCTTGAAGCCTTCTGCTGGAGGAAGCCGCTGGTGTTGATGAGGACTGCTGCAGCCACTGCCGCCACTAGCACCATGGCAATAAACACTATCAAGGTTCCAATACCAACCGCACCTCTTCTGTTCTTGGCCTTCATCAGCCATGCACCCCCTGGGGTTGTTTGCATTAATGATTACAAGCTTACGATATAAATCGCTTTTTTGTTCTTAGTAGTGTAGCTGGTTGTGTAGGTGCATATGTAGGTAGTCCCCGGGTTTTGGAAATTTCCTGACCAGATTTTGAAAATCCTGCAAAATAAATTATATTCAATGAATTGGCAGCAGATTAAATGGACAAATGCTGGAATGAGTACAATTCAAAACCAAAAACGTTATATAGTATCCAAACAAACAAAGTGTTGGCTGCCATAGATGGTCAGTGGGGCAGTAAAATCAGCGGGCTAAAGGCCGCAGAGTAACACTGGAGGTGGGGGCGGATGGCCGTAAGGACAATGATCATAGACCCACAAGTGTTGAGGTCCCTACACAGGAGTGAGCTGAGAAAGAGAATTCTCCTTTACCTGAATGAGATATACCCGTCGGCAACTTACCTTTCTGAGATCGCCAGGGTTGTTGGGTCCGATCCATCGAACGTTCGCGGGGCGCTGGTTGGCCTTGGAAACCGCTACAATGGCGAAAGCTCCCTCGTTTACCTTGGCCTCGTCGAGGAGATAACCAACGGCGGCTTTAAGTACTACCGGCTTACAGAGTACGGAAAACAGGTGGTTGAATACCTCAGGGAATACTATAGGTATTACAGGAAGTTCATGTGAGGTGATCAGGATGGACACCGTTGAAAGGCTTGTTTCAGTTGTTGATTCCAACATCGAGCAGATGGTCAGGATGGCAATACTCCATATAATACAGCTTGGCACCAAACACGGTATTTTCAAAGTTCTTTCAAGGGAACCGACATACCAGGAAGTCCTTGATTCCGTGGGACTTCCTAACAGGAGGCTCCTCCTCGAGTTCCTGAACACCCTGAAGGCAATAGGAATCATCGAGGAAAAAGAAGGCAGGTTAAAGCTCAACGGGTTCTCCTGCACCTTGAAAGTTCCGCAGGAGCACTATGATTCACTCCTGCCCGGCTGGGTCTCCACGCTCGAAGAAATATATAGGATGGTTGACTACGCGTTCATAACGCCAACGCACCCCCACGTGCTCATGGACTTTGATAAAGACGCCGACTTCTGGGACATCCGGATGACGACAGACTTCGCCGATCTTTACAGAAAAACCATTTCAGTAGCCGCAGGGCTCGGGCAGGGAATGAGCGTGCTTGACCTCGGCTGCGGATCGGCTGCTCCCAGCTATTTTGGAAGAATTGTGGGATACGACGGCTTCTATACAGGAGTGGACTACTCCTCAGCGATCCTTGAGATAGCAAAGAGTCGTGCTGAGACTGATAACCTGCCAGTTGAGCTGAAAGAACTTGACGTTCGTCTGATCCGGCCCGTGAACGAATACGACGTGGCCGTTGTCAGCTACCTTCTGGAGTACTTAAAGCCCGATGACTACGGCAGGGTTCTGAAGAGGACGCTGGAGACCCTCAAACCCGGCGGACGGCTGATTATCCTTGAACCCTTCAGAGAAGAGTTCAAACACATTGAGGCATTGGAGTTCTTTGAGAAGCTGAACAAGGATTTCGTAGGCTTTCCCAGAAGGAACGATGTCATAAGAACCATTGAAGGGAACGGTTTTGATGTCTCTATAGAGCCCCTCGGTCGCAGTCTGCTGAGAGTTACCCTGATGCCCTGATTGTTGTATTTTTTCCAAATGATGAGTGTGACCGCGAGTGTGCATTGTAAGTTTTCCAAAACCACGAGGATTGGGGGGAGTGTAGCTACACAATTACCTACACACAAGGGTTTTAGTTTACGAAAAACACAGTTTAGAGGGAGGAACGATGGCGCGAATACTGATAGTGGATGACGCGCTCTTCGCGAGGATACTGCTCAGGAAAATATTCACAGAGGCCGGGCACGAGGTAGTTGGTGAGGCATCCACTGGTAAGGAAGCGATTGAACTCTACTCAAAGCTCCGCCCCGATGTTATAACGCTTGATATAATAATGCCGGACATGGACGGTATAACTGCCCTGCAGGAGATAAAGAAAATTGATCCCAATGCCAAAGTTATCATGATAACCTCTGTGGATAATGATAAGAAACTTATAGAGTGCATAGAAGCCGGGGCCTCCGGATATATAGTCAAGCCCTTTGAACCCTCACAGGTGCTCAAGGAAGTCGAGAGAGTACTATCGAGCCAGGAATAGGTGGCCGGCCGGGGTAGGGAGGCTGGAAAGAGCTAGAGATTTCACTGTCTCGGAGGTGCACTGCCCGGCCGGCCTTTACGGGGGTGACCATCATCGGGGCAAACTATATCGGGAGTTTCCTGGAAGAGGCAAGAGAAAAGGTTGTGGAGCTCAAAGAGCTTTTTTCCCGGCTTAGTGGTGATGAGGAAAATCTTTCAAAGACTGTCGAGGAAATGATACGGAGTGCCCACACGATTAAGGGCACGGCTTCTTTGGCTGGGTTTCCAAAGCTTACCCAGGCTGCGCACTGGCTCGAGACGATTCTGGATATGATCCGCTCGGGTAACCTTTCCCTGGACGAGGATCTTCTCTCCATAATTCGGGAGCTAATAGTCTCAATTGACCGGCTGATACACTCCATTGAGGACTTTGGGGACGAGAGGGAAGTTGAACTGTCGCCTGTGATAGCTAGGGCAACCCTCTATCTTAAAAACGCCTCGAGAAAAGCTGGAAAGCTCCCCCCTTTGAAGGTTGCCCTGGAGAAAAGGTACGAGGTTGTTGTGAGCTTTGAGCCTGTTCCCGAGAAGATCCCTGTGTGGACCTTTGCGGTTCTTTCCAAACTGCAGAGACTGGGTCACCTGATATCTTCAGAGCCGGACGTTAATGATATTATTGAGGGCCGGACTAAGCCGGGAGAACGGCTTAAACTTGTTATTGAGAGTCCATTAAGCCCAGATGAAATCAAGGAAGAGCTCGGTTCCGTGAACGGTGTCAGAAAAGTGGAGGTGCTTGGGCATGGAGGACAAAACGAAAGAAAAGAAGGAAAGCTCAGGCTCAGGATTTACCTTACAGAGGAGACTCCTTTTAAGGCTGCACGGGCGCTTCTTATCATCCAAGACCTCAGGAAGGCGGGTAGGGTACTGTCGGTGAATCCCCCAGAGGGGGAGATAAAAGATGGTACGCTGCTTGGTGAGGGTTTCTTTGAGGTACTTTTGGAAAGCGAGCTGTCATTCGAGAGAGTCAGGGAGTTAGTTCTTCGCCACCCGGGGGTTCGGGATGTTATTAAGATCGGGGAGCCGGAAGGGGAGTCCACGGAACAGAAATCGTTCTCGGGTAAAAAAATCAGGCCATTACCCTTCAGGCCCCGGAAGAGAACTATTCCCGTTGATGTTTCAGCTCTGGACGAGCTTCTTTACTCTCTAGGTGAGCTTGTAGCGATTGGAGAATGGTTGAGAGATATAACCTCTGGCAGTTTCAATCCCGAGCAGATAGAAGAGCTGAGCGGTAAACTTTTGGAAACCATCGAGAGGCTGAGGAAGACGGTTACTTCCCTTCGGACTGTCAAACTCAGGGACAGGATAGCGGAGCTGATACCTTCTATCGAAAAGCTGGCAGCGGAGAAAGGAAAGCGGGTTAAAGTTACTATCCTGGGAGAGGACGTCGCCGTCGATAGGATAGTGGCCGCCGTCGTATGGGAGGCACTCGTGCACATACTTAGAAACGCCGTTATTCACGGTATTGAGGGGAGTGAAGAAAGGCTCAGAATTGGAAAGCCCCCTGAGGGGCTCATCGAGATAAGCATCGTTCCTCATCCGAGCTACGTTGAGGTCAGCGTTCGCGATGACGGGAGGGGAATCGACATCAGTGAGGTCAAGAAACGAGCTGTAGAGAGGGGCATAATAACACCGGAAGAAGCCAAGAGGCTCTCTAGGAAGGAAGCGCTTATGCTGATATTTAGGCCGGGAATGAGCACAGAGAGGGAAGTTTCTGAGGAGAGCGGAAGGGGCTTTGGTCTGAGCGTGGTTATGGAGTCGATAAGGGAACTCCACGGTAGCGTTCACGTAAGCAGTGAGGAGGGTAGAGGTACCGTAATAACGCTGAGGGTTCCGACCGACGTGCTGATCATTCCTGTTTACATCGTCGAGGTTGGAGGGAAGAAATATGCAATTCCCTCCATAGGGATTCTCGATAGTTTCAAGCTCGGGGCTGAGAGCGTGAGGAAGGTGGGAAGTGTCTACGTCGCGGCCCACACGTCAGGAATTTTCCCGGCAGTTCTTCTCCACGACATTGTCGAGGACTTTGCTCCACTGCCCGAGGGTGAGGTCGAGGGACTTCTGTTTCAGTTTGATAAGGATGGTAAGGAGAAGGTGCTCGTGCTCGTTGATCGGATTCTTGGAAAGAAGGAGACCGTCGTTAGGTCCCTTCGCTCGCTGGTTCCTTCCGCTGAGGTGGAGAAGGGTGTTTTCACCGGAGTGATAATCATGGGAGGCAGGGAGCCGGTTCCGCTTATAGACCTGATCAGCCTTATGGAGGGGTTAGTGCGTGAAAAACATTAGGCTTGTGGGGCGACTGCTTGAGAGGGCCCTCAGGGAGTCGCTCGCCAAAATCGACCCAACTGGCAAGATGGAGCTCTCGGAGTTTCGGGTGATCTCGTCCTCCGACTTGGTTATTGAGGGCCTCTTGGAGGGCGTGAACTTCGTGGGCTTTGCCATAGGCGATGGCCCGGAGCTAATAATGGCCTTCGATTTTGAGAACTCTTCCACCATCGTGAGTCGCCTTCTAAAACTGAAAAAGACGGGGATTCTCGAGACTTACAACATTAGGGAGCTTATGGAGTCCCTTCTCAGGGAACTGGGTAACGTCATAGCCGGCCAATTTGCCAGCAGGCTTTCGAACTCCCTGGGTTACGAACTCCTCCCCAGCGTTCCCTTTTCCATAAAAACAGTTGATCAGCTTGAGAGGGTTCTGAACTTTCTCGGTGGGGGAAAGAAGCTCCCCGTGTTTGTGGGGCTTGTTTATGATGAGCACGGGGGCTGTCTTGAGGTTTACATAATTCCTTCCGCGGACTTCTTTGAGATGCTGGCCCGATATCCCGAGCCCTTTAAGAGGACTGGTAGGCGGTCCAGGGGGGTTGAGTATGCCCGCTGAGTTAAGGGCCCGGGCAGAGGTGGTTTGGAGTGGCAAGAGGACTCGAACTAGGGAGGTTATAGTCACTCTGAGCCACAGCGGCCTCTCCATGCGGTTTGTTGATGAAAAAGCTGGTGAGGACTTCTTTTCGTTCTCCCTGCTTGAGGATCTCGGGTTCCTTCCTCCGTTTCCGTGCGATGAGCCGAACTTCACCCTTCGTTTCTCGGGCGATCGGGTTCTCATACTGAGCGTTGGGAACAACCCCCTGATCTACGACAGGAGAAAGTTTGAGGCCTTCATCCACGGGATCTTCGTTGAGCTTTTGAACGGAGTCCCAGTTCTTATGAGGAGAGCCGGAGAACCCTGGAGCGTTGCGCACCTCCGCCTGATCGGGCCTGGACGACTTTTAGTAGTTGAAAATGAGAGGGAGAGGCTGATGAGCCTTTCTTCGGTAAGCGAGGCTGAGGTTCTTGATGACACCCTGTGGAGGTTTAAGGTCTACTCTCCCTCGGGTGTGGAGAGCTTTGACCTTAAAATCGGGGAGAGGAGGATCAGGCTCTTCATACTGCGCTATCTTCAGCGGTTTTCCCCGTTGAGCTGGGGTTACCTTGCGGAGCTTTCCCGGGAGTTTCCGGAACTCGAAAGGGAACTGAAACGCCCCGAGCTTGAACCCCTCGAGAGAGAGGTTCTCGATGTTCTCCTCGCCGGCATCGATCCGCTTGACGTGCCCCGTGTTCTTGGGGTCGACGTTCCGAAGGTCGAGGGGGTCTACGACAGCTTGATAAGGAAGGGACTCCTACGGATTAAGGGGGTACGAAAGATAGTGGAGCCAACTCCTCTGGCAAGGAAACTAAAGGAGGGCGGTGAAAAATGAATGGAAAGGCCATTGGACTGGCTTTAGTTCTAATGCTGGGGCTTCTCGCGCCGGCAATGGCAAAGGAAAACCCCTTGGTGTTCAAGGGGGTGGTTGGGGAGGACATTCCATACCAGAAGAGCATAGAGGCCGTTGCCATCTCAAACGGCACCATCTATGCCGCCTGCGATTACAGAATGACTGCAGGAAAAGAACTCATCGGGGTTTATTACCTCGGTCTCATGGCCGCTTACTCGACCAATGGGAGCAGGCTCTGGGTGAACAGTTCGGGTTACGTGGTTAAAATCCAGCCTCTGGATAGGGGTGTTCTCGCCGGTGGACTCGGGGGGTTCGTGTTCCTCGATGGGGAAGGCCACATAAAGGCCAACTTCCCGACCCCCAACAAACTTTATGACTTTGTCATGGAAAACGGCTACGTTTACGGGGTAGATGGGGACATCTGGCACACCAACGGCACGTTCAGCAGCTCGGGGGAAGTTTTCAGGGCCAAGCTCCTCGATAACGGAAGCCTGTCGCTTGAAGACGGCTGGAGGGTTAGACTTCCGAGTATGCCCGGTAGGGTGCGGCTCGGGGACGTTGTTTACGTTGGCTCCGGTCTGCCCTCGGGGTACTCCGCCCATTACCACTTCGGCGCGCTCTACGGCGTTTCCTACGACGGTAAGCTGCTCTGGAACATCAGCACCGGCTGGTGGGTCCGGGATCTTGAGGTGTGGGGTGGGAAAGCCATAGCAGGAACGGGCTTCAACAACACCAAGGGTTACATCCTAATGGTCGATGGGAACGGTCACGTAATGTGGAACGAGAGCACGTTCTTCGTTGAGGATCTCCTCGTCGTTGGAGACACCCTCTACGCTTCAGGCTTCGATGGGAGAAATGGGAAAGTCACTGCCTACGACCTGAATGAGAGGAAGCTCCTCTGGAGCGAGGACTTTCCTTACAGGGTTAAAACGCTCGCCTACGGGGACGGTAAGCTGATAGTTGGAATCGGCAAGTTCGAAAGCAGGAGAGAGGGCAATGTAACGAAGGTTTACAGTGAGGGAGGTCTGTACGTTCTCAACCCTGAGAACGGAAAGGTGCTCTGGAAGGATCTTAACGTTGGTTACGTCAGGAGCACGGCAGTCCAGGGAAGCCTGGTGGTCGCGGGAACCGGGAGCTCGTACTTCTACGTTCTGGACCTGTCAAAGATAAGGGGATCGAAAGGTATCTGCGGGCCTGCCTTCATGATTTTCCTCTCCGTGCTCGCGGGTTTTGCTGTGAGGGGTGGTTCCCATGGAGGAAGAGCTGGACGTTAGGGAGGCGCTCGCAACAGGCGAGAAGCTCGACGAGGTTATAGTGCGTGCCTCGTACGACAAGGAGATCCTCGATCAGGTGATAAGGTATCTCGACGACGACCTTTGGACAGTCCAGAAAAACGCACTGATAGTCATTATGAACGTCATTGAGGAGCATGAGGAGTTGATAGACCCCTTGCTCCGGAAGTTGCTCGTAATGATACGAAAGAGCGAGGCGATCCCGCTGACCCTTGAAATAGCAAAGGCCATTGGTGTGCTCTCCCGCATCAAGCCAGAACTCGTCAGGGGTACCGTCCCCGTGATCCTTGCCAACTATCGCATAGGCGATCCAAAGATCCGGATAAACATGGCCTACGTCCTAGAGGAGATCATGAGGAACAATCCCCGGCTTCTCGGTAACATAGCGAGGGAAATCGCCTCGATGCTGACATCCCCCGATGAAACGGATCGTCTCGCCGCCCTCAACTTCATCTCCGCCCTCGCGGAAAACCAGACCCGCTACGCGACCCCGTTCCTCCCAAGGCTTCTGTCGCTCCTCTACGACAGGAACGAGATAGTCAGGATAAGCGCCGTCGAGACCCTAACGGAGCTGGCCCTCAAGAGCCCGAAGTTCAGAAAGATCATCAAGGTCAAGTTCCAGGAACTCAACGACCGCAGCGAACTCGTCATGGAAAAGGTGAGGGAGGGGCTTATGAAGATAACACTTGCTGAATCAGAGGAAGAGGGGAAGGAGGGCAGTTAATCATTTTTCTTGCGCCTTGCCTTCTTCTCCTTCAGGTACGGGTAGCGCATTATGTGCCCGCATTCAAGGCACTTGATGACCACATGGGGGTAGGGCCTGCTCCTCAGCCTGACCCGTGCGTTGACACCGGGAACGAGGAAGGAGTGGCACCTCTTGCAGTATCTTCTCTTCCATTTTCTCGGGAGTCTTATCTTGGCCTTCTGCTGGACGGCAAGCGCTATTTCGACGTACCTGTTGGCCAGCTCCCTGCTGTACGGGAACACTCTCTCCGCCATCGTGAATAGCGTCTCGACCCTCTCGCGGGCAATCCTCTTCTTTTCCCGCTGTTCCCTTTCTCTGATGAACCGCTTCTTTCCCATTCCAATCACCGAACGAGTTTTAGAACCCCCGCAGAGGGCTCGTAGAGGTAACCCTCCCTTACTAACGTCTCAATGATCCTCTCGGCGGCGCCCTCTGAGAACCCCGCCTTTAGGAGCTCGGCCCGGAACGTTTCCCTCGTTACCGCCCCTGAGAGAGTCGTTGAGGCGATGTCCCTGAAGAGCTGGAGCGCCTTCGCGGCCCTATGGTCGCCAGGCATATAGCCCCGATAAAGTTTTAGCAGCTTCTGGAGCTCGCTCTGGGGCATGGAGGAGAGAACAGTCATCCAGTCGTTGAGGATCTCATCGTTGAGAGTTTTTACCCTTCCGAGGTGGCTTCTTTTCAGTTTTCCGTCCAGCCTTGCCATCGATCCGAGGAGCCGGAGGCTCAGCTCGTAGCGCATGCCGACATCAAAAACCCCTCCGGGGATTGTCAGCACGTCGAAGGTCCATCCGTACTCGTTTCTCTTCTCCATCAGCCAGTCCTCGAACTTTTGCTGGAAGGTCTCCCCCAGTTTCCCGGACGTCGAGAGAGTACTTACCCTCTCCCTCTCCACGAAGATCGTGACGATTAGGTTCGGCAGGTAGCTCTTTAGCAGAGACTCGTTCTCAAGGTAGGGACGTTCGTCCTCCTCGGGGATAAAAACAAAGGGTGTTTCTGCTCTGGTGCTCAAATCGTCGGTGGGATTAGCCCTCTTTGGAAGGGCCAGCATTCCGGCAAGCTTCTTAGCTAGGAGCCTCCTTTCGGCGGCCTTGCTTATCCTCCCGGGGGTTCTCGGAACGTAGTACCTCACCGGCGTTCCGTTTGGGTCAAAGACCTTGAAATCAAGATCGAGAAAATCGTCGGTGAGCAGGCTCTTTTTTTCCTTTCTGAACCTGAGCTCTTCGGGAAGATTTGTGTAGAGGAACTTGAGAATTCTCCAGAGGGTTAGCAGTGAACTTTCTCTTCCCCTCTGTCCGAGGATCGAGAGCTCATACCCCTCGCTCCATCCCCTCGGGGACTCGAGTACCGGTGGCGAACCGTAGAGGGCGTAGATGAGACCCAGCTGGAACTCCCTGTTGGTGTATATCGAGCCCTCGATGATGTTCTCTACCTCCTCCGGGCTGAGGGCCATCTTTTGGTATTCCTTCCAGTAATCAGAGTAGTCCACGCCCCTCAGGGATATTGCCCTTATCATCCGGAGGTTTCCCCAGGGGTACGGCTCAAGGATTCCCCTAACTTCAACGTACGAGCCCGAGAGGAATTTTTCCCCTATCGATGTTTCATGTCCAACTCTCACGATGACGTACGGTTTCGGGGCTCTTGGAGGAAGGTTTTTGAGCTCTCCTGGACTTAGTGCGGAGAGTACGTAGTACACTGCATCCCTGGGCGCGTTTGGGGGTTTTCTGAGCATCAGGAACCCTCTTACGATTATCTCCTCGCCGTTGGGTGTTCTCTGAAGTTCGGCAATGAAATCCCGGGCTCTCCTCTCGGGTGTGAGGGGTTCGCCCATCGGCCTTTCGATTCTCATAAGTTCAAGGTACAGCTCCTCCATACCGTGTTAGGGTAGCTCTTAGGTCTGATAAACCTTTGCCGGACCGTAAAGTTTATAAACTTGCCTTGGCAGGTATGAATCGGCACGGCGGCCATAGCGGCGGGGTTACACCCGGTCTCGTTTCGACCCCGGAAGTTAAGCCCGCCAGCGTTCCCGGGTGTACTGCCCTCCGAGAGGGGGCGGGAAACCGGGAACGCCGCCGGCCACTAACTTCTCTCCGCCCAACTCTTCTGGAAGGGAGCCCCTGAATTACTCAAATTCTTAGGAACCGCCTACACAAAAGCTATATAAGTTTTGGATTCGTTGAACACTTTGATGGGAATGTTTGACAAGGGAAAACAGGGAGTTACATGGGACTACCTCCGGGAAAGGCATCCAGAAATTCTTTCGGAGCTTAAAACCCTGAGGGACTGGGATACAGTTAAGGCCGTCGTCCCGGAGGCCGAGAAGTTGGGCGACTATTCACTATTCTCCCTTCAGGCACTGGCCTCTTTCATAAAGGAGTTCCACATTGAACGCGGTCTTCTCGGGGAGCGGATCGAGGGGCTGACTCAGAAGCTCGAGGACACGAGAACGGAGATGAGGGAGCGAGATTCTGCGCTGGAGAAACGTATACACGTCCTGGAAAAGGGTCTGGATGAAGTTCAGAGAAAGACCCTTCTCATAGAGGGTATAAGCAACCTCCTGCCGAGGATAAACGAGCTCGAGGAGAAGCTCGAGATGAATCAGGCGGAGATACTGGCCAGGTTCGAGAAGAGCTACCTCCGGCTCATCGAAGAGAAGGTTGAGGAACTCGTGAATCAGCGCATAAGGGAGCTTGAGGGATCTATCCTGGGAGTCAGCGGAGACCTCGCAAAATCCCTGAGGGAGCTACAGGAGCGCCACGAGAAGCTCATAATTGAGAACTATGAGTTGAGGCGTAAGGTTGAGAGCCTCCGGGGGGCCCTCAGGAAGAAGGAGGGAGAACTTGCGGAGCTGAGGAAGAAAGTTTCCAGCTACGCCGAGCTGAACAGAAGGATCGAGGAACTCCAGAGAAGGGTTCAGGAGTACGAGAAAAAGACTGGAAGGCTCTCAAAGGCCGAACGTGAGCTTCTCCGTCTGACCGGGGCTGGTTCCCTTGAAGAGGCCCTCGAAGCTGTCAGACGCATGAAGGAGGAATACGTTCCAAAATCAAAGGTTGCTCCCCTTCTCAGCGAGCTAAAGCGTCTCCAAGAACGCCTTGAGGAACTGGAGCGGGAAAACGCCTTTCTCCGGGAGAAGAACGAGAAGCTATCCCAGGCCCTTAAGATGCTCCTAGAACGGGAGGAATCCGAGGAATCATAGCAGGGCGATGGCCCTTACAGGACTTCCCGACCCACCCTCGATTTTCAGGGGAAGGCCTATGAAGGTAAACGTCTTCCCGAGCAGGACCTCAAGGTTGGCGAGGTTCTCGAAGACCGGCACCTCAGCGGTCAGGAGAATAGTGTGAACCGTATCGTCGCCAATGCTCATCGCGTCGGTGCCGACCGCTTTAGCACCCTCGGCCACAAGGAAGAGCGCGACCTCGGGTGAAAGCTCCCTCCCGCCGGTAAGGAAAAGGACGATTTTCCCGTAATAGCCCGAGTCGGGAATCTCATCGAGCTTAACGGTTCCCTCCCCGTCGCGTACGTCAACGACAAAGGCCTCACCGATGAACTTCTCAAGGGGCATCTCGTCTATCGTCTTTCCGCCGGGAATGAAATGAGCCGGAGCGTCAACGTGCGTCCCGGAGTGCTCTCCGAGTTTAAGGGCGTTCATGTAGTAGCCGTCGCGCTCGATGAAGGCCCAGGGTTTGACCTTCACCTCGGGGTCGCCCGGATAAACCGGCGTCTCCTCTCCGAGGGGGAGCGAGAGGTCGACTATCATGACAACACCAACCCTTTTTAACTCACGGAATTAAAAACCCATCGGTGGTTGTTATGGACTGCACGAAGGATTACTGCATTAAGGACATAAACCTGGCACCGAGCGGGGAGAAGAAGATTGACTGGGTCTCGCGCTTCATGCCCGTCCTCCAGATGATAAGGGGGGAGTTCGAGAGGGAGAAGCCCTTTAAGGGCGTCAGAATCGCCACGACGCTCCACCTTGAGATGAAGACGGCCTTCCTGCTCCTGACCCTTAAGGCAGGGGGAGCTGAGGTCTCGGCCGCGGCTAGCAACCCTCTCTCGACGCAGGACGACGTGGTCGCGGCCCTGGCAAAGGCCGGCGTCAAGGTCTACGCGATTAGAGGAGAGAGCAGGGAGGAGTACTACGAGAACATGCACAGGGCTTTGGACATAAGGCCCAACATCATCATAGACGATGGAGCCGACATGATAAGCACCGTTCACCGCGAAAGGCCTGAGTTAATAGACGAAATCTGGGGCGCGAGCGAGGAAACGACCACTGGGGTAATAAGGCTCCGCGCGATGGAGAAGGACGGGGTTCTGAAGTTCCCAATCATAGCGGTGAACGACAGCTATACCAAATACCTCTTCGACAACCGCTACGGAACCGGCCAGTCCACGTGGGACGGCATAATAAGAACCACCAACCTGCTCGTCGCAGGAAAGAACGTCGTCGTTGTCGGCTACGGCTGGTGCGGAAGGGGAATAGCGATGCGCGCTCGCGGTCTCGGCGCGACGGTGATAGTCGTCGAGGTTGACCCGATTAGGGCCCTGGAGGCGAGGATGGACGGCTTCCTCGTTATGGACATGAAGGAGGCGGCAAAGGTAGGCGACATCTTCGTCACCTCGACGGGCAACATCAAGTGCATTCGCAAAGAGCACTTCGAGCTCATGAAGGATGGGGTAATCCTCGCCAACGCCGGCCACTTCGACGTCGAGATATGGAAGCCCGACTTAGAGGAGCTCGCCGTTGAGATAAGCGAGCCGAGGCCCAACATCAGGGAGTACAAGCTTAAGGACGGAAGGAGGCTCTACCTCT
>Ga0256836_1000686_pt1 | contig 16984 bp, 20 predicted proteins | sample 4561380metaG_FD_185974 | JGI IMG/M metagenome (GOLD analysis project Ga0256836, IMG submission 185974) | Hydrothermal vent microbial communities from Guaymas Basin, Mexico - 4561-380 | ecosystem: Environmental > Aquatic > Marine > Hydrothermal vents | place: Mexico: Guaymas Basin | collected...
CCCCGTCGAAGTAAATATATCTCTCACCATCACAATTACTTACACTAAACCATAAAGATATTGAAAAATTTGACAAAGACTTTAAAACATCAGTTAAGTCAGTCACAATCTTTGAATTCCCATCGAACTTTGCTGCTTGCCCAAACTTTCCAGTAGCATACTGCTCATTCCCGCTCCAAACCCCATTATAGTTTCCTGAAAGGTCATCTGCATTCCCATTAAACGGGTAACAAGCGATACAAGAACCATCACCGAAAATATCGAGAGTATTTAAAAAGTCAGAAATATCTACACTTGAAGGGGTAAACTCAACAAAACCATCAGAATCATTATAAGCAACTAACTTATCTTCAGTAGTAATTTTATCGAAAACATACAAATCATCTTTTGTTGTTTTTGAAGTAATTATGTAAAGGGATTTCCAACCACCTTTAAGTGCTTTCATAGGAATCCTCCAGTTTAGTTTATGCAGTTAAATCCCAAATATCACTGTATTCAGTAGCATCTTTAAAATTCGAAACGCTAACAGCTGTATCGCCTTTAAGCTCTTCAAGGTTTACGACAGTAATAGTTTTTGTTAGCTTTTCAGACATTATTGAACCAGTATCTTTGTTGTTTACCCATACACTTATGGTAACTTTATTAACGCCTTCAGGAATAAACCAAGTGAAAGACATATCATCGTGAATCTTAACATCACCTTGGGATACTTCCACTTTCAAGTCGTAGTAATCAGGACAAAACTCATCACCATTTTCACGAGTTACTTTTATCTTTAAAATTGAGTTTTCTGTAACTTGATTTGGTAAATTATCATCTAAACGATAAAGCCTTGTTTTTAAAACATAAATCGGAGACCATTCTGATACTTCTCCACTTTTTCCGTGATATCTTGCTCTTACATAATAAGTTTCATTTGGAAGTAAAATATAATCATCCATTTTAAACAGTTGAGGGTCTTCGCCTTCACCTACAATGTTAGTTATGAAAGTTGGTGCATAGCTTCCAGAACCATAGAAAAACCCTGTTGCCGTAACAGTTGAACTTGTAAAAGCATCTAAATTATCTGTTATTTGCCATTCCGTATAATCCCATTCATCAGAGAATCCGATAGCTCTAAAAGGTGAAAGTTTGAATTCTGCATTAGGAGAATTATTAAGACAGGTAATAACAGGTGTTTCAATAAAAGAATTTGCTGTTGTAAACCTAACAGGTCTTGACCAACCTGATAAATGATGTGAAAATCTAAATCTTGCTCTTGCAAAATATGTTTTGTTAGGTTCAATATTGGGTATTGAGAAAGTTAACAAGTTACCTTTATCATTATAACTTGAAGCTATAATATTTTTAAAATCATAATCAGTTGCTACTTCCCAGTCGGTAGCCTCAAGTTTAGCATCTAGAAATGAAGATGAAGAAAAGGATTTTAGTTTTAACGCACCTTTGAAACCTGAAGAACCATCAACAGGTGATTCAAAAACAGGTCTAGGTATCAAATCAGCCATACAACACGCTTCACCTTTTAACTCAACTTCTTTCTTTATGTAAACTTTTGATAACTTCTTGCCTTCTTTTTTAATGAACATTTATACCCTCCAAAATTATTCCCATTCTATTACAACAACATCTTCAGGTGTTCTAGCTGAATTAACCTTATCTCTTAACTTTTGATATGTAACATAAATTTCGGTCATAGCTTGACCTGCTTTTTGGAGAGCATCAAGGAATTTAGGTTTGGTTAATTTGATTAAATTATTGTTATGGTCAATCCAAGGTAATTCGGTTTTATCATCAGGTAATCCTGCAACTGCTCTGTTCATTCTATCTTGGGAAATTTCATCACCGTCAAGAACTTCACCTGAATCAAGGGTAACAACTATGTTATCAACTTTTTGTTGGCGAATTCTTTTAAGTTCTTCAATCTTTCTGTTTCTAACTTCTTGTAAAATTTCCTCATCGGTATAGGCAGGTTCAGGTGTGTTACCTTCTTTTATCCATTGTTGAATAAGTTGATAATGAGAGTTTGTAGAATCAATAGGAACAAAGTAGGTTACTTCTTGGTTACCTTGTTTCATAACAAGTTTATAACCTTTCAAGTCTGAAAATTTCTCAAAAACTTTTTTAGTTGAACCATCTTCAAGGGTAATTGTTTTGAGTTGACAAACTATATCTCTAACTTCCTTAACTGAAAGAATTTGGGAAGTGTTCATTATCATAAATCCTCCAAGAAGAAGTGTTATTTAGTAACAAGAAGGTTAAAGTTCAGCGTCTGCTTCGATAATAATAGGTCCTTCTATTATGTCAACTGGTTTTGATGAATTATCTGGGCCTCCCGAATCTGTAAAGAAAGAAACCCCATCAGTAGTTGCTCCGACAGTATCAAATGTAAATTTTGAATTTCTTGTATCAAATGTAACTGTTAAAGGAGAAACACTCGGCGTAGTTCTTTTTCTAACTTTGAAAGAAAATACTTGTGTTTGCCATCGATTATTTTCTTCGCCGCCAATAGTAATGGACTTCCAACACTCTATCTTTTCATAATACCTCATACATCTCAACAATTGTATTTCATACGGAACATACTCAAAGTCAGTTGCTTCTGAACCTTCTTCAAGTTGAAGTTGGGTAATTTCAATATAATTACCTGCTTGTGATGCCCAATTTGTATGGTCTGGAGAAGATATGAAATTACCACTAATCCATTCATTTTCAGTTGTTGCTACCAAATGAGAATCTGTAATACAACAAAGATGCAAAGAAAAACCTAATTGGTTATCGTTAAATATTCCGCCATTCCATTTGTTGTTTAGTGGAATAGTAAATGAAAATCTTTTTGGAACTTCAGAACCATCATATTCGAAAGAAGTTGCCCAAACATCCGAACCCCAAGAATAAGAACCATCTGAAGCTCTGTTATTTCTAAATACAACCGAAAATTTACCAGCTACATTAGATTTGAAAAGAAATGAAATTGTTATATCTGATTTCTTTTGAACCAAATCAAATAACTGATTTCCCTCAAAAAGGTATTGAATAATCTTCCAATACCTTTCATTAGATCCGTCCCAAGATAAATTATCAGGAGGAGTATCTACTGTTATTTTAAAGGAATTAAATCCATTTATGTTTCCTCTACTAACCGTAAATTTTCCTCCTGCTTTTGAGTTTCCACATTGGAATCTATCAGCAGTATATCCAAAAACATAAGTATTGCTAGAGCTATCACTTTCAAAAGAAAATGTTTCTCCCCTCTGCCATATTTGAAAATCACCATTGATAATTCTATTTTTAAATTGGTTAGGGGTAACTATAAACCTATTATCTAACTTATTCATCTTTTACTCCCTCAAAGTCAAAGTATTAAAATTTTGGGAATTCAGGAAATTCAATATCACCCAAGTTAAATTTCTCTAATTCCTTTAAGCTTGACATATCTTCAATTTGTCTCTTAATCTCATAGTACTTTTGTTTAACTAATTGAACCCAACCTGTTCTTACTCCAACTTTAATTAATTGTTCCCAAGGCAGTTTTGTTGATACAGTTTGACCATTCCAATCAAAGGTAATTTCATTACCATCTTTATCTTTTGATAACTTTTCTACTTCATCCTGCAAGGTTGAAATTCCTGATAAAATGTTGGCAGATGCATTATAAACTTTGTTTGCAATTTCATCTGCAGTTAATGATAGTTTGTTGATGAGCAATGTTGTATAGAATTCTTTATCAGCTAAATCAGATTTCTGTTTTATATCAGGGTAATGTTGAAGAATATATGAAGTTGTATAACTATTAAGTTGGTTAAGAAGTTGTGTTTTCTTTTCAGAAATAATTTCTTGTTCCGTTTTATCACGCCATTGCTTATTCTTATTATCCCAGACTTTATTAGTTATATCAATAACCTGTTTAGTTTTAAAATCCCAAGCTCTTCTACCTTGATTATTTATAAACTCTCTCCATTGTTCATCAGTTATTTCAATTGCATTATCAGGAATATTTGAATGAACATCTGGGGAGTAAAAAGCTTTTGGTAAACCTTTTTTATCGAAAATTGCATATTTCATAGTTTGCCTCCTTTCTTAGTAACCTATAACGATAATAAAACCCTGATATGCATAGTCGCTACTATTATTCTTCGTCGTAAGGGCCACATAACCTCCGCTTGTAGAGTAAGTATCAAACTTGATTATTAACCAGTTTCCTTGACTCCCAGCCTCCATCCACCCAAAACCTAAAACTGCATTAGGAAAGGAAATGGGGAAATTTATGTTAAAACGATTATAGTTATTTATTGTTCCAGTTAACTTAATCCATTGTATAATCAGTCCATTAGGCAACTTCGTATAACCATTTTCACTTAAATCACAACTAAAATCAGCAGGTAGTCCTCTAATCAAGTCAGCATCAAGTCCACTTCCCTCACCATCAACATTTTTAAGTTTGTTAAGAATGTCAGAATCATTAACATTACTTAGATCTACTTTTGCAAAATTCAGTAAATCTTGAATTTTATCATAAACAACTTGTTTATCCACATTACTTAAATCAACTTTTGCAAAATCTAACAAGTCCTGAATCTTATCATAAATTGTATGTTTATCTACATTTGTTAAATCACTCTTTGCAACTGTGCTCATTCTCTAACTCCTTATTCTAAAGATTCAAATTTCAAGTTATCATTATCAATGTATATCTTGTAAAGTTTACCTGTTGATTGATCCCTTAATACAATATAATCAGCATAATTATCAGTCCAACTTGGTGTTAGGTGTTGAAGTTTGGTATGGTTTTCTTCTGAAACGTCAACATAACCGAATTTTTCAGTAAAGACAATTGTATCATCTTTATGTAAAGGAAGTTTAAATTTAACTTTTCTATTATCCACTTCTTCATAATCGATATTAGGAATTAATCGTGCGCGGTTAAGATAAATCTCAAGAGATTTTCCATCAGGAGTGTAAGTAGCTCCATTAGGTAAAGTAATAACTGTGTTTTCAGGTTTATCTTCATCTACATTTAGAATCTCAAACATTCTTGTGTCAGAAGAATATGCATCTTCAGGTATTCCGTAATGATAGAGAATACCGTAACTATTTAACTCACAATCTTTATCAAAAGTAAATCTAAATTTAATCTTCTTAAATCCTGTTGATACAGTAACAATTTTATCAGGTTCACAAGAATTCCAAGTTGCACCGTCATCTATTGAATATTCTACATTACTTGGAGATTCAGTTGAATCAACATGAACCAAAAATCTATAGTCATTTTCATCAAGATTTAATAAGTTATCAGTTTCTAATGTAGCATTGGATTGGATAATATATTTATTCTCTTGTTCTTTAAACGCAGCGCTACCTGAAATTACATTAAGAGAATCACTTGTAAGTCTATCGTAATATACATCTTGGAATGGAGAATCTAGAAGAAGAGAATAATATTCTAAATCCTCAAATGTTACTATATCGCCTGGTATTTCAGATATACTGCCAGGCGATGAAATTGAAGATCCTAATACAATATATCCATTTCCTAAACTTAAACCTACTTTTACAGGAGTTTTATTTGTGGTGATTTTTCCAGGTTCGGAATCTGACAGATAAAGTTCCTGACCAGAAGAAAAAGAATAATCAGTTTTTATAAGACCGGAAATAATAATTTTATTATTTTCTGTATCGGCATATCCGAAAACTTTAGACTTTTCACTTCCATCTGCTATTGCTGGATAAAATTTACCATCACTTGGATTTAAATATACTAACATTCCATTTGATACAGAACTATCGAATTTGCTTGTTCTGTATCCTATACATGTTAAAGTATCGCCGGATATTTCAGAAATTTGTGTTAAAGTGTTTTGTATTGAGCCGTAAGATGGTAATATTTTAAATTTAGTTCCATTAATTGTAATTTCTAAATCTTCTACTAATTTACCGTCATCAGGGTTAAGATATGTAGTAGAAGATCCGTCTGTTTTAAATACACCAATAACAGCTGATACGTTATACGAGCTAGTATTATCAATATTTGTTGCGAACGGAAATGCTACACGCGGCGGATAATTTTGAACATGAATATAGTCAATACCTATTACATTATACTTTTTATCAGATATATCCAAATCTGTCTTAGATACTCTCAAAATAAAATCATCAGTAAATTCAACTATAGTACTATCACAAATTGCTATACCTTTTGTAACGTAAATTTCTACATATTTATCGAAATATTGTATATTAGTAATATTTAATCCTTCTACTAATACGTTATTTCCATATATAACTGAAGTTATTTTATTAATTTCTGTTTCAATAAAAAAATAATTATTTGTCTTAGTTGTTAATCTGATAGTATATGGATCAAGATATCTTTTTTGTATAGAATTAATTAGCGGCATTAATTCTTCAGGAGTTTTATTATGAAAATCTATTAATGTTGCCATTTTATACTCCTCTTATTTACCGGTTCTTAATTTTAAAAAATCCTAAATTGTACTTTTAGATAATAAAACATAATCTCTCAATCTAATTACTCTATTTATCCAACCTGATAGGAATTTTTTAAGTTTTGGATTCTTTCTCGAAATGTAGTTATAATATGAAATCCTGTTGATTAAATAGTTGTAGATTATATAATTCGGCGCGATTTGATTTAAATCTTTTAATAAACTATGTGTCTGTTTACCATAGATACCATCTACTTTTATTTGATTAAATGGTGAAGAAGGAAATTGTTTAATTGTTTGTTGTAGTAATTTAATACCGCGCCCGGTATTAACTTGCGTATCAAATACTATAATAGCAATTTTAGGATTAATACTGCAAATCATATCGCATTTTATTTTTTTCCAATAATCTCTATAATATATTTCTTTTGCATCTTCTAATGTCAAATTTTTAATATCAATATTTGGATATTGTTTTTGACTTATACCATATTTTGTTAAACCGCCAGGGTCATCTTTATCACTAGAAAGAAAACCTTCAGCTTGAAATGTAAAGTTAACAGCTCTATTAAATATCTCTTTATCTAATATAAAACTCATATCGGAACTCTTCCTCCATTTTCTACAAATTAATTCTTACTATCAATCTTACAAATAGAAATTGGTAGGAATTTAAATACTAGACGAGGAGATGCACCCTCCTCGTCTAGGCCTCTGGTACGGCAATTAAAACAAACCCCCAAGCCTGGATACGGCGCTCCTACTTTTTTTAAAAAATTAATAAATATTCCTAAGAATTCAAAAAATAGTTGATGCGATTATCTATATCAGATTTGAACTAAAATATGTTATAATTTTTAACTAAGATAGAAAATGTGTAAGTGGTATATAAGTCTTTCTAACAACAAAATAGAGTTTTGTATCTGGAATTGTTGTATCGTTAAGAATTTTATAATACATCTGTTTTATAATATTTACCCAACCTGTTCTTATTCCTACTTTTAATAATTGCGCCCAACTTTCTCTTAAATCAAATACTTTACAAAGATTTTCTAATTCAGTATTGAAATCAGATTCTCCTTCTAAAATCTTAGCAGAAGATTTATAAATAAGTTGACCTATTTTATCAATCGTAAGTGACCCTTTAGAATAAGTTACGAGTCTTGTTGTATGAAATTTCCAATCTGCTTCATCACTTCTTTGTTTCCATTCTGGATAATACCTATGTATAAAGCTCATAGTATATTGGGAAAGTATGCGTTCTCTTTCTGTCATGGTAAATTTTATCCTCTCTTTTTATAATTTTTATAACTTAGTTAAAATAAATTAAAATCAGGATTTTGTATACCAATAAATACTTTAACATTAGAACCAGATTCATATGGTTCAATAAATATTTTATATATCAAATTTTTTGTATTACTGTAAAAACTTGTTGAATTTTGCAATTGTAATACTGTTTTATCAGATGGATATTCATTCAAATGTATTTTAATATGCCCTGTTAGAGGTATAATTGTGAATGATCTATTTAATACGGTATATTCAAATGGAGAATCTGATGTGACTGTTACTATATCACAAAAATCATATGGTGACTTATAAGGTTTTATGCTAACTAATCTCAATTGAGGATTGTTATAAAAATGATCTGTTGTTTTTGTTTCGCCCGGTTTTATAACAATATTATCATTATCTAGATATATTGGTTGGTTGCTTACATTTTCATATACCGGCATGATTTATACTCCAAAATATTTTTTAAAATTCTAAACAAAACTTAGTGGTAATTTAATTACTGAAAAGTCTATTTTTTCTAATTCATCAATTGTCTTAACGTTTAAAATTATCTGTTCTAATTCATCAGTCTTTTCGCGCACTGCATTTTTCCAAATAACTCTTTTTGTAATTACTAATAATTTATCTACCAATTCTACTGCTTCGTTAATAATATTAATATCAATACCATTAACGAATAATAAATTCCTATCAATAATTTGATCTTCTGGTATTATTTGTAGATTACCATCTGAATCTCTATATTCTCTATCTATATTTGCTATAATTTTTGTTCCGTCTTTTAAGATATATGTATATAATGGTTTATTATTTTTGTCTGTTTGTATATAGCCCGCCTTTATACCATATTTAACAAGTTCTGTATATACATCAGAATATCCGGCCATAATATCATAAATTGATTTTCGTATATCATCTGTTGTTATTACAGAACCAAATTTTGCTATTAATTTAATTATTATTGTTTCTTTATCAGATAGATCATTATTTTGTTTCCATAATGGATATTTTGATATTATATACTCATATGCAAATTTTTTAAGTTTATTTATTTTTTGTTGTTTCAGTTCATTTAATTTTTCTTCTTCTGTTTTAACACGCCATCTTTTTAATGATTTGTCAAATATTAATTCATCGTCCCACTTACATTTTAATTCCTGCCAATTTTCATCGTATTTTTTAATATGTTTAATCCCTTTTTCGTCAATATAAAATGTTGAAAAATGTTTAATATCAACTATTTTCTTACCATCAAATCTTTTATCCTTTATGAAAATTAATTTTCCGTTTACAACTTCATAAACTATATCGTCTTTAAACACAAAATAACTGATTTTCATTTGATAAAACCCTTAGTCTTGATAATTAATTTTAAATGTACCATCTAAATTAAACGTAACTATTATACTTTGATATCCTTGTAATACTTCACAGTCTTTTGTAACATCTTTCCAAAATGCTCTTGGTGTTACATTTAGTCTGATAGTATTAAGTGTTATGTCGTCTGATTTGCTATTATTCTGGAGTGCGAATGCAAATGCGATTTTATCTGGTGTAGCTGTGCTGCTACCATATAATTTTTGTATTTCCGACCAAGTTAAACTACTTATTACACTTGGTGACATACCGTTATTTAATACTAAATTAATATCTGATTGATTTGTATAATCTAGCCCGCCAGATTTAACTAATTCCCAATTAGATCCATTCCATTTATACCAATCATTTAGATCTCTTGAAATTAAAATTCTTATATTACCAGATCCGGTTGTATCAAATAATATTGAATTTATTGACTCATAATCATATAATAGAATCAAATCGTTTTGAACGATAAGTTTATCATTCGAAATAAAATTTATTTCTAAAGTAGCAGTTGTCGTAGAAGAATCATCTGTCCAAGCTAATATTTCCGGATTTGAATCTAATGTTGTTAATGTTGATTTATCTATATTAAACGGCAAATTGTGTCCGAATAATTTAAAATCAGTTTCAGTTAAAGTATTTTTATCTGTTTTAACCATTTGCCATGTTGACCCATCATATCTCCATACGCTACCATCAGATTTAGCAAAAAGAACCTTTTTTATTACGGTAAGTTCTGGAGTGTTTAATGTTTGAATATTATTAACAGTTCCATAATCAGGCGTTACAGTATAGCTTTTAATTAATTTATCGCTATCATCATAAACATATATTTTAAATTGCTGATCGATACCTCTATTTGAATATTGTGAATCAGGTCTTGGGTTAAACTCTATTTTATTTATTTTATCTACTGGGGTTTTAAATTCTACTGTTAATGTTTGACCATCTTTCGCAGAAAGCCAATAAAATCTATCACCAAATTTTCCTGCTTGTGGTCTATCATTTCTAAATGCATTACCTACGTTATAATGATCTGCGTTATGATATGTATTACTAGCTGTAATTAATACTTTATCTGTCTCGAATTTTTCAAAACTATCTTCAATTATACCTGATCCTAAAACATCAATTTGATTTCCTTTATCATCATAAAATCTAATACCACCGATTGCAGTATAAGATAAAGACGAAGTACTTAATGGTGTAAAAACAATCTTTTTTATTTTCATCTTAGATACCCTTATTTAAATTCTACATCAATACTTACAACATCTTTATAATTGCCAACATTTATAGTTGCTTTATAATAAATGTTTTCATGTACTGTTGTCTTCTTTTCTGTTTTTTTCAAATGTACGTCGCCGTCCATTATCACCCAGTTTGAATCGTAATCTAAATTAGTATCAGATCCGTCAAATTTAAACGGTTCTATATTAATTGCAGAAACTTTTTGTTTCTGTAAAACAAAAACATGTCTATCATAACTGGTATTTGATTTTGTTAATGTTATTGTGACTGAATCGCCGGCGAAACCTGTATAATCATATTGTTTATATGTCAAACTAGAAGAAGATGTTAATGATTTTAAATTTCCATTTTTTGTATCGGTAACAATATCACTAGCAGTAAATGTTTTCGTTGCTATAAAAAGATCTGTATATGTTGAATTAGTAATTAAATCTCCCGTAACATATGTTTGCCCAGATTGATATTTATATGCTTTTGCAAAAATCTCTTTCCAAACGTAATTTGTTCCATTATAAGACAAGTAGGTATTTGATGATGTTGGTTTTGAAACATTTTCAATATCTTCTAATTTCGAACCTGTTTTATCTACATCACTCCAATTATGAATATGTGTTTTTGGAGCGAATACATTGTCTTTTACTTTAATTTTATGATTTGTCGTGTCAACTTCAATTGTTGCGTTATCAACTTTATCTGCTAAATAACCAGCGTTTGAATCAGAAGGATCTGTTTTTACTTTTTCATCAGTAGTAATAATATCCGACCATGTAACACCATCCTCAGCCGAATTAACAGCCAGGAATTTACCTGCATTACCTGTATAATCTGGTACATCTGATATATCAGATAATTTTGAGCCAGTTTTATCAATATCAGACCAAGAATGAGTATGTATTGATGATGCAAATTTTGTGTCGTTAACTTTTATAACATTATTTGCTGTGTCGACAATTATTGTGTCGTTATCAATTTTATCACTTAAATAACCAGCAGCGGGATCAGATGAATCTATTTTAACAAATTCATCTGTTGTAACAATATCTGTCCATGTAACACCATCTTCAGTAGAATTAACTGATAAAAATTTGCCAGCATTTCCAGTATAATCAGGAACGTCTGATATATCAGATAACTTAGAATTAGTTTTATCTATATCAGACCAAGAATGAATATGTGTTTTTAATGCGAAATTTGTATTAACCCAATCTTCCGTTGCTAAAAAATAATAATTGGGATCAATACCAACTTTCCATTTATCAGCTGATTCGTCAAATAATAGTTTCGCCGGCGATTCACTACCTCTATCAATACTTATACCAGATGTACCAATTGAAACACCAGAACCTGTTTCGCCAGCATTTAGAATAATTTCATTATCTTTAATTGATAAATTATCAGTATCAACCGTAGTTGTTGTACCTTTAACTGTTAAATTACCTTGTATTGTAATATTATTACTAAATATTTTATCACCACTAATAGTTTCATTACCACTAGTATGTACATAATCATTTTCATTGAAATCAGTTATATCTGATTTTGTATGTGTATGTTTTACTATACTTGATGCGATTTCTTTTATATAACCATTAGAAACATCTGAACTTATATCATTAGCTGTAAAATTCTGTGTGGCGATATATAATTTATTATTTGTTTTATCGTATATTAACGTATCTTTATAATATGTTACTCCAGATGTATAAATATATACAGAAGATGCAATAAGTATTAAATAGCCATTGGCAATATCATCGTTGATATTCCCGGAAGCAGTAAATGATTTAGCTACAAGATACAATTTCTCATATGTAGAATCAATTACTAATTCATTCTTATCATAATGTTTGCCCGCCGTATACACTTTAACTGTATATTTACAACTAGATGATGAAGATGATGAAGATGAAGACGAAGATGATGAAGAACCGAATTGATGATATACAAATTTCATAATTAAGACCTCTTTTTAATAAATTTACATTCCAAATAGTCTTCTAAATAAAGACTTAGTTTTATTTTTATCATTTATTTCTTTAACAAGCTTTTTTAAATCTTCTAGGCTATCTTCAATATTTACGATTCTATTGTGCTGCACGTTTAAAGAGTTTCTTATTAATACTATTTCAGTATGTAGATCATTTATTTTAATAATTTGTTTTTCCAATTTTGTTATTTTCTCATCAATATCTATCGATAATTTTTCAATCGCGTTTTTCAATTCATTTAGTATGTTTAATTCATCTATTTGTCTTTTTTTGACAGCTTTAATATTTAATTCAAATAGTCTTTCAAAGTTTGATCTTATATTTATTAGGGTTTTTGTTATTAATGTTTTAAAATCATTAAATAGTGTTTCTAAGCTATTTATCCTACTATTTATATTATTAATCCTATTTATATCATTTCTTATTTGTTCTACTTTATTAATTAAATCCAATATTTAAATTATCTTTATTATTGGATTTTTTATTATCTTCACTATTAATTTCTGTTGTTTTATCTTTTACTATTCTGGTTTGCTTATTTTCCCACTCAATTTCAATATAATCATTCATTTGTTAACTCTTAAAGTCTTACTTTTTAGAATTTTCTAAGGATTATTATTTTACATTCACCTGCGGATTTGGGGTGTATAATAAGTTTATCTATCATCTTTGGATTTTTTATTGTTATTGTTTCGCCTGCAAGGATGGGAAAAGCAGGCGTATTTGATTCAGAATTAAAATATACATCTAAATCTGTAGTGACATTTGTGATTCTAATAACAGTAGGCATTGTATTATCAGTAATAACTACAGTTTTTACATCACTACTTGATGAAAAAGATAAATCTTCTGTCTGTAAAATAGGATTATAATATGGTTCATCTGATATACGTTTTAGACCTTCTATATTATCTAACATATAATATGTAGATATTGTTTCATTTGGTTCTATACGTTTTGTTGTTAAACCGATATTTATATTAATTGGGTTTTCTGAAATATTCTTATAAGTAGGCATGATAAAACATCCTCAGTATTTATTCGTTAAAAACCTGAATTGGATTGATTACTGGAAGATTGTTTGGTGCTTTGAAAAATATCAGCGGCGCGATTTATACCATATAATCCACAAATTAATATAAATAAATTAGTTGGTATATCAGTCAGGCTATTGTTCTTAAATAAAAGATATGTTGAAGAAAATATGTAGTATAAAATTAGAATCGCGCCGGTTACTCTAGTAAAAGATATTTTACTTTTGTCTTTTTCCATCAAAATATCTTTAATACTCATGATTTAAATCCTATTTCTTATTCTTTTCTAAAACATTTTTAACAACAAATCTATCACCAAACCACCATGAAACCGATAATGATGCCAAGTATAAAATAGATTGAACTATTATATCAGCTGATACGGTAAATGCTTTTGGATTAGCTTCGTATGTTTTATAACCTAAGAATGTAACAAGATATAACATATATACTGTAATAACGGGGCGTACTATTCCTCTCACAAAATCTAACAAAGCAAAAGCAGATGCTATAAATGGTTTAAACCAATCAGGTAAAGATTCATAAAATTTATCAGAAAAATATTTTAATTGTTGAGATTTTACAGATTCAGTAAATGCTTTAGCATTTTGAATATCTACTTGTCCTTGAACAACTGCTTTAGTTACTTCTATATCTACTTTTTTAGCTTCTGATTGTAATTGTATTAATTTTTCTTGATGTTCATATTCTAATTTTTTAAGTTTATATGTGCTAAATGCTGATATTGCTGATCCTATAATACCTGTTAAACCGCCCGATGCTATATTGATTATAGAACCTAAAATATCCATAACTTTATATCCCAAGAAAGTTTAAAAAATAATCAAACAATACCTGTTCTATCTAATTTATAACCACATGAACTTAACACATAATATAATTTACCAGGATCTGTCTTATAACCTGGAATAGATGTATCAGTTAATTCCATATTTCTTAATTTCTTATATTTAGTAGTAAATACTAATACATTTTGTACGCCTTCAGAACAATACATACCATATTTAGAATCTAATTTAGAACTTAACCTACCCAATAATCCTAATAAATCATACGGAATATTATATTCAGCTAAGAACTTAAACTGAGAATCTATTAATTCAAAAATTTCTACACTAACTGCTTTAGTTAAAATATGATATGGTGTGCCTTTAGTATGATTGGTTAATTTAGAATATTTCCATGAATATCTACGATTAAAATTTATTATAGGATGAAATGATAGAAAATCTTTTATTGTTAGATCTTCAGCCGCCCAACATTCAATTAATAAATCTTCATATTTATTATAATATGCAACATGAGAAAATTTAGACCCAGTTACTTTACGTATTAACTTAGATGTAAAGGAGATTCCTTCAAAAAATACAAACTGTATTTCTTTCATGGTTTTGCTCTCTAATAATTAGGTATAATTACAGATGTCTTTATACAAACAGAAAAAACATTGATTCTTATCTATATATTCATCATTAGGATTTGGTAGTTTATTCCGATTATAATAAAATAGTATTTTTTGAAGTTTCTGAAATAGCTTTTGTTCTAATTGTTGATAATATTCTTTATTTTGTTCTATGTCAATTATTATATCCTTAATAAAGAAGAATTTATTGTATTTAGAATTTAATTGTTTCTTAATTTGCTTTTGAATATATAATGCTTCTGAAATTGAAGAAACTTCAGAAGAAGTTAGATCATGTGCTACATATATATACTGAATGTATTTAATAGAGTAATTATTTTGTCTAGGCCAGTTGTATTTGGTTTTATTTATCGAATCTTCTTTAATTAATCTTTCTCTAGTTTTGTTGATTTCATCTAGATAATTTTCCAGTAGATATTTGTATATTAAAGTTTGATGTAGATCTTTATCACGCGGCATATTTGTATTAATAATGCTCTTGTAATCGTTATATGAGACAGTTTTAATTTCTACTAAAACATTATTATTTATAATTGCATCGATTCGCCCGGAAAATTTAAATTTATCTATTTTTACTACAACTTCTATTTCATCAAAGTTAAAATTAGATTGGATAAATTCATGTACCGCATTTCCAATAACTGCTCTCATATATACAGGCAACCAAACATCTTCATAACTAGGCACAGGTGTATTATATAATCTATACAGTACTTGAGCAATACAACATTGTGAAATATCATATGCATTAATATTATCTGAAAATAATAATCTTTCAAATTTAGATTTTTCAGAATTTTTCTTTAGATTTGAAATAAATTCATCAATACTGAAAAATCGAGGTTTATCGTCGATAATATTTTTATTTTCATCTGAATGTTTATTTATTGTATTATTTTTGCTTTTATCACTTTTATTTTGTTCATCCAGCCATTGTAATATGTTCGAGTATTCTTTCATAACACCTATTATCTGTTTATCTTTTGTCCTATTTTAAGGTCAAAAATAAAAATCCCTAGGGTTATAATACCCTAGGGATTTAAATATTTAATTATTCCTCACCACCGGAAGCAATTGATTGTCTAACTATTTGAACTGCTTTCGGTCCGTATTTTTCAACAATTTTAGCTTTATACTCAAGATAAAGCTTCCTATACTTCTGATACTTGTCATAAAGAGGATCTTTCTTCTGTGCAGCAAGTTGAATAGCTACCCTAGAAACCGCCATTTTAATTTTTCTTTGCTTGTCCATTTTAACCATAGATGTTCCTTTCATGATATCTTTTCTCCTTTTTCAAATATTTATATAAAAACTAACAAAATAAAACTATTTTATTACTTTCTAGATTGCTGTTCTTTCTTTTTCTTACCTTCATCTAAAAGTTTCTGGGCGTATTTAGATGCATCATTTATTACACCATTTAATTTCTTGAAATACTCTGTGTATTCTTTAGAATATTTAGAATAGAATTTACCGATTATTTCTAAAGTTAAATTATAAAGATTTTGGAAATCTTCATAAAATCTAAAACAGGTAGATTTAGAAATATTCAACATATCGGGCGCAAATGTCTTATCTAAATGTAATACTGATTCTGTAGGTAACTTCTTAATGTTAATTAAATCCATAAACTGTTTATTATCAAATAAGCATTTATAGAATAGCATTAAAGAAACGCCGGTGATTCTAATTAAATATTCTATTAAACATTTAGTAAATTCAGGTTCAAGTGTAGAAATTTTAATATAGGTAACATCATTTGTGCCTTTTACATTAGACATAAAGACATCAAATACTCTCTTTGATAGTTCTTTAGGATTATTTAATTCAGATGGATTAAATTTAAGAAGTTTTAATTTAGCTAAACATTCAGGTGGAATGTTAGAAATTAGGTAATTTTTAATATAACTAGGTTTTCCGAATTTAGTTAATTTTTTGCCAACAAAATACGCCACTGATCTAATTGAATCAAGTACTTTACCTGGAACTTTTAATTTAATCAATCCAAATGTACCGATAGTAATTGCTGCTGCTTTTAATACTATCGGCGCAAGAATAGGTGTTAAATCTTCATATAATAATGAATCAAATTCATCAGAATAAAATATATTGAATAATGTTTTATTATTTTCCAATAAATTATAAAATTCAGGAAATTC
>Ga0256836_1000687_pt1 | contig 16980 bp, 30 predicted proteins | sample 4561380metaG_FD_185974 | JGI IMG/M metagenome (GOLD analysis project Ga0256836, IMG submission 185974) | Hydrothermal vent microbial communities from Guaymas Basin, Mexico - 4561-380 | ecosystem: Environmental > Aquatic > Marine > Hydrothermal vents | place: Mexico: Guaymas Basin | collected...
AGTTTTAGGAGGTTTACCTATCTTAGCTTCATATGCTGCTACTTTTTCTTCAAGTGTACTGATAAAATCATCCATCCCATTATACTCACTATATCTATAATGGGGTACTTTACCTGTAAATGCTTTATTATCTGTACTTACAACTAATACGTCATTAATATGACTAATAAGTCTAGTTTTACCTGATCTTTCAAACCCTACTACTGCAAGTTTAATACCTTTACTCATTTACTTTCCTCCTTTAATCTCATTGACTTATACAATAACGGTATAAGCTCTGGTTGTTCTCTTTGTTTAATAACTGTTTCTGCTATTAACTCTAGAGTATTGTCAATCATTTCCCAATCGTCTGCTTGAATTTGTTTATCTACTATAAAAGTTCTTACTCCCATAGTTTTAGTAGGTTGTACAACATAAACTAATCTTAACCAATTTATATCTTTACCTTGTTTTCTTAAAATCCATGCATAAGCCATAAGTTGGATTAAGTAGTTAAAAGGTATAGTATCTCTAGGTTTTTTACTTGCTGTTTTATAGTCAATTATCATATCGCCTTTAATAGCATCAATAGTTCCACCTACATAAATATCCTCTTTAACTTTATGCCATACTGCTTTCTCTACTTCATCAGGTTTACCTTTCTGAATAAGATATTGATTTACTACAGCTTCAGCCATTTCAGGGTATAATCCTTTAATCTTAGCTACATCTAAATCTTCGCCTATAAGTTCTGCTTGTTCATCAATATACACATCAATCTCATCTTTAGTTATAGATTTATTTAATGCAAATAATTCTGCAACTTTATGTACAATAGTTCCTAATACTGTACTAGTACTACCTATAAAGTTTTTCTCTCCTAGAAAGTTTTCTCTATACCAAACAGAAGGGTAAGAAAAGAACTTATCAATTTGAGACGGACTAATCCTAAATCCGCATCCTTCTATTTGAATATCGTTATAATCAAACTGCATGAGCTAATACCTCAATACTTACAATTCTTGTTATACCATCTAAAAACTCACAGATAGGAATAGAGTTGTCTGTACTATCTACTAAATCAGTAGTAAAGGCAAATGCTGCTTTAGTTTTGTTATATGTAATATTATAGATCTTTTCTCTAACCGTTATAGGATCTATTTTACCTGTTTCAGTATCTAAATCTCCCAGTACTACTTTTACTAAACTCCCGTTAGTTATAGGATCTCCATATTTATCAATTAAACCTATTTCCATATTAATCTCCTTTACCCGTTCTAATTGCAAATGTTAATATCATGAATGTTATACCTGTAATTATAGGCAATTCTACATGTCCATTAGTAAAATATAATGGTCCTGTAAACCATTCTATTATCCAACCTAATAGGTAACCTACACCAAACCTAAGTACTACCATTACTCCAAATACTAGTACAAGTAATAAGAATACTCCTATTAAAGTAAATACGTCTTTTAACGATTCTTTCATAATTCTCCTTTTATAATGTCTGATATTTCTTCTTCAGATATGTTGTGTTTTAATTCAAACACTTTAGCCCAACTATTACCTATTTCTAGGTTAGCTTCATTATGTACTATTTGATTTTCTAAGAAATCTTTTTCCATAATAGGTATTAAAGTATCATTTAACCATTTTATAGCTTTAGCATCTTTTCTAACTATAAAATATATAGCATCATAAATTGTAGATGTAATGAATATATCATTACTGTATCCAGCTTTATCGATTTCACTATATAGTTTTTCTATAGTTAATAAAGTTAATATAGACCAGAATTGACTACAAGCATTAAATAACGTTCTAGCTTCTCCGTCTATATCACTACTATAAATCCTACAACCTAAACCTAAATGTACATAACCTTGTTCTTTAGCTCTAGCTATAACCTCTTCTCTAAACTCTGTAATTAAAGGATACATTTCATTATGATAAGCATTAAAGATTGCTTCTGCTTCTTCTAAACTACATTTAATAGATGCAGCTACTTTAGCTGGAAATGCTCCATAACTTAAACCAACATGTATGTTCATATATAGACGCTACTCTATATACCGTTCTCTTATGAACTGCTATATATCACTATATAGATCAGACTATATCATCATCCCAGAGGGATGCCTACCGTTTCGAGTATCAATCGCTTATACTCTACTCTCTTTCGAGATAGTCGTTGAACGGGTCAGGTTTTCAAGTCTTAAACATAATTAAACTTATGCGACTATCAATTACCTTCTTTCGCTGCTGATTGTCCATAACTTATAAATTTTTAGGGGTCGCTAAGTCATTTCTGCTTAGTATCCTATTATAAGATTGACTGGAGTTCCCAGCAATTAGATAGGTTATTCGACATACATTACTGTATGAAGACGCTTGTATGTTAACGTAACTGGTTTACCCTGCTGTCTAATAACTTTAGCCTCTTTATTACCTTCATCTACTAACTTCTTTAGTTTCTTAGCTGCTTCTTTATTGTCTGTATAAGGACCTATTAAAGCTTCTACTTCTTTAGGAAAATAATAAGTAGCTCCTAAACTATGTCCATCAATACCTTCAGTAAACACTGCAATCTTGTTAGGGTCTTTAGATAAGTTAGCTATAACCCTATCCTCGCGATCAGTTACGACAGACGCTACTCTGTCTCTCCAATTTCTTGGAGTGTCGGACTATATCTTTATCTTCAGCTTTACCTGTTAAGATAGGTACCGTTTCGAGAAGTCAATAGCTTACTTCCCTACTCTCCGTATGGAGATAGTCTCTGCACCTTACTTAAATTCCCAAAAATATCCTCCAGCGTGTTTTCGTAAACCTCGTAAAACTTTACTAATATTTTGATAAGCAATTCCAGTAATCTTATTAGCTTCTCTTGCTGATTCAAACTCTGCAATAACATCACCAGTAGCTAAATCTACTTGTCTTATAGTTTTTTTACTTGCTTCACCTGGTTTACTTAACCCTAGTTTAATAGCATGTCTTGTATTCTCTCTTGGAGTTACCCATTCAAGATTACTTAATTGGTTATTTTCTTTATTACCATCGATGTGATTAACATGTTTATACTTTTTAGGGTCTGGATTAGGAATAAACGTCTCCATTAAAAGTCTATGTATAAATTTATTAGATCTTTTTCTAGTTATAGGATGTACTAAAGTAACTAAATAATAACCAATATGTTTATCTAATACCCATTTCAATTTAGTCCATTTATTCCATATTTTTCCTGTTTTAGGTTTATATTTAGTATATACATTTCCTGTATTATCTATTTTATATATACCATCATAACCGTCAATCAATCTCTCTATCATTATCTATCCTTTGTATTAGTGTAATCAATTATGATTATACACTAAAAGAGGATAGAAAGCAATAGGGAATTTAAGTCTTGGCTCAGGATTAGCATATCTTACGACTTAGCTTTCCCTGAATTAAATACCATTGTTACCTAAATATTTCTATTTAGGACCCCCAATATGTTAAGGGCTGAGTAGTCTATAGTAGCTACTAAAAATCCCTCAGGTGCAATAAAACATTCCTTTACAGGTTTAGCGTATAACGATCCTGTAGAGGGCATATTAAGTAAATTAGGACGATTACTAGTAGGTCTAAAAGATTTAGCACCAAATAGCTTTAAATTACCGTACAATACATTATCTATACTATAGCTATAGAAAGCTTTAATAAAGTTATTCTTTATAATAGCACTAAAACTATAATCAATAAATGCTTGTACTACAGTAACCAATTCTTTATCTTCTGAATAAAGTACAAGTAATTCTTCTAATCGATTTCTACCCCAACTAGCTTCTCCTGTATCTTTACTGAAAGCTAAAGGTTCTATGTTTAACCATTCAAAGAATGCTTTCTTTTGAGTACTTGAACCTGGGTTAAATTTAGGTACTAAATCGTCCATAGTAACTTGTTCTATCTTATCCTCTCTAGGCTTATTCCAAATCTTTACTTTATCTTCAGCTAAGTTATTCATAGCTAAATCAGCTAAATAAGAACTAATTGTATCACCTCCATATACCCATTGCAGTTCTACGTCATCTATGTAATCAATTAAGTTTTTAAGATCTTTTTTAGTCCACTTATCTTTTACTAAATCAAGTCTATTTAATTCTACCAATCTAGCATTAACTGCATAAGTTCTATGTACCATATTCTTATGATTATAAGATTTTAAATAGTATTCTTTAGTCCTCATAGATTTAGATACTTCTTCTTTGTATTCTTTATACTTTTTAGGAAACATATATTTTCTAAAATCTTGAATAAGTTTACTATTAGACAAAGTAGTGTCTACTTCTTGAATAACATTATCTACTACTTCTTCTAACTTTACAACCTTATCCATATCTAAATGAATACCTGTTTCCATAATCCTTATAAAGCTACTAATTAAGGGTTTAACTACATTTTTATAGAAATATGCTTTATCTGTTTCACTAGGGTCATAATCTAAAGGATGAGGTATAGGAAGTAAATCAATTGGATTTTTGCTCATTTATAGCCTCCTGTAATTGTTCCCATAAGTAAAATGTAGCTGCTCCATCTATTGCACAATACCTAATAAAATTAGGATCTTTATAGTTTACTACATTATAGGTTTCAATAAGTTCCCATCTGTGATCATAGTAACCTCTCATTAGCTCTTTTAATCCTGTTTTAGCTCTAAAATCACTTGCATCATTTATAAGAGTTTTAGCTAATAATTGAGTATCTTCTATATTAGAAGGGATTCTATTAGTCCTGTTATATACTAATTTTAAATCAAATGTAGCATTATGGATAATAACTTTATTTTTAAAGTCTACTAACCATCTCATAATCATCTTTTCAGTTCTCGGAGTATACGCTATACATACAACAGCTTCATCTCTAGATAAACCAAAAATAAAGTGAGTAACTTTAACAATTTTAGGGTTAGATAATCCATCACTATTAGCTACTTGATTTAAAAATACATAAGTACCATGATCTAACTTATCAGGATCCTTAAGTAGTTCTTTAGCTTCTTTTATTTCATCTTGAGAATACAAAGACTGAGTTTCACAGTCATATGTAATTACTTCTCTATCTTTAATAGAATCTAAAAATCTAGATATAGAATACGGAGTAGCTAATACTCTATATTTTACATCAATCATTGTACTACCCTACCGTGTTTAATCCTATAACCTAATTTAATAGCTCTTGATCTAATAGCTGCTTCAGTTCTACCTATCTTCTTAGCTAATCTAGTTACCGATTGTTCACTAGCTTTACCTTCCTTAGCTGCATAATGTATTTGATTATCCTCAATAACAGTCCATGCTTTATTTTTAGTTACAGGAGTAGATCCTTGTAATTCTTCCAATAATTGTTTATCTTCTACTGCTTTAGTTTGTTTAAAAGGTTTACTTGTTTCTGTATGAGAAAGTACTATTTGTTTTTCTACTTTACTATTGTTTTTTTCTTGTAAATAAAGCAGATACTCTTCTGCTTCTTTACCTGTTAATTTAATCTCTAACATTATTACTCCTTAACAAACAAGTCCTAATTCTTTTTGTAATTTAGCTTGTTCTTTTTTCGTTTCTTCTCTTCTTATATACATATTTTTAACAATTTCTAAATTCTCTACCATACCTTTATACTTCGTTGACAGTAAAGTTTGTAATACGTCAAAAGTTACACTGTTAGTAGAGATAAGTATATCTTTAACTGAAGGTTTTCCGTTAATAGAAACTTCTAACTTTTTTACGCCCTCTTCTGAATAAGTGGAGTAAAAAGTTACATCTGTATTGTAATATCCAAACGTTATACGTATATTTAGTTTTTGCACTGTCTCCTCAAACATTTCATTTTGTTCTCTTATACTGTCTTCTAAAGAAATATAAGCATTAACTAAATCTTTTTTATCTAATAAAGGTATTAAATAATCCTCAATAATTATATTTCTTTCTACTTTAGTTAGCTTATTACCTGCTTCTAGATCACTAACCCTCATAACAGGTTTACCACATTGCCCTACGATATATACATATTTATCTATTCTACTAACTGTAAGTCTTTCATCAAATCCTGCTTCTTTTAATAATTCGTCTGCTTGTTTTCTTAGTAGTATCATTTTATGTTTCCTTTGTAAAATTTTCCTAATATATTTTCATTTAAAAAGTTATCATCTTCAAGTACCTCATAAGTAAATAAAGCATGAGCTTCTTTAAAGGTTAAATATCTTTTAGTTTCACATAACATAAGTATAAGTTTTTCTATAACCTTTTCTTTATAAGGAGTCTTAAGACTTCCTTCATATGTTTTCCAATTACTTTCTTTACTTATAATGTCATACGGTACTAATTTACCATTTTGTCTTTTCTTGATTCTTTTAGCATTCTCTCTAACCTCACCATTCTTTAAAGCTGGTAAGGTTTTGTTATCGTAAAAGGCTTTCTTGCCTATATACTTCTTACCATCTGCATAAGTAAGCATATAAATAAAACCGAAATAGCCTTTAGGTACTTCAGTTAACTCTTTTCCTTGATAAACCCAATTCAAAACCACCTCCTTATTTGAGATAAGATAGTAACCTCTAACCTGTCTTCATCCATAGGATAAACCCAATAATCATTAATTTCTCTCATAAGATCGATAATTTGTTCTTCAGACATACCTAAGTCTTTTGCATGATAAGCTGCTCTAATAAGAGATCTACTACCTTCTCCACCTTTAGCTTCAAATGCATATTTAAAAGTATCGAATTTGTTATCTAACATTTTCTTTATTTCATTTTTAGTAGGAGCCTTTTTAGTTTTTACTTCTTGTTCTACTTTTTCAAGTAAGTGTTTAACTCTTAAAGGTTCTCCATCTAAAGTTGATAACACTTCTCTACCTTCGTATGAATAATAAATTTGAGACTTAGGTAGTATATCTATTTTAATACCTAATTCATCTTGTACAGCTAACATAAACTTCTTCCATTTAATATCGTCTATATCTACTATAGAGTCTAACTCAATAAGTACTCTAAATTTATAAGGATTTTCTGAATTACTTGTTCTAGCTATATGATGGTTTAAATCTTCTAATAGTAGATGAGCTTCTTCATCTGTAATATTAGAGTCATCTACATCTAATACTATCCATTTAGTTCCTCCAACTATACAATCTTTACATCTCTTACCGTTTTTAAATTTAAAGTTACTATAAGCATAATCGTATCTCAACATATCTGCCAATTCATCGAATGTAGCTTCTATTACATCATAACCATCAGCTACTTTAGTTGCTCTTTCTTCTTTAGTTCCTGTAACTTCTTTTGCACTAACTTCTACAGTTTCTGCTTTAACTAGTTTTTCATAGCATACACCATCATCACATTCACTATAAATACCTTCTTTATCGTAACTATTAGCTAATTGTACTAATTCTTTTAGTTTATTCATACCAGAAATGTAACCCATCTTTTTCAAAGTATGTAAACTAATAGATAGTTTATTACCATCAATAGCGTGTTTACAAAAATCTACGAATAGCTCATAAGGCTCTTTAATAAGTTCTTTTTCAAATTCTATTAAATCTTGATTAAAGTACTCTACTATGTCTATTGCTTGTACATAATCTGTAAGTTCTACTCTATCGTGTCCATGAAGTATAGCTATATTACCACTTAGTTTTAAAGCTAACCACTGTTTGTGTTTCCTAGATAGTCTACTAATAGGGTATTGTAAACTAATTTCTTCCGATATGATATTGTTATACTCTTTATAAACATCGAACATTCTCTGTGCTTCTATTGACAACAGTAAAGGTTCTTGATTAGTAGAATGTACAATATCTTCAAACAACTGTTTTAGCTCAGCTACATTTTCCATAGCTAATTCTCTTTCTTTTTCTCTATAAACATACAACTCATCTACAGTTTTAAATCTTAACGGTTGAGGTTTTTCATTAGTAAAACTAAAGATAGATCTTCTAGCTAACTGGGTACTGAATACTAATTTGAATTTATTCTTTACACTTTGGTCATAAAGAATAGCGTCTTGAGATCCAAAGAATAAAGCATTAACAGGTAAACATTCAATACTATCTGTTTGGTTTTCTTGAGCTTTTAAGATTTTACTAGGAATTTTACCTAAGTCGTATCCTATAGCTATAATCTTGATAATATCTACTAAATTAGGGTTAGATAATAAATCACTACCTATTTCACTAGATTGTATAAACCCTGCTCCTAAAGGTAAATCCTCTATAGCTTTAAAATGAGCTACTAACCCTTCTACTGTACCTAAACCAGCATATAACTCTTTAGGTTTTTTATAATATTTTAACCATACAGAAGGCTCTTCTCCCATTTCTTCAGCTTCTTGCATTGCTTGTTGTTTTGCTAACTCTTTACGCATATCATTTAAGACTTCTAAAGCATCTTTAAATACTTTTCTTACCATATTCATAGATGAGTCTTTACTTACACCACTCTTAGCTAAACTAAAAGTAATAGCATTACATGGTACAAGTGTTCCATCATGAATTTGTATGTGTTTCCTTAAATGTGATGTGAAAGTTATCAGCTCACTTAACGCGATACTAACTTTTAAATGTTCAGGTATTTCTCCTGTAATAACACTAATTAACTTATGTACAAAATCAGGAAGCCTACCTGATAATGCACCATTAGTTACTAGTTCCTTTTTTAACATTTTCTTCATCTAATTTCTCCTTACATAATAAACTTTTAAGTTTACTCCTATTCTCTACATACTCACATGAAGGTCCTAAAGCACTCTTAACATCTTCTTTAAATCTTATAATAATGTCATGTACATAGTCTGCTAACAAATCTAAATCATCTATATGTTTTAATCTTACTATTGTATGATAAACTTTTTCTTCTATTGACATTTTATCTCCTTAAATTAAATCGTATAATTCAATTAACTCTTCTTTAGTTAGTTTGTTAAAAGATTTATTAAAATGGTAATCACTTTCACGATCTAAATCTATTTCTTCTTTAAAACCTTCTAAAATCTCTTTTAATCTCCATTTAGGTATGTGTTCTATATCATATACTAAAGCGTATACATTAGTACCGTCGTGATGATTAATTTTCACTTCTAATTGATTATTATCATATTGTGTTATATGAATACCACCATCTGCAGCTCTATTAAGAAAATCTCTAAAATCTTCACCAGCTTTTTGAAAAAAGTAAGGAGCAGTTCCTTCCCATAAGTCTAAATAACCTCCTATAAGGTAAAAAGGTCCTGGTAATTTACAAGCTTTTTCATAATCTATAGATCTATTCATTATATATCCTTATTTATATCCATAATATGATCATAAAAATCTTTTTTAGTTCTAAATATACGAGTATCTTCACAATTCTCTACTTCACTATATTCGCAATAACTTCCTTCCCTTTTAAAGGTATAACATATCGTAGTATCTTCTCCTTCTTTAACAGTAACTACTATATACTCAACTACAGCTTTAATTAGTTTTCCATATTCATCAACATAAAACAGCTCTTCCCCTATATCGTATTTAGTTTTTATTTTCATATTTTTATCCTTCACCTCTAAATATTACTCTGAAAGAACTACTTTCAGTATTTCTCCAATCTGTAACACATTCTGAAAATTCAGATATAATCTTTTTATTAACAACTTCAGTAAAATATCCTGGAGTATCCGGACTAGATGTTTCAAACACCAATCTATTCACATACCCTTCAATTACAACACCTGTATTATCATCTCTAATGAATAAAACTTCTACTAATAGATTATGGTCTAAACCCATTTCTTTTTTGTCAAGAATTAATTTACCTTTATAGAAATCTCCTAAGGGTTTACCTGTTTTTCTATCAAATTCTCTATGTCCTGATAATATGATTTTATCATCAGTCAAGTCTACAATTTTACACCAACCTTGGTTATAAGGTGTTTCTAAATATACTAAATCTCCTACTTTCATTTTATCTCCCTTATCGCTATTATATTGAAATACTCTTCAACATCAATTGAACTAAACTTATGTAAATCATCATTTTCATCAATAGATATATAAATCTTATTTTTCTTTATTTCTAATAAAGTATATGTACATCCTTTAAAATAAGAAATATCTAGTGAATTTGAATTGAGTAAAGTTTGTTCTTCATCTTCCCATATATCAACACCAAATACTTTCATTATTAAAGTCTTTTTACATTCTACTTTAAGTAATCTCATGGCATATACCTTTGTATTAATTTTTCTAATTTTCTTAAATCCTTAAAAGTTATACCGTCATAACCATATGCTTTATTATCGATATAGTAAGGTGATCCTTCTTCTAATAGAAAAATTAAAGAATCTCTAATCTTATCTTTATACAGGTCTAAAACTGCCCATACAATATAATAACTAGGGCATTCACTAGGTTCAGCACTAGCTTTAGCATGAGCTTTAGCCTCTCTATATGAAATATCAAGTTTATTACACAACTTCTTAGCTAATCTTTTTTGTTTTTTGTTCATTGTACAACTCCTGTGCTATATCAAACCAATCTAAATTAAAATCTTCAACGCTAATATCCATTACTCCATAAGTTTTAGGTAAACAATTATTACCTTCTTCATAAGGAATACATTCACCGTATTCTACAGTCACATATCTGTGTCCTTTAGACAACATATCATTAATAATTTCTTGTCTTATAGAACTGTCAGGGTCATTAAGAATTTCAATAACCTCTTCAGCTGTTGTAGCATCTATCCAAAAGTTCTCTTCTTTCATTTTAAAACCTTATGTACGATTCTATCAATAACATTTACCATATCATCCCAATTTTTAAATACTGAAATTCCATAAATTTCTATATAAGATGTATATAACTTTTTAACATATTCAAGTTGATTGTCTACAAACTTACCTGTAACTGCATAACCTAAACTTTGTCCTACCATATCAAGCACAAATAGTAATTTAGCTCCTGTAGATAAACCGTTATCTTCTAGTTCTTTAAATTGCATTTCTTGTACTTTAAGTTCATCTTCTAAGCTAAACGATAAATCATATATATAATGATATTCATCATGCCATAGTCTAGCAAGTAAATTTAAACTAGCACCTGCTGGTAATAACGAATATATAGTATTATTATTAGACTCATCAGCTAAAATTTTCATAGTTTTCTTATCTGTGTTTACACATTCTTCTCTCCATCTACTGTATTTAGATACTTCTTTAGTCGTTAATTCCGTTGTAAATTTATAATCTCTATTAATCATAAAAGTCGCTAATTCTTTAACTGCTCTTTTCATATTTGTCTCCTTGATGTATATTTTTTTTTTTTTTTTTATATTCTGCTTATCACAATATAAGCATTTCATTTACAACCTTTCAATTCGTTTAATAAAGCTTGATTGAAATCTATAGCTTTCCATACAGCGTTTAACCTTTTTTCAGCTAATTGGTACTCACTATACTCTTCATCCTCTTTTAGTTCAATACTAAACTTATCCTGTCCTATAGCCTGATTCAATTCTCTCGCTAATTTCTTAGCTAACCTAATCTTTTCTTTTAAAGCACCTATATAAGTTAAATTAGTAAAATGACAAGCTTTAACTCCGTATAAGTATTCACTATCATCAATTTTACGACTTAAACTTATAATTCTATCTATTTTATCACTCATTGTTACCCTTTCTGTTTAAGATACTTAATATAGCTTCATGCAACTCTAAAGCACATTTAACTATATCTTTATTAACACATTCATACATATTTATACTATATTTATCAAAACCATAATTTTCATCTGTAAATTCTAATTTAGTATGATATAGATCACTTATTTTCGTTAAATCAAATATTATTTTAATAAATAGTCCTTTTTTGATTTCTACTTGATACATAAACATTTCATATATAAGTTTAATTTCTTCTACAGGTTCTGAAATACTTGCTTTTTCTAATACTCTAATTATGTCCAATTTACGTATTTCTTTTACTTTATCTCTAAATAATTCCATTTCTTTTATTACATCTGACATTTTTATCCTTTATCTGTAAATTACTTACTTACTTAAAAGTAGAATTATGTTTATTTAACCATTTAAAATATCTTTTTAAATATTTTACTTTTTTTACTATATCTATATAGTATTTTTTACTACCTCTATGTCCTCCATTATAAGACATAACCATATAAGACCATACTCTTGTAGATCTTCTTACCTTCCAATAGTTGTTCCAATATAATAGTTCAGCTACTGCTTGTTGTAATGCAAATTCTTTATCACTAATCAATCTTTCAAGTATTCTACTCTGATTCCATTGATTAGGAGTTAGACTTAATCTACAACATACTGAGCTTAAAAGATTATGGAATAATCCTCCTGATGGGTCAGATAGGTTGATAGGATACTTACCAAAAGCACTTTCTTGCCAAGCAATAGCTGTAAGAGTCAATTCTAAATCGTACTTTTTGCCTTGCTTGTATACCCATATTAGATTAGTATACTGCTTTTTAGATAAAGAGTCTATCTCTTTAAAAGGAGAAGCATAAAGAGAAAAAGTAAGTAAAACTAATAAAAGTTTTAACATACTATTTTTAACTCTCTTTTAATGTCTAAAGTATCATTCTCTAATTTTAATTTTTTATTATATAAATCATATACTTTATCTCTGATAGGCGATTTACCAACTAGTTTATTATACACATCACAAGTTTTTTCTTGAGGTACACTATTCATGTGTACATATTTTTCACCTGTATCTAAAGTTTCTTTTAGTGTAGCTTTATATTCGCCATCTTCACCAACTTGTATAACAATATATACTATATTTCGAGATTTTGAATAGCTGTAATCCGTATCAATATACACTAAATCATTTTTCTCTACGATATCTAACTGTTCTTTAATGTTTTCTATATCCTGTCCCATAGATAATAACTTATCGATTTTATCTTTATTTGCAATTATATTAGGATATAGATAATCTTCAATGATTGTATCCCTTTCTACCTTAGATAATTTAGTACCTATTTCAAGATCACTAATTTTTACAATAGGTTTACTACATTGCCCTACCAACCATACACATTTTTCTACTCTACTAACTGTAAATTCTTTACCGAACCCATGATCTTGTAGTATTTTTTCTGCTTTTTTTCTAAATAGTACCATTTTTCTTCCTTTTAAATTTCTGTTAATTCTTTATATGATTTTAGGTGTTTACTCACCAATACATTATACTTTTTTTCAGTATATTCCAATTTAGTTTCTAACCCATCTAATTTCTTCTGTATATCAATAACAGCTCTTCTTAAAACCATTAAATCAGATACAGATATGATTACTCTTTCTAATCCTTCATAATCTGCTTTGTTTATTCTTTGCAATAACTCTTCTAATACCATTTTATCCTCCTATTGTATATATTGATTAAATAAATGAGGAGCTATTTGCTCTTCAATAATTAGCTCACTACACTTATACTTATTAGATAGTCGAGGTCTCATGTCCTCTATCCAATACTCTGATTTATTCTCTTGCCTATTTAATTCCTCTAATAAAGGTTTAATAGGTACAATAAAATGTCTTAAAGTACCTTTACTGTTTTTAAATCTTAATACAGTTTTCATTTGTCTTCCTTTTAATGCTTTTTGTATAGGTGGCATAATCACCACCTTATCTGGGAACTTGATTTTAAGACCTATTTTATCTGATAGATCAAAATCTTTATATGTATACTCTTTAGCTAAGAAATACATACATTTACCTTGCTTATTCTTTTTATTATTAAAGATTTTAACATCAGTAACACGTAACCAGCTATGATCTTTATAAAAGACATAGCCTTTTGCAGTTAACTTATGTATATCTTTAATTAAAAGCATAGTATCACCGTTACGGTAGCTAAACCTAACAGTGATAGCTTTAAGTACTAACAGCATAATTTCTCCTTAGTATAACTCTGCATAACCTAGACACAGAGTCTCTCTTTCGATGGACCTCTACTACTGAGCTACAGGGTAATAATACCTACTAAGATTACTCTTGAGTAGGTTGTACAGGAACAAGATTTTTATTCTCTTTCTTATCTTTTTCCTTATTCTCTTCTTTTGGTTTTTCTGTCTCTTCAAAACTAAACATTTTATATACACCAGATCTTGCCATAGCAGCTTTAGTTTTAGCATCAGCTTTTAAAAACTGATCCCTCAGAGCTATAATCTCCTCATGCGTTAGTTCATCGTGAAACCAACTCACTACAGCATCTATAGATCCGTTAAAAAACCCTTTAAGGGTTTCAATCATATCTGGACTTACTAACACTTTTATGAAATCTATTATAACTTCTCCTACCCTTATTAGGATAGTAACACCATTTCTTACTACTGCGATAACACCTTGTACTAATTCTTTCATCCATCTTCCTTTAAACTTAAAACTTAATAGCTTTAATTAACATTTCAAGAGATTTTTTATCTTTAGCTACAGCAAAAAATTTTCCATTATGAATAAACTCTACTCCAGGTATCTGTTCTTTAAGAGCTGGATCGATACCTATTCCAAACTCAAAACTTCCTGGTTCTACTGGTACTGCTTGAATTTTATATTTATCTTGTACTTTATCATACCAAGCAAAGAAATTGCAATCTGCACCAGTAGCGTCAGTCAGTACTTGATCCCACATAGGAATGAAATCATCTGACCATCTAACAGTTACTCTATTATTATAAGTAACACAAACTGTACTTTTTACAGTTTCTGAAGCTTTATTGATTTTGTCTTGTTCACTCTTAAAAGCTGTAATGTATTTAACGGTCAAATTAACGGCATAAGCAAAAGCTTCTTCTTGCTCCTGACTATAAGGATTATCTGTATTTAAGTATTTAATCATGCTAACAAAACTATGAGGTTCAGCTTTTTCTATACCTATATCGTTTAGGTCTACTTGTATAACTAATTCGCATATACTTGGGTATATATAATCAGCTTCACCTATAACATATTTCCAAACCAACCCTGCACTAGCCATGGGCACAGTTTTAGGGTCTAAATGGTGATGATCAAACCATTTAACCTCATTATAATGGCTACCTATATCTATTATATAATCAAAACTACCTAATTCTTCAGCTGGTGTTTGATGATTAACTCTTGTAACTTCAAAAGTTTCATCTGTATAAAAGCTTTTTAGTAGTGCTACTGCTACTACTTCGTCTGCATGAAATATTCCGTTATGTGTTACTACTTTCTTCATCATCTCTCCTTATTGTTATGTATATGTATGTGTACAAATAAAGAAACTCTCATACGAGAATCTCTTTTAGATGAGCAGGTGCTTTTTCAAATTCATCGAAGCTAACTACATTAGCTCCTCCTGCAATTACTAACTCTGGATGACTTCCTCTAGGGAAGCTATAGTAAAACCCTTTATATTTAACTCTAGTCATCTTATACTCCTTACTATTAATTTATTTTGTAGAAATATATAAATATATCTCTATCAAATAAATTTTACTACTGTAAGTAGAGAGTACGCAAAAATCGATGATTTTCGATACCCTCCACTGTACGTATTGGTATATTTAAACTAAGGAGGCTAGATCAGCTATACAGCTTTTCTAACTCACTTAGCATATCTTGTTCTTCACCGAAGTCTGCAACTAAGTTGCTATATTCTTCAGCTAACGCTTCAGCAGGACTAAGGCTTAATAAACCTTTTAAGTGGTTCAGATACCACTCCTGCCCCTTAGCCAACTCTTCCAAGGTTTTCTTACTACCCTCTTCTAGCTTCTTTTCTGCCAGTTTAACAGCTAAAGCTTCTATACCACCGTCATCAAGATCTTTCAGATCCAACTCTTTTGCTTTATTTAGCTTAAACTTTAAGCTTTTATAAGCCATTGATTGGACTACTTTGTTCATAACAGTCTCCTTTATATATATATATAAATTCCGAACAACAACTTGTTTGTTGTTCACAATAAGTGCGAAGCACTAGTAGAATTTAGTGGCATATGTCTATGTAGGACTACCTACACAGAATACGATCTCACTATCGATTACTCGATAACGAGAAAGTATGACATCAGTCCTAGTCCTTAGGCTCTAAAAACTAAGAGGCACTAGAGACAGAACGATAACCATTCCACCTCAACCTCCTTGAGACTATACGAGACAATACGATAACCGTATCACCTCAGTCTCGTTTCCAGAGCTTTAGGAACTATTTCCTTTGCCATAATAAAATACTCATATAAGTACTTTATAAAAGCAAAGAAAGAGAGCCTTATTCAGGCATTAAGAAGTTTACACTATCTAATACACTCTCTCTTTTAAGATCTCCTACAAACAATTTAGGCATGCATTTGCTATTCACTTTAGATTCTATTTGAGCCATAGCATCTAGGTAAGGGTTAATATCGTATATCTTAGCCATAAATTCTCTAGCTGTATTGATAACATTATCCATATCATTAGGATGCACGATGAAATCATCATGCTTCCATATTCCTCTGAAGTTAACAGATTCTTGTATAATTCTTAATAAATAAGAATCTATACTATGAGTTATATTAGCAAATAATCCTCTTTTCTTAAGTAATTTATATGCTTCTTTATCTTGATAAATCTCACCATTATTAGTAAATAAAACTGGCATACTTCTCTTGATAGTAGTTTGTACCATTTTACCAGTGAAAATATTGTATGTATCCATAACAATTTCATACCCTTCGTAATATGCCGTTGACTGACATGGTAACCCATCTAACGATTTCCAACTAAGAGAGGGATTTTCTTTATTAATAGCAGATTCTCCTCCCCATTCAGCTATTGCAGGGATATTATCTATTGCTGCTCCAAACTTATCACTTAACAGTTTTTGAATATCTTTAGAAGTAAACTTATCTTCTCCTAAATACTTATTTATAGCTTTTGCAGCTGCTTTATATGTTGAACCGTGAAATATAGGAGCATTTACTTTCTTAGCTGCTGTTCTATCTTT
>Ga0256836_1000688_pt1 | contig 16975 bp, 30 predicted proteins | sample 4561380metaG_FD_185974 | JGI IMG/M metagenome (GOLD analysis project Ga0256836, IMG submission 185974) | Hydrothermal vent microbial communities from Guaymas Basin, Mexico - 4561-380 | ecosystem: Environmental > Aquatic > Marine > Hydrothermal vents | place: Mexico: Guaymas Basin | collected...
CGTCTTCCCGTTCCACGATATACCTAATATCTCCACCATACCTTGGCATTCGTTCACCCCCTTATTACTATAATAAAAGGTATTAGGGCGTTCAAAAAAGCGACCGGAAAAGGTGCATTTTCCGGAAACCCCTTTCTTTTTTCCGGAAGAGACCACGAACCCTAACACACTATATAATATTATAGGGAAGAGAATACCCGAATGTTTTAAAATCCGGAAAAACTAAAATATACCGTGGCCGGTAACTTCTACCCAACTTCCACACGGCAACGGGTGGCTATGCTTTTAGCGTCAATTTTTGAGGACGCCATAAAGTCCAAGGCGGAAGGAAACAAGGAACGATACTATGAGTTAGTAGACGCCCTAATACCTTGGCTATTGGACTTTATGCCCAAGAAGGTGCGTGAATACGTGATAAACGTAGCGAACAGCGTAACCGAGGAAACCAAGAAAATAGCGGAAGGGAAAGGGTCACCGGAAGATAAACGTGCAGAGATACTACGGGTTAAATATGAAGCGGCGGAAAAACTATACCCTATAATGGTTATCACGTTTTGGAATTCATCTTTCCTAACTAAGGATATGGAAGGGGAAATACTCCAAGGCGTGGAAGATATGGACGAATTCCGTAGGATACGTAAGGAGATGTTAGAAACATCTATGAAAACATTAGTTACGGAAGGTGGCGACGGTGACGATGTGGGAAGCGACACAACTACTTAAAGAGTATCCAGAGGTTACCCCTACCCATCTGGCTAAGGTATACTTTCATTCCATCTATAACAGCGTTCACAGTCAGAAGTTTATGTGGCTCGGTATGGTAACGGGAAAACACCGAGTGGGTAAGTCCGTGAACACAGCCGCCGCCTTATCACTATTGGATAGGACGTTTTACAGAGATATGGAAATAAGGACGGTCTACTACGCCGACCAATTCCTTAAAGCCCTGAACAAAATCCGAAAGGAAGAGATAATCGGCGGTGCGATTATGTGGGACGAAGCGGGCGTAGGCATTCCCGCCCGTGAATGGTATGAGGTTTCCAACAAAACAATAAATGCCGCCGTTCAGGTAGCCGGTTACCTACGCCCCATAATTATGTTGGTAACCCACGATATTACATATATAGACAGCCAGCCCCGGAAACTTCTATCGTCCTTTTGGATAGTTAAACGTCCGTCTTCCAATTATTCCGAGATATACCCGTATACCCTACGGATAAACCGCCGCACCGGTAAAGTATACTTTGAAGCCCCCCGTGTCCGATACGTCTATCCTGATGGTGCGGTAGGTATGCGTATCGCTATCCGTAAAATCCGTTTCTATAAGCCCCCCCAAGAACTCATAGACCGCTACGATGCCATAAGTGAACCTTGGAAGGCCAAGATTTTGGAACAGGCAGAAGAAAAAGTCCGTAAGTATTCAGAAGGCACACTACCAAAACGGGAATGGACGGAACAGCAAATAATTGACTTCCTACTAAAAAATTGGCGGGCGTATCAGACCCCGAGAAGCCAGCCCGACCGCCCCATCTTGGACGCATACGCCATTAAGCAGGAATTTAAACTACCGATAACCTACGCCCGCTATATCAAAACCAAGGTGGAAAATATGCTACGTGAGGAATACGAAAAGAAGCGTAAGGAGGTGGCGAAAAATGAAAGTGTATAAACGCCCTATGATGGAAACGGTTATCCAACTTGGGCCGGTGGAAGTATCCACCCGTGACCTGCGGGCTTTTGCCGACTTTTTCCTATCACTTATGCTATTGTATTTTGGCTACCAACTCGGTATGAATAACGCCCTACGTTTCGGGGATATTGTTAAGCAGTATTGCCCCGGGTGGAACGTAACCGTAGAGGGAACACACGTAGAAGCGACAATACCCGGCCACCACCCGGGCGACCTGATAACCCCAACAATACCCATAAGCGGTAACCAATATATACCACCACCGGGCTAAATCAATAGATGGGGTGGTTTGATAGCATAACTTCCACGGTATCCAACATTCTGAAAACCGCCAAGTCCAAGGCGGACGAAGTAGCCCGGGCGGTGGAAGAAAGAACGGGCGTGGATATACCCTTCCTTGGCGACACATACGTAAAAATAGACAAAAGCAAAGAACCGGAATACGTAGGCCCGAAAGTATCCAAGAATGCCACGCCCGAGGAAGTGGTTAAAGCGGCGGAAGTGTCCGCCGCTATTGGAGTTATGGCCCGTCCGGACTATGGGAAGACAGTAAGGGAGGGCGACACGGTAAAGAAGATTAAGCCCGTCCCTAAACCCGTTCAAGAATACTATGCACACCGCCACGGCGGGACTACGTATAAACCTACGAAGATAGTGCAGGAGTATAAGACCACCCCCACCGGAAAAGAAGTTTTAGTCCGTAGTGAAACCGTGTATTCACCCGAAACACCCGAAAAGAAGAGGGCGGTAGATATACCCGCATACGTAGACCAGAGTAAGAAAGTGGTCTACGTTCCCCACGGGACTAATGTTAGCGGGACTATCCCCGTCCAAATAACGGACGATAAGGGTAACGTCATAGCCACCGAACAATACGAGGTAAGGGAACTACCGAAGAAGGTATACGCCGACCCCACAAAGATAGGCCTAACCCCCACCGTCCTACACGGCACGGTGGTGGAGAGATACGCCCCGAAGGTTAAGACCGTGGAGTATACCCAAAACAAAGAATATTGGAAATTCCGTTCCAACGTTGAACGGAAAATCCTATCCCGTGACCCGTATACAGGTATTGCCTTGGCGTTGGAAGGTCTAATATCTTGGGACGATTTCTTAGACCTTAAAAGCACATACTACGCCATAACGGGCCAACATAGAAAGTATATAGACACACAGGTAAACAAAGCGTGGAAACTATACCAGACGATGCCCAGAGATGAAAGCGGTAGGGTTAAGCCGCTCGGCTCTACGGAAAGCGTTCTATGGTCAGTTAAAACGGGCGTAACGTCCCCCACGTCAGTATTGGCGGCGGTGGGTGAAGGTATAGGATACCTTGGGGCAAAAGGCGTAGCGGCAATAGGCACGGCTTTCGGCCTAACGGCAGGAAAAATAGCCACTAAGGTTTTGGCCGGGACGGGGTTAGCCGTTACCGGCATAACCGTGGGCGAACCCCTTATGAAGGGCGACGTGGGGGAAGCAATTAACCGCCTTGGTATGGCGGCGTATACTTTCGGTTTTGGCGTCCACGGGTCACGCACAGCCGTAAAAGAGGTATTGCCTAAACCGTCCCGCATAGCGTCCGTATCATCTCAGAAAGTAGAACCCCTTGGCGAAAAAACGGTAGTGCGTGGTAAGTCCTTAACGCTTACCGACACAAAAACCAAGGCGGCAATAGAATACATAGCGGACTTGGACACATACCAAGTTAGCCACGGGCAGATGGGCGGCACAGTCCACACGGCCGGCGGGTCTATACGGTATTCAATTCACGGCCGCCCCGTAGATGTGGCCGTAGGGGACGTAGGGTATTCCGGGAAGGTCTATACTCCATTCGGTGACTATACAATATCCGGGACTACGCCGTATGCGTCACAGTCCTACACGGTAGCGGAGGCCGGAAAGGGCAGTATGGGATTTAGCCGCACGGTCACGAAGGGCTACACGGGTAGCGACCTATGGGTATCCTATAAGAATGGGTGGAAGAACCTAATGTTCTCCGTTGGTAGCGGTGAAGCGGGGACGCCCCGAACCTATAACTTAACCCTATCTGAGATACTCGGGGCGTCCCCCACAACTACACCAAAAGGCGGCACGGTATCCACGGGTGGCACGGGTGCGTCCAGCGGTGGCCGAACCGCCCAAGTGTTTAAGGTAACGGAAGCCACCGGCGGCGGTAAGTCCCCCACCATAGAGATGACCAAGACCATAAGCCAAATAGTAAACAAAGGCATAGAGGAAGTGGCCGGCACGGTATCTAAGGTTATCGGTATGGGCGGCACTATATCCTTGGTAGCCCAGAAGCCCGGCCAGAAGTCCACAGCACGGACAAAGACGGACACGGAAGCACGGGCGGAAGCGGTTACCAAGACGTTGGAAGACCTATACGCTACGATAAAAGGGCTTACTACCAGCACCCCCGAACCGAAGCCAATACCCACCGTAATACCGCCTACGCCGGTAGAGGTTACACGGCGCAAATACCGCCGGCGTGGTGGGACGACCATAACGATACCCAAGGAAGTTATAACAACCGTAGCGGAAGAGGACGAAACACAGAAGCAGGGAGAAAAACAGGGTATCCTATCCCTATGGGGGCTACTCACGGGTGAAGGCGAAGGAGAAACACAGGGCGAAACCACGGTGACCCTAACACTAACCGACTTGGTGACGCAGACCCAAAAGGAAAAGATAGTCAGCACAGCCCCCACCATAAGCATAACCGGGGCAATTCTACGGGCCAAGCGTGACCTTAACATAGACCTATCGGGTGGCGGTGCTAACCGCAGAAAGTGGCCACTATGGGGTTTCGGTAGCCGTGGGAAGAAGGCCAAGGTGGGCCTTTTGGCGGATTGGATAAGCGTAAACATTTCCGCCGCCAAATTTGGCAGGGCCACGCACCCCGCACCGACGCCCAAAATATTGGAAATAGCCCGGCGTAACCTGTTCCAAGTTCTGCCAACTGTTGAACTTATAGGGCGGCGGAAGACCAAGAGGGTAACACGAAAAAGGATAAAAAGGAGGAAGAAGAAATGATTATCGTGAATGGTAAGTTTAGGCGGTGGGGTAGGTTACCCGCACAGGTCACAATTCCGGCCCTTTTTATGGTAGTAGTCCTTCTTATAATGTATATCTACCTTTTCCCCGCCTTTGATGGGCCTATATCGTCTTTTTGTGAAACCGGTGACGTGTTAATATGTGCCTTACTGCGTTTTGCAGAATTCATAATCCCGATAGTGATACTATGGAGTTTTTGGAACTACGCTATGCCCCGCTACCAATACATACCCCCGGTAAGGTGATGAAATGAGAAGGGCCGCTTACCCCCTCTTGGCCATTTTCCTACTTCTTTTTGTTACTCAGGCCTACGCCACCGATTTGAATTATTGGATTGAAGACAGCGGGGGAACGCCAACGAAGGTGTGGGTAAAAGTGCCAGAGATACCAGCAAACGGAACGGCAACGATATACGTGAGGAAGGAGGCGGGGCATCAGCCGAACGGGGGGAGTGTCTTTGAGTTCTTTGATGACTTTGAGGGGACTTCTCTTGATACGAGTAAGTGGCAAATAGACCCAAACAATGCGGGATTCACATCGGTATCTGTATCTGGCGGTTTATTGCGGGTGGGAGGAGGTTCTGACCCTGGGCGTGTTGCAACAATACCACAGTGGACACAAGCGGTATATTCTGCACATTTCAAGGCTTCTTCAGATTCTGGCAGTGGTTTGCTGTGGGAAGTGGCAGCTAATGACCTGAAAGCGGACGGCGCATGGACGATGTTCGGAGCGCAGTATAGTAGTGGGAAGAAGTTTCAATGGTATGATAATGGGGTATTGTCCCAAGAAGTGCGACAGACAGATATGACCCAATATCATACTGTTACCTATTACTACGATGCAGGGGTGCTGCAGCGGATAGAAGTAGATACTGGGGAAACATACTCCGAAAGTTACACGCAGATAGACGACCCTCTCCGCTTTAATGTGTATGCTGCGTCGGGAATAACGGTATATGTAGATTGGGTCTTTGTCCGCAAATACGCTGAACAAGACCCTACCGTTACCGTCACAGACCTTGGTGATTATTACCAAATAGATATTAGCAACCCGAACAGCACCGACCTAACCGACTTCCAGATAAGCATTCCAGCCAGCGACCTTGACGTTTCCAGCACAACGGAGAGTTTGCACTTCTCCGACCAGCCGTTTAGCGGTATCTCCGTTTCCGTTTCTTACTCCCCGAACACTACGGAGGAATTAGCATTAGACCCCGAGAACGGGAAGAACGAGGTGAACGTAACCTACACCGCCACAATATCCAAGGTAAACACGACCGTAACATATTGGAAGTGGGTAGAAAACGGAACGGTAATAGAGGAAGGCAACACGGATATAAACACGGCAACCCTTACCCGAACATACGACACGGTAGGAGATTATAACGTGTGCTTCTACGCAGAGGGCGTAGATGGTAGCAACACCGAGTTTAACGCTATTGACTGTAAAACTGTCCACATAGACCAATACCCCCAAGGCATTACCGTGGAGTGGAACGGGGATAATGGTAAAATCGTGTTCCCCGATGAAAATATCACATTCACCGTCACAGCACAGGATAACGGGACTTTATCCTATTCGTGGGATTTTGACGACAACACCACGGCAACGGGTAACACCATCACCCACGACTACAACACCCCCGGCACATACCACGTAAAGGTGACCGCCACGGACGACTTGGGCCTATCCAAGACCAAGACCGTAACGATACCCATCTACTCAACGCCCTACCTATCCCCCGAGACCAACGCCCCATACGTGGATAGTGACGTCCGAGTAGATGTAAACCGTGACGACCGCCTAACCATAACCAATAACGAATGGAACACCACGGACGCCAACGCCGTTATAACGCCATACATAGACCACGCCATAATACACTTCCTAACCCCCGGCGACCAAAACGTCCACGCCACCGTGACACTATCCAACGGTGAATACAACAGAACCGTAGACCTTACCACACCCTTGAATGTGAAATACATAACCCTATCCGTGACCCTGAAAGATGAGGACACGGGTAGCACTTGGGATACGTCAGCCGTAGACCTTACCCACATAGAGGTATGGGACGCCGACACGGAAACGTATATCGGTAGTGTGGATAACGCCACGTCCTACACGAAGACCGACCTAACCCGTAAGCACTACTACCGTGTAGTGGTTACCATTCAGGGGGCGGGCCTAACCTACACACGCACATACTACATTAGCGGTTATGATATGTCCCTTACTGCCTATGCACTTTCCCCGTCCGCCGGCGTGTATTTCACCCACGGCGTCCGTGACGCCGCCGGCAACCCCTTGGAAGGATACTATGACCAAGTCCTACGCTACGTAAACGGTGCGTGGATAACAATATCGGATATGCGGACTACCGTAGATGGCACGGTATCCCTGTTTATACGCCCGTCCACCTACTATAAGGTCAGAATTCTTAACCCTGACCGCCAAGTGGTAAAAGAATTTACGTGGTTTGCCGACCCCAACGTCCGCACGGTTTACGTAACGGTCACGCCGGAAGCCAACGTTACAGCCAAGGACTACACCACAGTATACGACCGTATCCAATATTCCCTATTACCGTCCACCACGGAATTGGAATTCCCCGAGGACACGAACACCCCGCCGACCCCAATATCTTGGAAGGTATCGGACACCGCCGCCGCAATTAAGTGGTTTTCTATGACAGTAGAGAAGTCCAAATTCCCCTACGGCACTACAACCATCTACGAACAGAACGTGACCGACCACCCCGAGGGTGGGGAAATTACATATACCCCTGATGAAAAGGGCGTATACACCGTTACCGCCGCCGTATACGTGGACGGTGCAACCGCACCCTTAACGATAGTCCGTAGGTATGTGTATGGCTCAACCGGTAGCGTAGGGACTGCACCGGAAGGCGTGGTATCATCTTCCACGTTGCTACTTCTCGGTATAATCTTGGCCGCCGTGGTGGTGGGGTGGGCCGCACAGTATGACCCGATAAAGGCCGGTCTACTCGGCCTTGGCGTATTTGCCGTTCTGACTATCTACGCCCCGTGGCTAACCGTGGGTGGCATTCCGATGTGGGCGATATTCACCCTTACAGTATTTGCCTACGTCCTACTTACGTGGTTAGGGTCACGCCTATAACACGGTAATAAATATATACCACCAACGGCTAATTTATTTGATGGAACTACGGACTGTCATAATATTCGTATTTTTCACGTCCGCATTTCTCTACTTGATGGGCTACCAGCCAGCGTTTTTATATATCTGGGGGCAATACAACTACTCCCCGTCCGCACTTTTTGACGCCCTCTTTAAGGCAATTACCGGAATAGTCACCGACCCCACATTTTTGGCCGTGTTCGGGACTGCCACGGTTATAACCTTGGTATCGTCTTCTGGGCAGGGGTTAGTGTCCTTGGTCTTCCCGGTATTCTTGGCGGGCATACTCCTTAACACGTTCTTCTTACCCACGTCCTACCTGTTTTCCGCAGGATTGCCAGAATTCCTAAAAATGTTCATTCAGGGACTGCTTAACATAATGTTGGCTATCGGCCTAATCAATTTCGTGAGGGGGTCACCGGCGTGACGTATTGGGTGCAGGTCTTGGAAAATACGGTTAGTAACTTTTTCAGTCAGTTAGTAGACCCCCGACTAATGGGCGTGACGTTTCTCATTTTCATAGCCATCTATATGGTAATGCGCAGGATACCTCTTAACTCGGCGGCCGTGTTCCTTATTCCAGCGATTATATACGTGTCCGCTACGTTCATACCTTGGGCAGGTATCCTAACTGCCTTCATACTCGGCGGCGTGGCAACATACCTATACCTGCGGTGGGTGGGGTAATATGTTGGTGGAAAGGGCAGGACGCCCGAATATCCCCGTAATATACCGGTTAATCCTAAACAGAATACCCGACCGCCAAGTTATGAAGTATTCCGACCTACGCCGCTACATCTCACAGTTTAAACTACGGAAAGAAGAAATAGACGTGATAATAAAGGAAATGCGGCGGCTGAAACTCATAGAGGACGAACAGCGGTTTATACGTATTCTGAAAGGTAGCGGTAACGTTAATATAGGTAGGGCGTTCCGATTTCTTAGGGTGATACTATGGCAATAGAGATAAAGAGGCCCGGACGAGTTAGGCGTTACTTGGCCCGCCGCTACGGGGACGATGCCTTCTTCCAGAACGGGAAGATTAAGGTGACCTACATACGTAAGGCCATAGAGGATATAGAAAGCCGTCCCCCATCTAAGCGTAACACGTCCCTACTGCGGGCCTTATACTTGGCGATATTGCTTAAACGGGCGGCACGGGAACGGTAACACTTATATAGCCAAAAATTGCCTATATCCGTGATATACCCCACGGAGGTGGTAAAAGATGATTAGGGACGTGAAAACCGGGTATGAGGTCACGAAGAGGAAGGGCTTTACCAGAATGATTATGGCACTTATCGGCGTTCTCGTGGTTATCCTCGTGGACGTTCAGGTAGTGCTTCCAGCGACCCTTAACGCAGTAACCGAAGCGAACATTACGGGAGTGGCTGGCACGCTGATTTCCACACTCGTGCCACTCGGTCTTGGTATCCTGCCGGTTATCCTTATCTTCCGTATGCTTGATTAAGGGTAGCCGGCGGGAACAGGGACGGCCAAGGGCTACGGCCCTTCCCCTTTCTCTTTCCCCAACGCTTATATACCTTGAATGAAAACTAATTATGATGACCCCCGAAATGATGATAGTTATACTTCTTGCACTTGGCCCACTTTTGGCTATACACCTTTCACGCCACGATTTCGTTATCGGCATTCTCTTGGGTATTATCTTTATCGTCCTCGGCCTCGGTATTATCCTATCCCCCTTGGAATATCAGACGGGCCACATAGAAACAACCGTAGACGCTAACACTATCCAAGTCACCAACACATACCAAGAAATACCCGTTAGTTACGGTGGCGTATCGCTATCGTATTTTATCGGACTGTTCTACTTGGCGGCGGGCATTCATTACATTTGGAAGAACGCATACACCGGCCGTTAAGTATATATACCACCCGTGGTAAATATCTATAATGGCCACGGATTGGGACAAAATACGCTACTTCTTTGACCCTGAAAAAGTCCCCCCCAAGAACCCATTTGAACACGCTTACAGGTTACTAAAATCCCCGCCCAAGAATGTTACGGACTTCAAGGATTTAATACACGAATTCGTGCTATTGGCTAACTTGGGGGACGACCGCATACTACGGGCCTATCAAGTGGACTTTGACCTACTAACTATGCTACTTGATGCCCGTAACCGTGACCCACGACTTACGCCCCTTTTCCGTGCGTTATACACGCAGACCATTATAGAATTGGCGATGACCCGAGCATATAAGGGCCTTGAAAGACAATTACAGGCGTGGATACCGCCACGTCTACAAGAAGGTTTTGGCTCTCATCTCTCTAAGATATTCGGGAAGAAAGACGAAACGGAAGAGATACTTAAAAAACTCCTTAGTGGTGAAAAAGGCGGGTGGTGAATGTGGACGCTATGGCTATGACCTATTTGGTTTACGGCTCTCTTGCCGCTCTTATACTTGGTTTTGTTCTCGGGTGGACACGTAACCCGATTAATAAACTAAAACTCCTGCGGTGGATAACCAAAAGGGACTATGGTATCGTCTACTTGGTGGGTAAAGGTGGCATTCTGAAAGCGGCCGTAGTCCCCTTTGATGGTGGCGTTATAGAACTGAAAACGGGAAAGGGTAAGGCACTATGGGTTTTCACCCGGGAACGGATTTACCTACTATCCCGTGACTACCTGAAAGGGAAGACCAAGATAACACCCAAGGACTTGGAAGACCTACCCAAGGAAGCCAAGAAGGACGTTAAGGATAAGATTATTTACCACTCGGGCGTAGTCCCCGTTTTGTTCCTCTCCTACGACAGTTTTGAACCTATGGAGATTAAGGGCGTGGAAGGGAAGGTATCCCCAATAGAACTTGGTAGTATCCTTAACGGGTGGGTCACTAATCAGGCCCTGAAAAACGTCCAAGCCGTTAAGAATATGGAAAAGATAATGTGGCTAATGGCCATAGGCGTAATTGTATCGGTGGCCCTGTCCTATATGGCCTATAATGAAGCCCATAATGTCTACCTAATCGTGAAGAACTTTAAGGCAGTCCAAGTAGTGGCCGAAACAAATAGCCCGGTTATGGTGGTGAGATAGTGGACGTTCCCCCGGAAATATTGGCCGTCCTGAAAAAGGAAGAACAGGCCCGCTATGTCCGGCAACTATGGACGGAAGCGTCCGAGGGCGTCCGTGATATAGTAAACCAAATAGGCCTTGGGCAGATAGACCCGTCCATAGTGATGGCCACGGTTTCAACGCTTATAGTCCTATACTACCAAGTCCGCTACTATGATAAGGACTTCCGGGAAAGGTGGAAGGAATATACCGATAACCCTACGAAATTCCAAGAAAACCCGGCGAAAATCCAAGAATTCTATGCGGATATTGGGGATATTCTTTATTCAACCGGGCTATTGGATATTCGTAGCCCGCTTTCGGAGGTGAACAAAAGATGATTAGGGTAGAGTATCGGGCCGTAGTCCCGTATAGGAGAATGGCCGCCCTTCTGCGGGCGGACTTGGAAGCGTTTATAGAAAAAACCCACGTGGATTTAGTGGAGTTTTTCCAGAAGCACCCTAACGCACTACGTAAGGCGGAGATAAGCCACGATGACTTGGCCAAGATTAAGAAGATGGAACTATCGTTTATCACGGCCGAATACCACGACACCGCAGAACTACCGGACGGACGGGTAGAAGTGACTTTTACGGTGGGTTTTGACGACCGCTTTAAGCGACTGAACGATAAACTACGTAAAGCGGCTTTTGGCCTTGGTAAGGTAGTGTTCCCGAGCGTAAAGGATATTGCCCGGGATATTGCCGACACGATACGCCACGACTACCAAGGGGTGGTGGAATATGCTATCAAGTCCTGAAACGGAAGCATACCTACGTATGCTTTCCACCGATATTAAGAAAGTCCAAGATGACCTACGGAGAACTTTAAATCGCATAACAATAGCGGCACACTTTACGATACTTAACGGTTTTATGATAGCATACCAACTACTTAGGAACTGTCCGTCCACGTGGATTAAACTAATATTCGGCCTTTACGTTGTAAATGCCGCCCTATGGCTATGGAAGATTAACAGGAGGTGGAAGCCGTGATAGTAGTTAGGGACTTTTCGGACTTTGCAAAAAGGTTTATTCCAGCGGTTAAACCGCCGGTTATAACGATTACCACGACCAAGGAAGAAACGGATACGTCTATCGTCTATTCCGTGGTGGCCTTGGCCGGCAACCTTGACACACCCGTAGCGGCATACGTCTATCGGGTAGGGGCGGTATCCAAGAACGCCACCGTGGAAGAAATTAGCGAAATGGAAAAGAAAACGGAAGAAACCGCCAAGAAACTGCGTGGGGATATTGAAGCCGCCGTATCTATGGCTATTGAGGGGTGGTCAGCGTATAAGCCGCTTATTGTTTTTGGGGACTACCGTTAAGCATTCGGGACACAGCACCCAAGAACCGCCCTATTTTCTTTCCCTTTTCCGTGGCCGTCACTATTCTATTACGTCCCCGCCGCTCGGTTTCTGCCAGCCCCATTTTTTCCAACTGCTTAATTATCCTTATGACGTGGGATAGCGACGTCCTTACTGCCTTGGCCAACTCAGATATGGTTATTTCCTTCTTATCCCCCAAAACAACCAGAACCTTAACCGGTTTACGGAAGAAATAGTCCCCCATACCACAATATTGCCCACAGGTGGTATATAAGAATTAAGGAACTACCAGCGTAGGCGGTATTTTGCCCATCTTGGACGATATACCGCCCACCGTCTTACTACCTTTTTTGGCCGCCACGTTTCACGTATAAGCCGCTTTCTCGGTGGCACAATTACAACACGGATATAATACCACCACGCCCACCTTGGACGCCACACATACACTATAACCTTTCTCAACAGCACACCCCTATTATATTTCCCGTCCCCGGTATATTATCGTTACCCCGATGATGACCCCGACCCATTCGGACGTATGAAGATAGTCCCGTGTTCTGAGGGGTTACAACTTTCAAGTTTAGACACTCAAACATTCAAGTTTAAATACTTGAAAGTGTTAGTTATCACTATGGGGAAGGGCCTACGAAAAAGGGACGTGTATATCCGCATTCTCAAAATGGTGGCGGAAGGTAAGACCGCCCCAGAAATACGCCGCACCCTTGGGTTATCCCCCTCTAATTATATGTTCTATGAAAAGAACCTGATACGAAACGGCTACATAGTAAAGTATAACACATACCCACGCACCTACGCCCTTACTTCCGCCGGAAAGTCCGCACTTGAAAACCCCGCTAACTTGAAACTCTCACTACGTATGAGTGGGGGACGCCCCAAGACCAAGACCACCAAGACCCCGGAAATTAGCGTCCACGATGTTAAGGTGAAAATCCCCATACTACGGAAGGGCGACCCTATCCCCCCCGATAAGGAAACGGCCGTCCGGAATTGGACTAAGAAATACTACCGGATAGACCTACCCGTCCCCGTCACCATAGAGGAAACCACGAAAAACCTAATTCTGCACTTCCACGAACTACGCTACCCACGTGACCCTAACGCTATCGGTATGATGATGGGGGACGTAATGCGATACACCTATCTAATCGCTACGTGGCTAAACGCCAAGTATGGGTGGGTGGTGGACGTTCCTAACGCCCGGGTTATACTTAACCACATAGCCATAGAAGTGCCGGAAGTGAAAGAACACCTACGACCCGGGACGGAAGTAGTGTTCCAAGATAAGAAGGCCCGGGCCATAGACGGGAAGGAACTACCCTACCCATCTAAGGCGTGGATAGATAACACCCCGTCCGAGCGTAACGCCGAAACGTGGGACTTGGATTATACGGAAGCGTTTCTACGTATGCCTTTCACCGTGGAACACATTTACCGGGAACAGTCCGAGTTTTTCCGTCTACATAACGAACTTATAGCCCAAGTTACCCGCCTGTTGGCCCGCCTTAATGAGAAGATGTAACCCTTTCCGTGTGGTATCATTACGCCGTAATGTTTATATACTACTTCTTCATTACATAGTAATGAGGTGGACGAAATGAACGTGACGGTAAGAAACGGGAACATTAGGGTTATGGGTGGCCCAACGTATAGCGAAGAATACTTTACTTCCTTTGAAAACGCAATTAAGAAGCTCGGATTTCCTACCGCCCGAATTAGGGAAATACACGGCGGGGAAACCCTCAAAGTGGTAATTGAAATTTCCCCCGCAGACCTAATTAATGAGTAAAAAGGTGGTGCTAATGTCCGAGATGTGGCTACATAAGGCAATACGTGGGGAAGAGGTAATAGAGGCCATACGCAACTTGGCCCGGGAATTTGGCTATGAGGTGAAGGATACCCCAGATTACCTTATCGTTAGGGACACAAAGAACGACCTAATTACGTGGCTTAAATTTATGGCGGCCGCTCTCAAAGTCCAAGCGGACGTGGTAACGAAAGATATACCGGCCATAGAGGGGTGATATTATGAACAAGGCCAGATTTTACGGACGGGTTATTAAGTCCGGGGGGCAATTGTGGGTTATCGTCCCCCGCAATATTAGGGTTTTTCTCGGCGGCCTTTCCGCCGGCGACTTGGTGAATGTTAGGATTACAGCGGATAAAGGGAAGAAATGGCAGGGGAACAACATACCCATTAAGAGAACGGGCAACTCCGTAGGATTCAACGTCCCCCGTGACTTCCACGTAGGCGATATAGTAGATACACGCATAGAGGTGGTAAGGCGTGGGCGTTAGCGTAGAACTCTACACCGCCTTGGACGGAACTACGACCGTCTACCTGTTACATAAGAACAGGGGATATAAGAAACGCACGACCTTGGGACACATAAAGGGGGACGTCTTCTTTAAGCCAGTGAACGTTATCTACCGAACAGAAAACAGTATCGGCGTAGAAAAGGCGGTTTTGGACGTCCTGAAAAAAGAGGGCGTCCGGTGGATTAACCTACTGATAAATAAAACGTGGTATCCCGTTCCAATTGGCTATTGGTATTCTGACCCCCGTCTAATTAAAGTAGAGTATAAGGGGGAAGTCCAACACCACCTACCACTTCCCCGTATACGTGAATTGGCCAATATCTACCGTGATAAATACGCCCGAGGTGGTAAAAATGGCAGACCCTGAGATATTTAGCCGGAAGGCCTACACGCCGGACGATATAGCCGACCATTACCTACTTAACAGGGCCTTGGCAATTGCCATAGCATTTCGTAATGGCTTTTATCTCGCTATCGTCTTGGCCATAGCGGGCCTTATTGCCGCATTCCTTGGCTACTTTAACGTGACCGGTGCGGCCCTTACTTCCGCCACGAATATTATATGTTTTGCCGCCGGCGGGATAATCTACTACTTGGCAATACGACCGTATCTTCTGGCCTACGCCTACGCCAAGGAAAATATGGTATCACTACCGTGGGGTGGTGACGATGGGGAAGAGAAAGGTAATATATGAATTCCGCCTACCCGGGAAGCCGCCTATTGTGGTCTACCGGAATGGCATACGACAAATAGTTATTGGGCAACAGACAGGGAGTAGAAGCATTTCCCTACCAAAATTCCGGAACTTGGACGACCTACGCCGTTTCCTTGATGAAACAAAACGGGCAATAGAGGGGGTGCAATATGCGGCTAAGCGGTAAAGTCACGGAAAAGAAAATAGGGGAATTTGCACAACCCGGGGTTTTTGAAGCAATAGACACTATTAGCGTATCAGTCCGCACCCGTGGAACTACACACGCTATAATTATCAGATGGTTAGGGGAAACTATCCCCCTTACCCCCTACGAAGTGCGTAAGTTAATCCCCCTTCTTCAAAAGGCCTTAGAAGAGGTGAACAAAAGATGACCGTGTGTTATATCTATGGCGGGGTTTTGGAAGTGGTAACTCTACCCGGTAGGAAAGAAACAATAGTCCACGGATTTACGGAAAACGTCTACGTGATGTTCCACATACGCCGAAAGGTCAATAGCGTAGATGAAGCGATACGCATACTATCCCGAGAATTCCCGGGTATTGAATTCCGGAAGTATAGGGGGCGGACACCGTGAACCCGTGGGTAGTCCCGTGGCTCTTATGGGCGTCTTACCAAGATTTAGAAACCCGCAGTATAGACCTATACACCGTGGCGGCAATATGGACGTTGGCATTAGCCACAGGCCACCCCAACGCCGTGGGCTTCCTTACTGCCTTGGCCGTTTTCGTCCCTATGATGTGGGCCGGCGGGGTAGGAGATGGGGACGTCTATACCATCTTGGCCCTGACTTGGTTAGAGGGGTGGACGGCTACCCAAGTGGGGTATTTTGCCATACTATCGGCCGTATTCGGTAGCATAGTTTACGCCATAAGAAGAAGAAAGGAGATAGCGGGGGTATCGTGGATATTCCATTCCAAGATACCCCTACTGCCCGGTATAACCTTGGCCTACCTGTCTATGTGGCCGTTCACTTAACCCACTCGGGCGGGGCTTCCACGGGCCGCCCGTGTAGGTAGGGGGCTATTGATTTTAGCGACCTTGCCCCCTTCCAATATTGTAGCGTTTCTATTGTAGCACCGGCCCGGGCCAATTTTGTTAGGCGGCTATGCCGGAAGTTATACGGGACTAATCTAAATCCTAACGCTTCTTCCGACGCTTTCTTAATCATCTTTAAAATGTGGTCAGTAGTCACGGGAAATAACCGGCTACCATACGGGACGCTTTCCACGTAGGTTACTAACTCGGTATCTATGGCGTCCCGTGGGTATGGGCGTGGTATGATTAGTTCCCTCTTCTCTACTTCAAAATCTCCTTGGCGTAACTTCTTGGTAGGTATGCGTATGATAAGACGGTGCGGCTCTACGGTTATATCGTCCCGCATAATCTCCACAACTTCCGAGGGTCTTGCACCTGTTAGATAAAGGAAGGATACTATGGCCCTATCCCGTGCCTTCTTTATGTAGTCAAACATTCTAAGAACGTCTTCCCGTTCCACGATATACCTAATATCTCCACCATACCTTGGCATTCGTTCACCCCCTTATTACTATAATAAAAGGTATTAGGGCGTTCAAAAAAGCGACCGGAAAAGGTGCATTTTCCGGAA